>Ga0335071_10003230_pt1 | contig 17278 bp, 26 predicted proteins | sample Lox_Sample_15_FD_206724 | JGI IMG/M metagenome (GOLD analysis project Ga0335071, IMG submission 206724) | Soil microbial communities from Loxahatchee National Wildlife Refuge, Florida, United States - Lox_Sample_1.5 | ecosystem: Environmental > Terrestrial > Soil > Wetlands | place: USA... | reverse complement strand
GCCATCTCTTCGTCAAGGCCAAAATCTCGAACCGCACTTCGCAATCCTGAACTTCGCCGATTGTTCCATGCGCTGAACTGAGTTCACTATGTTGAATGTTCGACATTTTGCCATCTTGTTCCATATTTCGCACTTGACTTTTTGTGGTGTACCATGATCCGCGTACTGCCGTCAAGAACAATTTAAGCCGCCAAGCGACCGAGCAGCCTGGCGGCTAGTGCTCTGGCGTTCTCCGCGACCTCCTTTCCTCTCCGAAAGTCAAGCCTTTACTTCGGCTTCGGGAACCACACTACCACATTACCACCACAATACCTAGTGCAAGATATTCACAGTTGACAATATGTGGTATGCCTCTGTATCTTCGCCAATTATGACCACTGCTTCTACTTCGCACGTAGTTCCAAACGTGCCGATCCCTCCGAAGCGCGGCGGGTTTTACAAGTATCCCTGGCGCTCGCTAAAGGTCGGCGACTCATTCCTTGTCTCCAACTCCAAACTCAGCGCGATCTCCAGCGTTGCCAGTCGCACAGCTAAGAAGATGGGCGGCGGCATCAAATTCTCCTGCCGAACCACAGACGAAGGCGTCCGCGTTTGGCGCATTGCTTAACACTGAGAGCACTCAGGATTTACGGAGATCGCCTTGTCACTAGACTGGCTCAAGATAGAGATCAACACGCCGGACAAACCGGAAGTGTTGGCGCTTACCGAGAAAATGAAGTGGCCGGACCTCGATACCACGGTCGGGAAGCTGATTCGATTTTGGGGATGGTTCGATCAACACACTAACAATGGTTACGCTCGCGGCGTAACAGATGCGAACGTGTTTGATCGAATTTGTGGAGCACCCGGCTTCGGCCAGGCACTCGTCGATGTGGGCTGGCTCCTGATAACGAAGGATGGGGCAGCGTTGCCCAACTTTGACCGGCACAATGGAAAGACAGCTAAACAAAGGGCTTTGACCGCTCGACGCATGTACTTGTTACGCTTCGCTCGTAACAATAGCAAACATGCAGCGCACAAAAGTGACGCTCCGAGTGACGCTCCGAGTGACGCTCTTGGCGTAACTTTTGAAAACCAAGAAGAAGTAGAAGAAGTAAATACTCTCTCCACTAGAACTAAACCTAAAGTCAAAGGCTTTATGCGCCCAACTCTCGAAGAAGTTCGGGCCGAGATCACCGCGAAGGGATACCAGATCGACGCGGAACGCTTCATCGCGTTCTATGAGTCCAAGGGCTGGAAGGTGGGGAACCAGCCGATGAAAAGCTGGAAGGCTGCGCTCGTGACATGGGTGAAGCGAGACAGTGAAAACAGACCTCCGAACGCCGGGGCGCTGAACAATCGTGGCCAGCGGCTTCTCAGTGAGGCGCGGGAAAGGCTCTCGAAATGAGCGTGATTCTTGAGCGCGTTCGTCCTACCGAAGAAAGCATTCTCGCGATGGTGCGAAATCACTACTCGCATCGTTCCAATGTGGCCGCGCGACCGCGCACTGCAAAAACGGGGAAAACTTGGTGGTCGAATGCGAAGCTGATTGTGTTTTCTGATCCTGATAGGACGCTTGTGTTTGCGTGGCAGTGGCCGCGCACAGAGTTCCGGGCAGACAAGCAAGAGGGATTCAACAATACGCTATTTCACCGCTCGGATCGCTGCACCGCCAAGGCGAGTGAAATAATTCTAGCGGCAGAGCGGGCCGTGATCGCGCATTGGGGACCAAGCCGAGCATATACCTACGTCGATCCAGAGGAAGTCAGCGCTAATCCTGGGTATTGCTACAAAGTGGCGGGCTGGAAGTTCGTCAAAATCGCGGCGAGTGGAAAACATCTGCTGGAGAAACATCTGCAATGAGCCTACCAGCGAACATCGACGCGGAGCGGGCCGTCCTGGGCGCGATCCTGCTCGACAACAACTGCTTCGTCGAAGCCGAGCGCCTGACGGTCGCGGAATTCTCGCTGGACTCACACCGGCGCATTTTCAAGCGCATGTCGGAACTCATCGACCAGAATCGCCCGGTGGACATGGTGACCCTGATCGACGAACTCGCCCGGCACAAAGACCTCGCGCCGATCGGCGACGTTGCCTACATATCGAGCTTGATTGAAGGCGTGCCCGATCGTCCGTCGATTCAGCACTACGTCGAGATCATCGCGGATCGGGCGCAACAGCGTGGCCTGATTCACTTGTGCAACGCGATGCTGGCGCGGATCGGCGAAGGGCGCGACCAGGCGACTCCCATCCTCGCCGACTTCGAGGAATCGCTGGCGCGGATCGCGGGCAAACCGCAGACCGGCGCGAAGCCGCTCCGCGACGTGTTGCGCCACGTGCTCGACAAGATGCACGCGGAACGACACCGCGAGTCTGAATACATCGGCATCCCGACCGGCGTCAACGAACTCGATGCCGTTCTCGGCGGGATTCGTGAAGCGGAGTTGTGGATCACCGGCGCGATGCCAGGACGCGGCAAAACGTCTTTCGGCATACAGTTCGCGATGAATGCCGTGGAACAAGGCGTGCCTACAGTCGATTTCTCGCTGGAGATGAAAGACGAACAGGTTGGCCGTCGCATTCTCGCGGGATACAGCCCTGCAGAAGCATTCGGCGCTCGCGATGCGAAGATGCTAAGTGAGCAACGCTGGAAGCAAGTCATCGAAGGCGCGGCGCAACTTTCAACGCTGCCGCTGTTCATCGACGAAACATCGTCGCTGAGTCTCCGCGATCTGCGCTCGCGCGTCCGGCTCTACAAACGAAAATTCGGCATCAAGCTCGCGATCGTGGATTACTTGCGCCTGCTGGTCGCAACCGGGCGCGACACTCGCGAGCGCGTTACGAATATCGCGATGGGACTGGCACAACTGGCGAAGGACGAAGGCATCGGCATCGTCGCGCTGTCGCAGTTGAGCAGGCCGGATGACATCAACCAAGTGCCGACGATGATGGACCTGAAAGAGTCCGGCGATCTCGAAGCCAACGCTCACGTCGTACTGTTGCTCTACAGGCCGATCAACAAAGACACCGGCGAGTTCACGCACCAGGACTCGATCATCGTGGGCAAGGCTCGCGAAGGGCCGACGACTTCGATCCCGGTGGTCTACAACGAATCGCGACTGATCTTCACGGAGCGAACATGATCCCCGTTGTCGGAGTGTGCTCGCGATGTCGCTCAGTCACGAACGCGAGCGTGTGGCCGTTTCTGCTGTCGATTTGCATCGGCTGTTTTCGTGAATATCTGCGGAGCTTTCAGTCGGAGGAAGCGTGTCATACGGCTACGGAACACACAGCTACTTAAACTCGACGGAGCATCGTGAGAACAAGCGACAAATGGCGCAAGCTACCGCAGATTACCAAGCGAAGCCGCACGTCGAAATCGAACTCGATCGAAGCTGGCTCATGTGCGCCTGCGATCTGCGACCGCACAAACACCCGGCGCACCGGCTCACCGACTTCAAAGAAATCCGAATCTGGTTCGCGCGGGACGGCGAAGCAAAAGCACGATGGCTAAATCACATCAAGTGCCGAAGGGAATCCGATGACAGCGTGGGGTGACATCACGAAAAGCGAGTTCATGCAAGAAGGCGGCACGCTCGACCAATGGATTGCGGAGATGCGTTTCCGCCGAAGTTGCGGAGAGACGGCGGCGCGGATGGCGCGGGAAGCGAAGAAAGCGAGGAAGCATGGGGCAAAAGGAAAATTCGACAGCATACGCAGTGATTCAAATTCTCAATCTGTACCGAGTGCAGTACACCCGCGAGCAGTCGCGAACGTTGAACGTGGCAGCGAGTAGCAGCTACGGGCGCGGCTTTCGGCCTTTGTTCATCGGCGAGTGGATCGACGAATTCGGAAAGAGACACGCGGGCGGCAAGGCGGATTTTCTTGCGCGACCGCGCATCAAGCTCGACGGCGTGGCGGCGCGGATCACGGTTCCGCTGTGGATCGAAACGAAATCCATCGACGGCAAGATGCGTCAATCGCAGCGCGAGTTCCGGCGATGGGTTGAAGGAAACGGCGACACGTATTTGCTCATCTCGGAAGATGCCCGCCCGCTCCTGCAGTGGCTCGAAGAACATGGTGTGCCGTGCGGTGGATCACCAGAAAAAGCCGACTTGATTTTGAGTCCGATGGACGCGAGCGAACTCGACAAACTTCCCTGTCGCTGGTGTGGACTCACAAAAGAAAAACACGCGGGAAAAATCTTTTCATGCCCGCTACATCTGCTCGCGAACGACACGCGGCTCATCGGCAAGGTGTGGAGTCCGAGACTCGCGAAGGGCGCGAAGTGAATCAGGACACTCCGCAATGGATCGAGAAGCTGTGCCAGGAGTGGAACGGAGAAACCTGCGGAGTGTGCGGAGCCGAGAAGTGGGCGAACCATCCGTTTTGCCGATCGTGCTCGATCAAGCTGCAGCGTGTTGGACTGATGAAACGGCTGAAGCCGGTCGCGGGGCACTCTTTCGAGGCGATCATGTGCTTCAAGAAAATCGGCCCTGTTGTGGCGCGAATGTTTGACTTGTCGCGGGATTACTTGATCGTAAATCGAAGGCAGAAATCGAGGGACCATGAACAGCGTGAACACGGCGATTTGTAGGAAAGAGCAAGGCGTCGCAGAGGAAGGCAATAGTTGCCTCACCACTCCCGGCACATGCGAATCGTGCCCGAATTGGAGCACCGCGTCACTCATGCCGAACGGCATCGAGAACGTTGTGCTGCACTGCTTGATCTGCACGCGCGAGCTTCCACGCTCGCGGCGAAAGTACGGGACGTGTTTGCCGACAGAGCGGGCTTGCCAGAAGGTGCTCACGATGTTCCGGCGCTACACGCTGCAGACCACGAAGTGCAAAGCGTGCCTGCATCCGGCGACTCCGCAAGAGCGCGAAGCGTTCAAGCAGTGGCGTCGGGAAACCGGCCAACTGCGAAAAAAAGGCAGGCCGGAACGCAAGAAAATACTTGACAACGAAAACGTCGAATCTGGCACACCAGATATTGCGCTTTGCGATTCAAAGCAACCGGAAAAACCACTAGCTATTGCGTCGAAAAACGATGCGCGTAAACGCTCCAGGTTCGACGATCTCGACGTGCCTGGGCATCTACCTACCCGAAAACAGAAAGCACCAAAGTAGCCAACATTTCCACCGCGAAGGCATTGACTTTCGCGGCAAAATTTCGGAAGGTTGCAAGCGAGTCACGAAGTGACGGGAGAGGAAAATCATGGGACAGTCAACACGGCTTTACACGGCGGGCAAAGGTGGAGCAGTTAGCGGTTCAGTGCCGCCCGGCCTGGTGCCAGCGAGCACCGGCGCAACGAACAACGCTTCGCTTCCCGCCACGCAGTCAATCACCGGCACATCTGAAACCGTTATCGCCGATCCCGCGATCCAAGGCGGCGGCACTGCGCTCATCCTGTCGATCCCTCCCGGTGGACCGTGCGAACAGGAGCCGTTTGAAATCAGCGCCAGCGGCATCGTGAATACGGGCGCATCGAGCACGGTGACGATCAAGTTGTACAGCGGAACGTCGCTCACGCCTGGCAGCAACACCCTGCTGAAGTCGAGCGGCGCGATCACCGCCTTCACTGGAAAGTCGAATTGGTGGATCAAGGCCCGATTGCTGTACGACACCACGAGTGGCGAACTCAATGGCACCGTTCAGTTCATGGTGAACAACAACCTGGTCGCGGAAGCTGCGGTCACGAACGTCGTGACCGGCATCAGCAACACCGCGAATCCTGTCGCCAGTTTCGTTGTCAGCGTACAGTTCGGAACTGGAAACGCGAACACCACGTTCACGATCCACGACTTCGGCGTCAATCACTAAGCCGGTTCGTTCCTCCGAACGGAGTACGCGGGCTTCGAGGGTGCTTACCCTTAAAGCCCGCGAATCTCAAGAGGCGAAAAAAGAAAATGGCCGAGCACAAGAAACACAAAAAACCGCACAAGATCATCACCACTCGCGCCAAGGATGGCAGCTTCGGGCACGATCACGTGCACATCGACGAACACGGACACGAGAGCGCCCCGGTGTTTGCTGGTACCAGCCGCGACATGGATGATCTTCATCAGCACATGGACGATCACTTTGGCGGCGAGGAAGGCGGCGAAGCTGCCCCGACTCCTGGGCCGGAAGCGGAAGCGCCAGCGCCCGGAATGGAGTAGTCGATGTCAAAGGCTCACCCTGGATTCAAGGCGGTCGAAGCGAAGATCGCCAAGCGCAAGGGAGTGCGGGACGCCGGTGCGATTCTGGCGTCCGCAACCCGTAAGGCATCGGCCAGTGCGAAGCGCAAGAATCCGCGACTGAAAAAAGTTAAGCCCGCGAAGCAGCATAACGCAGTGGGGCACTACTGATGGCGGTGAATCCGACTCCATGCCTGCACGTTCACTTGACGCGCGAAGCGAATCTCGAAGCGCATGGCCGGACATACATCTGCGCGTCCTGTCACCAAACTTTCACCATTACACCCGGCGTCGAGATCGAAGTGGTCGAGCCTAATGGCAAAAAAGAAGCAGACGCTTGCCGACAAGATTGACAAAATTCTTACCGTTGAATTCGACCGCGTAGACTCCGAACCGAAGTACCGCGAAGAAGTTCAATTCCGCTGCTACACCGACCATTTCTTCCTGGCAAATCAAGTTCTCGGCAGGGGCTTCGATCAGTTCGTTCCGCGCGTGCATCAGCCGGTTGTCGATTTCTATTTCCCCAAGAATCCAAAAATCCCCATCCCCGACCAGCATCCGATCAAAAACCGATTGCATCTCGATCCGCGCACGACGGGCAAAACCACGATGGGGCGCGTCGATCTGATCCAGTGGATACTCGCGTTCCCTGAAGAAATTTCAATCCTCACCGAGACGGCGACGAAGGCGCTCGCGGAAGCAATCTCTCAGTCGATGGCGTCGTTTTTCTGGAAGCCCAAAGGCGCAAACCCGACTCGATTGCAGCGAATCTTCCCTGATCTGGTTGTCGATAAAGAGCCGGGCGGAAAGTGGGATACTCCGCTCCGCATTCCAGGGATGCTCGACAACACGCTGGATTTCACTTCGCCGCGATCGTCGCAATCCGGCTGGCATCCGTGGATCACCAACGTGGACGATATTTGCGACACGGAAAATTCCGGCATCCACGCGACAGAGGAAGTGCGGCGGAGCATCATCGACACGTACTACACCAACAAGAACACGTTACTTCCGCTCGGTTACAACTACGTCAAGGGCACGCGCTATCACCCGTTCGAGTTGTATGGCGACATCCTCGACAAGCTCGATCCCGATCAATGGAAGGTGCTGATCCGCGCGGCGATGATCGTCAAGAGCGGTCGCAAGCTGATGCCCGGCGAGTTCCCCGACGAAGATGACGTGATCTTAAATTTCCCTGAGATGCCGGGCATGGACTATCGCGGGCTGCGGCAAAAGTTCTACGACGATTACGAGAGCTTCATGTGCCAGCAACAGAACGATCCGCAAGGCGGACACATCGCGACGTTCGACGAAGAACTGTATCGCTCCGTGCTGGTCGCGCCTGAGAAGATCCCCGTTCTCGGCGAGACGTATGTGTGCTGGCGCTTGCCCTATGGCGGCAAGGACTTCATGGAAGATGCCGAAGGCGCGGTCGCGCGAGTTCACGACGGCAAGGTCTACGTGCTCGACGCCTGGAAGGGGAAATACACGCCGTCGCGCCTGGCGGAAAAAGTTGTGCGCGAGTGCAAAGAGCACCAGACCGAATGGCTCATTATGGAGGACGTGCCAGGGATTCAGTACATGGAAGCCCACATCAACAACGAACTCAAGCGGCGAAGCACGTTCGTGCGGATGCAATGGCTGGAGTTCGAGGAAGATGACACGCTTCGCACGGAGCGAATCAAGGGCATGGAACCGCAGATGCGAGCCGGCCATTTTTTCATCTCGACCGGAACCGGCCAGGCGGCGGAACTCAAAAGGCAACTATGCAACTTCGGACTCGTGCGCGAGAATGGCATCGTCGATTGCATGTCGCGGCTCTCGGCGAAGGTGCCACTCAGCCTGATGCGCCAGGAGATCGCCGACGAGGAAGCGCAAGAGCAGATTCGGCATCGGCACCTGATGATGGCTCACTTTGTGTACGGCGGGATGGAGCGGGACGCGGGGATCGCGGCGATGGAAGAGAAAAAGCGCAAGGAACGCGAGGCGCATGACGCGGCGATGAGAAACATCGGGAGTCTTGGACTCACTGACATTCTCGGAGGACTCGATGGATAACGTGGTTATCGCAAGCAGCGGCGATCCGAAGAAAGACCAGGAAATACTCGACCGTTTCGTGCTGCACGATCAAAGAATCGCGATCGGCCATTGCCCGAACGGATGCGGAATCATGGTGCGCGACGATCCACACAATTCCCATTGCGAGAAGTGCGGATTTTCTTATTTCTGCAGCAGACCAATGGCGAGTGCAGAGGCTTAGAGAATGGCCGAAGAAACCAAACAGATGCCGATCGGGTCGCCGATGTCTCTGCCGATCCGTCAAGAGCACGTGCAGACCACCGAGGGCAACGAGAAAGCCCCGGTTCTCACCGAAGATGCTGTCGCGACTTTGGTCTGGTACGACTACGAGCGAGCGCGGGCCTACATCGAAAGCGACAACACGGCATGGTTGCTGGAGTGGCAAGAGACGGACATCCTCTACCAGTCGCCGATTCCGTACCGCTTCGAGCGCGTGCAGAACGGCCAGCCCGCCCGCGTGCCCCGCTTCACCGTGGCGAAGGCGACTCGCACGATGGCGCGAGGTGTGAAGCGAGCCGTGTTCGCCGAGCAGTATCCGTTTTTTCTGCGTCCCGGCGACAACTCAAACCAAGAAAACGTAAACGCCTGGACCTACCTGATCGGCGTGTACCTGGATCGAGCGAGGTTCCGATACTACGGCGGACTGCAGATCGACGGACAGACGCTTTTCGGCACCGGTATCGGCAAGTATGGACTGATGCAAACCACGCGTGTGAAGAAAACGCGGAAGCGCAAAACGCAAGACGCGAAAGTCGAGATGCCGATCAGCGGGGAGAAAACTATTCCCCACCAAGAAAGCGACGATTTCAAGATGGTGGAAACCACCGTCACCGAGACGCTTCCGTTCTACGAGTATCGCAAGCTCGGAACCACGCTCTTTGATCCGAAGTGGTGTACGCCGAATCAGCCGGGCGAATCCGCTGCCTTCTGCATTGATTACGACTACCCGACTTTCTACGATCTCGATGAGTTGCGAAAGCTGTCGTGTTACCAGGAGAAAAAAGACAAAGACGGAAATATCGTCAATCCCGGCATTCCGAGCCGCGAAGCCCTGTTGAATTATTTTTTCCAGAAGCAGGAAGGCTCCGCCCCGATGGGCACTCAGACCGAGGACACGATGAGCGCACAGGGAAGCGTGGTAGAACACGCCGCTGCTCGGAACCGCTCGACCAGTGTCGATCCGCTGTTGCAGCCTTTGCTTCTGATCTCGCGATGGGATGAGCGCACGGTCAAAGAAATTCTGGTGTACGACGGGCGCAAGCTCACGATCCGCAACGAAGAACACGATTGTGATTCGATGTGCCACACAGCGTGCATCTGGTGGCCGATCGAGAACTCCGGTTATGGCATGGGCATCGGTCGCCTGGTCGGACCAGATCAGCGCGTCGATCAAGGCACGCTCAATGCTGCGCTGAAGCTGCTCGCGTTCCCCATGAACGCGCCGATCCTGTACGCGGCGGGAAGCGAGAACGCGCCGACACAGAACACAATTCTGCGACTCGGTGGTTACCAGGCGGTCGATCCCGGTCCGAGCGGCGACGTGCGAAAGGCGATGGCATTCATGGAAATGCCCGCGATCCCCGCCGACGCCTGGCGCATGATCGAGATGATGCGAGCCGACAGCCAGGACTTGAGCGGCGCGGATTCGCAACTGCAGCGCGGTATTCCGAATGGGCGCCAGGGCATCGGGCGATCGTCTTTCGGCGCACAACGCCTGGCTACGATGTCGGATGAAGAGATTGCCGATCCGGTGGATGCGTTCGCGGAAGGCGTAATCGTGCCTTTCGTGAAGTTCATCATCCACATGGTCAAGACGAAAATTCCGATACCGGAACTTCGCAAAATCCTGAACTCTAAAAAAGCCAAAGAGATCATCAAGTCGATCGACATGGATTCATTTCTTGGCGAAGAGTTTGAAGTTACCGTGCTGGCCGGGCAGAAGCTCGCGATCCGCAAGGCGATCCAGCAGTTGCTTCCGTTCTTCCTGCAGATCGTGCAGCAGCCGCAGTTGATGCAATTCCTGCACGAGCGCGGCGAGACGGTGGATTTCAAGGTTGTGATGGATTTGTTGATGCAGGCGAGCGAACTCGCGCAACAGCCCGACATCTTCCGCGCACTCACTGCCGACGAGAAAAAGATGGTTCAGCAGATGAACGCTGGCGTGCAGCGCATTCAGCAAGCCGTCGTACAGGAACGCGCGAAGGGACAGGCGCGAGATCAGAACATCCGCACACAGGGCGAAGTCGATCTCGGCAACAAGGCTGCAGAGATCGCCTTGCAGCATACGGCGGACGGGATTCCATTGGAGCACGCGATCGGCCTGACAGAACGCGCCGAAGATGTCGCGGCGCTCCGTCAAGGATTGCCGGACATCGTTGGAGAGAGCGCATGAGTCAATATCGCGGGCCGAAGGTAGTGCCGTTCAATCGAGAAGCCGTAGTGCGGCGTTTCGCGAAAATTTTCTATCGCGAGATCAGCAAGCCGAATGTTCGAGCCATCAGCTTTGTCATCGAGCGTTCGGATGCCTGGAATATCCAATCGAGTCACGCGCTTGATTCGGATGCAGCGGAAGCCTTCTCGAAGGCGAGCGCGATAATGAGGCAACCGTAATGGGAAAGCTCGAAGATTTTCTAGCACGCAAGCCGCTCAATGAGGACATGGAGCGGCTGATGCAGGGCGAAGAAAGCGCCGACGAACTCGGCGGGCCGGGCTCGCTGATTCACCGTTCTTTCGCCGATGGCAAGCCAATCACCGAGCACGATCGCGAAGATTTGCGGCAGTTAAGCCAGATGCGCGGATGGCAGGTGCTTCTCAAGTTACTAGACACCGAGCTACAGCATCAGGAAGATTCAGCGAAGAGATCATCGCTCGACAATCCGCTCAAACGGCAGACTGAAATCGCCGAGATGTGGGCGGAACTGGCAGCGGATCAGAAATCGAGAACGCGCCTGGTGCTTCTGCTGGAAAGGGAATTGCGGGCGATCGAAGCGGCAAAAGTGAATCAGAGGAAGAAAAAGCAATGAGTTCTCACTGGTCGGAAACAGACGCAAACGGCAAGCCCCTAACCGATGGCCGCAAGTGCTACGTCATCGAGAACGACGCCGATCCGACCATGCCACCGGTTTACATCTACGGCAAAGACGTAGAGGAAGTCCTGGCGAAAGCCGCCAAGACGATCGAGACAGGACAGGGCACGATCCACCGCATGCGAACCACGAAACCGGCTCCGCCCGCCCCGGCTCGCCCTGCAGCCACGGTGACGGCGGCGGATGTGCAGACGGCCACAGCCGACTTGAACAATCCGGCGAAGGCTGCAAAGGCGGTGAAAACGCTTCTGAAGTCAGAGGGCGTCGATCTCGACCAGCAGGCGATGGATGCGGCGATCGGCAACATTAAGCGAATCGCGAAGGCGTGGGAGTTGGCGAATCCAACCTTTCCGCGCGACAAGCGCGATCCCGGCCAGCGCAATGAACGCATTCTGATGGATCGCGTGCTGAAACTCGCAGGCCGCGATCCGAAAAAAGTTACGGTAGAGCATTTCGACGCGGCCTTCACCGAACTGCTCTCCGAGCGAATGTTTTTTGATGTAACGCCGGAACCGGCGACAGTGCAACCCGATGGAAATCGGGACTCCCGTACTGTGACAGCCACGTCGTTCCGAGGCACATCCCTCAGCTCGAGGGAACCTGCCCCGGTGCGCCGTGAATCCGACACCGAGAAGGAATGGCGTCGGATCGCAACAAACGGCACCAGTCGAGAGCTTCGACAAGCGATCGAGAAAGTGCCGGGCTTCAAGGAATGGATGGATAAATCCTTCGCGCAAACCGCGTAGGGCTCCGTCGAACAAAAACAGTACAGGGAGAATTCACATGGGCGGCAAAAAGAGTTTCGACATCATCGGCTTCATGGGCAAGCTGCACATGGGCATGGTGCTATGTCTGATGTTCGTGTTTCAGTTGTTGCTCGCGTTCGCGTCCGCTGTTGCTGCACCGTTCATCCTGATGGGCGGGATGCAGGCGCGGGGCTTCGTGTTGAATGACGGCATCTCGCCGACTTCGATGCAAAGCGGCAACACTCCGCAGGCGTCACTCACGACGCACTACAACCGCAACTTCATCGAAAACCTGAAGGCGAAAACCACGAAGCTACGGCTCTGCACGCGATTCCCGATGCCGATGAACGCGGGCCAGATTTTCCGTAACTTTATGATCCAGCCTTTGACCGCGAACACGACTCAGCAGAGCGAAGGCACGGTAGGCAGCGGCATCAGCGTGACCATCAACTTCCAAGATTACCTCTTGGGACAATGGGCCGACTTCCTCAACATTTCCGACAAGGCATCGGTCACTTCGATCTCGGATGACCTGATGAACTACGAGCGCGAAATGGCGTACCGGCTCGCGTTGACGGTCGATGACCTCGTGATGGCGTACTTCGACTATCTCCGCACCCTGGACTCGAAAACCTCGAACCAGGATGTGACCACCGGAAACTACCAGTTGACCAAACAGCAGATCGAGCAGGGTCCGTTCTCGCTGGCCGGTCAGAACGTCCCGGTGATGGACAAGGGCTATTACTGCGGAAGCATTCACCCGTTCTTCGTGGGTGATGTGATGGCGCTCGACAACTCGAACAACAGCATCGTGGACATCCTCAAGCACACGCCGGAAGGCATGATGAAACTTGAAGAACTCCCCGATGGGCCGGAAGGCGACGAAGTGAAGTACATCGAGTTGTTCGGATGCCGCTGGATGATGTCCACCAACCAGACACAGACGGCCAGCTTCCAAGGTTCGGCGAACACCGCTATCCGCACGTACCTCGCGGGCAAAGATGCAGTTGTGGCGATCAAGTTGAATCGCCCCGATCGCACCGATGTGGATGACGGCCAGTACAAGAACATGAAGCTGTGGCGCGGCGAGTACAAGCCGGGCAACGCTGCCGATCCCGCTGGTGTGATCGGCGCTGGCACCAGCTACAACGCGATTCTGGCGTTTGGCGTGCCGCCCGATACCACGAGCCGTGCGCGGTGCTTCGACGCCGTTCCGCAAACCACGTAACCGAGATACCCACGCAACGCGATGCCGAACCGGGGCGCTCCGCAAGGGGCGCTCCGGCAAGGCGAAAAAAGGAAAAAATAAAATGGCCGAGAAAACAGTTGAACAGCTACAGCGCGAAGTCCTCGAAGTGCAGTTGCGGCGCGAATCCGCTGCGCTCGAAGATACGGTCGAGCAGTTAAACGACCGGAAAATCCGCAAGGAACGCTCGGCCAAGACGAACGCGCAGCGCCAGGCGCAAATGAGCGCCGACAACAAAGCCGCCAAGCAGATCGAAAAATCCTGCAGGCACAAATCAGGCGGCAACCCGCAAAACATCCTGCGCGGCGGCGGAAAGTTTTCGTTCTCCATCTTGACGCGCGTGCTGATGCCGGACGGCAAGACTGAATTGATCCAGTGCCAGCGCTGCCGCTTGAAGCTGTATGGCCGCGAGCGTACACCCGCCGAAGAACGGAAGATGCGGGCAGCGGCGGATCGCGCCGAGCAAGTCTCAGAGGCGAAGCGCTCACTGGAAGAGAAGAAAGCGATCGCAGCCTGGGAAGATCACCAGGAGTGGAAGCGGTTGCGCGAAATTTCGATCGAGGAAGGAATCGACGATTCCTTCATGCGCGGGCCGACGTTCAATTTCCAGAACGAAGAGGGAATGAGCGTGATCCCGGAAGTCGCCGGTCGATCGTTCTCCGGTTTGAACTCGTAGCATTAGCAAGCAATAGCCGGTAATCCTTGACGGGAGGAAGCTATGGCGGATGCAGTCGAGAGAGTGACGAAGTTTCGTGACGCGGCGCTGGTGCTGGCAGAGGATCTAGCGGACGGCTCGAAGCGAATGCAAAAAGCGATCCGCGGCGGTGAGTACGTGAAGGCAAGACAGATCGCCGAAAACGTGCAGCGGGCCGCTCGCGATACGAAGTGGTTAATGGACAGACTCCCGAAGGACTGAGGAAAACAAAAATGAGCGGACCATTCGCGAAAACGACATTCGGACCTCCCGCACCTGGCACCACGGACACGAACAAAGGTGCCATGATCGCTGACGTGCAAAACGGCGTCCCTGAAATGGTCGATTCCAGCGGCAACACTCATGGTGTTGAAGTGACGGATCTTCTGTTGCAGGCGCAAACCGCTCTCACCGCGATCACCACGGCGCAAACCTTTTTCACCGATTCGTTCCCGGCTGGCGCTTTGAACAAATTGAACCGCACGATCCGAGTGTCGGGCACGCTGATTTTCACCGTGTCCGCGGGAACGCCGACATGCACGATCGCGATCAAGCTCGGCTCGGTAACGCTGGTGACGATCACAACCGCTGCCCTGGCCGCATCGACGAACGGGCAACTTGATTTCCAATTTATCCTCAGCGTGGCAAGCACGGGATCGAGCGGAACGATCGAGGCGCACGGTCAGGTTGCGGCGCAGCTTTCGACGAACCTGTCTACCGCTGTAGCGCAGTACCAGGACCAGAACACGGCGGTATCGTCCGCAGTCAATCTGACTTCGGCCTTGGCCTTGACGGGCACGATTGCTGGAGGCTCGGCGATCGCCAGCGCACAAGTCCGTCAGTTGCTTGTTGAAGTCATCAACTAAAAGGGGGGTCGAGTATGGCGAAGAACGGCAAACCGGTCGAGGACCGGGTAAAGGTTCTGGAAACCACGGTCGAAAAACTCGTCGATCTGCTTCGGGACCACGGCATCCATATTCCAGCCGAAGGCGCGGAAGAGAAAGAGCCCGCCGATGGCTGGCCTGAATAAGTTCCTCAACCTGGGGGAAGGCCGCGAAAAGCGTTAGCGGGAAACTGCTAACGCTTTTTGCTTAGAGGGCAAAATGGGAAACTCGACAACGAAGCTACAGGATGTCATCGCATACGCGAAAGCGAAAGGTATTCCCGTTCCCACCGATCAACCAGGCGGCGCGGGCACGGCGCTCGCGCTGAAGATGGCGAACGACGTGATGGGCGACATCATCGCGGAGCGCTTCAACCCGAAATTCAATCGCGCTGCAGCTACGCCGTTTCTCACCAACAGCTACCAGCAGGACTATCCACAAGTGGGCCTGGTCAACATCGGATGGGGCGAGGATTGCGACAAGCTCGACATCAATAACACCGCGATCCCGAAGCCGCTGAACCAACCGTGGGGAATCACCTGGCGCAAGCAGTTGAGCCGCACGTCGCTCTCGCTGTGGCCGGTGAGAGAAATTTGTTGGATGTACAACAACGAACTCAGTTACGGCACCTGGCCGGGCGCGACCAAGACGTTTTACCCGCTGGTGACCAACGGGCCGATCCAAACGAATCCGATTATGAGCATGATCGACGCGAACGGCAATCTGCTCATCGTGAACAATATCGCGTCGGCTCCGATCGTCACCGGCGCGAACGCACCGCTGCTCGCGGCCAACAGTCCTGAAGGCACGACGGTGATGGATGGAACGGTGCAATGGATCGTCGTGGCTCCGATGTCTCAGGGCTTCCGCGTGTTCCCGCTGCCAGGATCGAGCGGGCCGGTGTACCAAATCACTCCGTACTACCAGCAGAAACTTACACTGTTGACCAGCCTGGGATCGGTCATCAACCCGCTGCCGGATGAGTACAGCCGGTTCTTCCAGGTGGGGTTCGAGATCATGTGCAAGCAGGGCAGTCCGAATGCCGCCGATCGCGCCGAAGGGCTGCGCGAGTATCCGCTGTGGCTGAAGGCGCTCGAAGCCTACATCAAGCAGGGCAACAGGGAGCCGGACGCATATTCGGCGATCCCGGCGAGTGGAGTCGTGGAAAGCGTCTATGCCGGTTGGAGCGGCTTGCGAAACCCGCAAGACCCTAGCCAGCCTTACTAAATTCAGGAGAGGACTCAGGATTTAAGCGATGGCTACCACACTGACGGTGCAGGACTCGATAAATTGGGCGTTACCGTTCCTGAAGAACCAGCCGGTTGCGGTGACGAATCAACAGCCCGCTCTCATGTGCGCGAACATCGTCCTGGGTTTCATGCTCGGTCCGCCGATGGTGTGGAGATTCAACCGCAAGGAAATCTCTTTCGCGATCTCGGCGGCGGGCTTGACCGACTACGTGCAACTGCTGAACGACTTCGGCTTCATCGAGCTCGCCTGGCTCACGAGCGGATCGAATCAGTATGCGCTCGAAGGCGACATCGCGCTGGTCATCAATCCGACCAGCGCCAGGCCGGAAAGAGTCGCGGCACAGTTCGATGACAACGCAGGCGACATCACCTTCCGGTTCGACAAAGTTCCCGACGCGAGCTACACGGCGTTCATCGACTACCAGAAAAAAGCGCAACTGCTCACATCGTTCGCTTCGTCGTGGGGTCCGGTGCCCGATGAGTTCAACTTCATCTTTAATTACGGATTCCTGTCGCTGTTGTGTTTACTGGTGAACGATGCGCGATTCCCGATCTTCGAGAGCTACTTCATCGGCAGACTGCTTGCCGCACAGGATGGACTCGACGATCAGAAGCGAGCGATCTTCTATGAGAATTGGGCAAACAAGATGGCTACCGTCAAGCGTGAGGATGGCAGAGTTACGGGCGGGATCGCCGGGCGCTCGAAGTCGTAATCCACAGAATGCCCTAGATTTTCACAGTTGACACGAGTAAGCGGACTAGCGTACATTTGTGCCCGTAGGTCAACGGAGGAATAAGTGGCTACGACAAAAGAAAAAGCAGTCTTGGTAACAACGGAGTTCCGGGGAGTATTCTTCGGCTACATGGATTCCATGCCGAAGGACGGTACGATCGAACTAAGGCAAGCACAAAACTGCGTTTATTGGTCTAGTGATGTGCACGGATTTATGGGTTTGGCGTCCTCTGGACCGACGAAGTATTGCAAGGTTGGCCCTGCAGTTCCCAGCATCGTGCTCACTAAAGTCACTGCAGTAGTTGAAGTGACCGCTGAGGCTGCGAAGAAGTGGGAGGCTGCGCCGTGGAGGGATTGATCTTCGGTTCTGTCGAAAATTTTTACGGGTCCGGGTCCGGGTCC
>Ga0335071_10003229_pt1 | contig 17278 bp, 23 predicted proteins | sample Lox_Sample_15_FD_206724 | JGI IMG/M metagenome (GOLD analysis project Ga0335071, IMG submission 206724) | Soil microbial communities from Loxahatchee National Wildlife Refuge, Florida, United States - Lox_Sample_1.5 | ecosystem: Environmental > Terrestrial > Soil > Wetlands | place: USA... | reverse complement strand
GCTGCTGCCGGACCACCAGGTCTTCCGCCGCCGCGTCCCGAAGGAGCGCCGGATCGGCGGCCGCGCGCTCCAGTCGTTCGCCGACCTCCGCACCGGCGACTACGTCGTGCACGAGGACCACGGCGTCGGGCAGCTGCTCGGCTTCGAGACGAAGGAGGTCGCCGGCGTCACGCGCGACTACCTCCTGCTCGCGTTCCGCGGCGAGGACCGCCTCTACGTCCCGCACGAGCAGCTCGGGAAGGTCTCGCGCTACATCGGCGCCGACGCGAGCGCGCCCGCGCTCTCGAAGCTCGGCGGCAAGGCGTGGCAGCTGCTGAAGTCGCGCGCGCGCGAGTCGGTGCGGGAGCTCGCGACCGAGCTGATCCAGCTCTACGCGCAGCGGCAGACGCGCGAGGGGATCGCGTACGAGCTCGACCACGAATGGCTGACGCGGCTCGAGGCGTCGTTCCCGTACCGCGAGACGCCCGACCAGGAGAACGCGATCGAGGCGGTGAAGGAGGACCTCGAGACGCCGCGCCCGATGGACCGCCTCGTCTGCGGCGACGTCGGCTTCGGCAAGACCGAGGTCGCGGTGCGCGCCGCGTTCGCCGTCGCCGTCAACGGCAAGCAGGTGCTCATGCTCGCGCCGACGACGATCCTCGCCGAGCAGCACTGGAACACGTTCCGCGACCGCTTCCGCGACTTCCCCGTCCGCGTCGAGATGGTCTCGAGGTTCCGGGCTCCGAAGGAGGTCAAGCAGGTGCTCGCCGACTTCGGCGCCGGCAAGGTCGACGTGCTGATCGGGACGCATCGCGTCCTCTCGCGCGACGTGATCCCGAAGGAGCTCGGGCTCGTGATCCTCGACGAGGAGCAGCGCTTCGGCGTCGCGCAGAAGGAGCTCCTGAAGTCGCTGCGGCTCGAGGTGGACGTGCTGACGCTTTCGGCGACGCCGATCCCGCGCACGCTTCACCTCTCGCTCGCCGGCATGCGCGACATCTCGATCATCGAGACGCCGCCGGAGGGACGCCGCCCGATCCGCACGACCGTCGGCGAGTACGACGAGGAGCTCATCACGCTCGCGCTCGGGCGCGAGCACGAGCGCGGCGGCCAGGCGTTCTACCTCCACAACCGCGTCGACACGATCGAGGAGGCGGCGGAGAAGCTGCGCCAGCTTCTGCCGGATCTCCGCTTCCTCGTCGCGCACGGGCAGATGCGCGAGAAGGAGCTCGAGGACAAGATGCACGCGTTCCTGCGCGGTGACGCGGACGTGCTCGTGTCGACGACGATCATCGAGTCCGGGATCGACATCCCGCAGGCGAACACGCTGATCGTCGAGCGCGCCGACATGCTCGGGCTCGCGCAGCTCTACCAGATCCGCGGCCGCGTCGGCCGGTCCGACGAGACCGCGTTCGCGTACCTCTTCTATCCCGACGCGCACGAGCTGACGGGCGAGGCGCGCGCACGGCTCGCGACGCTCGCCGACCACACCGAGCTCGGCGCCGGCTTCGCGATCGCGATGCGCGACCTCGAGATCCGCGGCGCGGGCGAGCTGCTCGGCGCGGAGCAGTCCGGCCACGTCGCCGCCGTCGGCTTCGAGCTCTACGTCGAGCTCCTGAACGAGGCGGTCGCCGAGCTCCAGGGCCAGCACCGGATCGCCGTGCGGCCGGTGCGGATCGACGCGCGGATCGACGCGTACGTCCCGCAGCAGTACGTCTCCTCCGAGGCGCTCCGGATCGACATCCACCGCCGGCTCGCGCTCGCGGAGGACGAGGACGAGCTCCGCGAGCTCCAGGCGTCGCTCGAGGACCGGTACGGGCCGCTCCCGGAGCCGGTCGAGCACCTGTTCGCGATCCAGGAGGCGAAGATCAAGGTTGCGCGCCTCGGTGCCGATTACCTCGTGTACCGCGGCGGCAAGGCCACGGTCGGGCAACTGGTGCTCGGATCAGGAGAGCTGAAGGAGCTGCGCGAGCGAATCCACACTGCGGTCTACGCCGTGGCTAATAGGGAAGTAAGTCTTCGCGGCGAAGAGGGATTTCCGCAGGCGATCCGACTTGTCGATGCTATCTTGGACTCTCGCCGGGCAGCCTGAAGATCACCGAACAGCGCAGCCGGCCATCACATTTTCCACTCAATTAGGACGGACATGAGACTGCTACGCCTTTCGCCCGTATTCCTGCTGATCGCAGCCGTCCTCGTTGTTGCGGGGTGCGGCGGCGGCAGCTCGCAGAGCGTCCCCTCGGACGCGGTCGCCGTCGTCAACGGCACGCCGATCACGAAGGCGCAGTTCACCGCGCTGCTCGCGTCGGCCCAGGCCTCGTACAAGGCGCGCAAGACGCCGTTCCCGAAGGCCGGCACCGCGGCGTACAAGTCGCTGCAGGACCAGGCCATGACGTACCTCGTCCAGCAGTCCGAGCTCGAGCAGAAGGGCAAGGACCTCGGCGTCACCGTCTCCGACAAGGACGTGCAGGCCCGGCTGACGCAGATCAAGAAGCAGTACTTCGGCGGCAGCGAGACGAAGTACCAGGCGCAGCTGAAGGCGCAGGGGCTCACCGAGGCGGAGCTGCTGCGCGAGCTTCGCGCGCAGATCCTCTCGGAGAAGCTCTACGCGAAGGTCACCGGCAACACGAAGGTGACCGACAAGCAGGTCGCCGCGTACTACGCCGCGCACAAGTCGACGTACCAGACCGCCGAGTCGCGGACGGTGCGCCACATCCTCGTCAACAACAAGGCGCTCGCCGACCAGCTCGAGACGCAGCTGAAGAACGGCGCGAGCTTCGCCGTCCTCGCGAAGAAGTACTCGAAGGACCCGGGCTCGGCGTCGAAGGGCGGCGTCCTGACGATCTCGAAGGGCCAGACCGTCCCGCAGTTCGACAAGGCCGCGTTCTCGCTCAAGACGCACCAGATCTCGGTGCCGGTGCACACGCAGTACGGCTGGCACATCATCGAGCCGATGACCGCGATCACGGCCGCGAAGGTGACGCCGCTCTCGAGCGTGTCGGCGTCGATCAAGGCGCAGCTCCTTCAGTCGAAGAAGACCAGCGAGATGACCGCGTGGGTCAACGGCCTGAAGAAGACGTACGCGAAGAAGATCGCGTACGCGACGGGCTACGCGCCGGCGACGACGTCGACCGCGACCACGTCGACGACCGGCTAGGAACGTGCGGAGCGAGGAGGGCGAGGGCCTTGCCCGGGCCCTCCTCGAGCTCCAGCAGCTGACCGAGCGGCTGCGCCGCGACTGCCCGTGGGACCGCGAGCAGACGGCGCGCACGATCGTGCCGCACACGGTCGAGGAGGCGTACGAGGTCGCCGACGCGGCGCTCGCGGACGACGACGCGAAGCTCGTCGACGAGCTCGGCGACCTTCTCTTCCAGGTGTACTTCCTCTCGCTTCTGCTCGAGGAGCGCGACGTCGCCGACCTGGAGGACGTCGCGCGTCTCGTCCACGCGAAGCTCGTCCGGCGGCACCCGCACGTGTTCGGCGACGCCGAGGCGCGGACGGCGGAGCGCGTGCGCGAGAACTGGGAGCGGATCAAGCGGGAGGAGGAGGGACGCGAGGGCGTCTTCCACGACGTGCCGGAGAGCCTGCCGGCGCTCCTCTACGCGCGGAAAGTGCAGCGTCGCGCGGCGGCCGTGAACTTCGAGTACCCCGACGTCGACGGCGCGCTCGCCGACCTCGACGACGAGCTGCGCGAGCTCCGCGCGGAGGTTGCGCGCAGCGGCGAGCCGGCGGCGGAGACCGAGCCCGATCCGCGCCAGGCGGCCGAGCTCGGCGACCTGCTCTTCGCGGCGGTGAACGTGGCCCGCCGGCTCAACGCCGACCCGGAGCTCGAGCTGCGGCGCGCGGCGCGGCGATTCCGGGATCGCGTAACAACTGCGGAGGCGCTGGCCGCGTCGGACGGGAAGAATTGGGCCGAGCTCCCGCTCGAGGAGCAGGACCGCTACTTCGACCGCGCCAAGGAGACCGAATGAGCCGCATCGCCGACGTCCGCGCCCGCCAGATCCTCGACTCGCGCGGCAACCCGACCGTCGAGGTCGACGTCCGTCTGAAGTCCGGCGCCTTCGGCCGTGCGGCCGTCCCGTCCGGCGCGTCGACCGGCGCGCACGAGGCCGTCGAGCTCCGCGACGGCGGCGACGCGTACGGCGGCAAGGGCGTCACGGAGGCGGTCGGGAACGTCAACGGCGAGATCTTCAAGGCGGTCCGCGGGATGAAGGGCGACGACCAGGCCGCCCTCGACGCGCGCCTCGTCGAGCTCGACGGGACGCCGAACAAGGGGCGGCTCGGCGCGAACGCGATCCTCGGCGTGTCGCTCGCGACCGCGAAGGCGGCGGCGGAGGAGGCGCACCAGCCGCTCTTCCGGTACCTCGGCGGCAAGGGCGCGCGGGTGCTGCCGGTGCCGATGCTGAACGTGATCAACGGCGGCGTCCACGCGGCGAACTCGATCGACCTCCAGGAGTTCATGGTCGTCCCCGCCGGCGCCGAGTCGTTCTCCGAGGCGCTGCAGATCGCGGCCGAGACGTACCACGCGCTCCAGAAGGTGCTGCGCTCGCAGGGCCTCGCGACCGCGGTCGGCGACGAGGGCGGCTTCGCGCCCGACCTGCCGTCGAGCGAGGCGGCGATCCAGGCGATCCTCGACGCGGCGGAGCAAGCGGGCCACCTCGACCGCATCGCGATCGCGCTCGATCCCGCGTCGAGCGAGTTCTTCTCCGACGGCGCCTACACGTTCGAAGGGCGCACGGCGACGCCTGCGGAGATGGCGGACTTCTACGCCGGGCTCGTCGACAGGTTCCCGGTCGTGTCGCTCGAGGACGGCAACGCGGAGGACGACTGGGACGGCTGGAGGGTGACGACGGAGAAGCTCGGCGAGCGGATCCAGCTCGTCGGCGACGACATCTTCGTCACGAACCCGGAGCGGCTGACGCTCGGGATCGAGCGCGGCGTCGCGAACGCGATCCTCGTCAAGGTCAACCAGATCGGCACGCTGACGGAGACGATCGACGCGGTGCGGCTCGCGCAGGAGAGCGGCTACAGCGCGGTCATCTCGCACCGCTCCGGCGAGACCGAGGACGCGACGATCGCGCACCTCGCCGTCGCGCTCGGCACGGGCCAGATCAAGACCGGCGCGCCGGCGCGCTCGGACCGCGTGTCGAAGTACAACGAGCTGCTTCGGATCCAGGAACGGCTCGGGCGCAAGGCGGAGTACCCCGGCTGGGCCGCCTTCCCGCGCGCAAACCGCTGAACCGTAACCAGCGCGTCACGACCGTCCCGCTACGCTAGGCCCGTGGTCCCGGAGCGCCGAACGAAGATCGTCGCGACGCTTGGTCCGTCCTCGGACTCGATCGAGCAGCTGCGCGCGCTCGTCGACGCCGGGATGGACGCCGCGCGCCTGAACCTCTCGCACGGGCGCCACGAGGAGCACGCCGCGCGCGTCGCGCGCCTGCGCCAGGTCGAGGAGGAGGCCGGCCGCCCGATCGCGGTGATCGGCGACCTCCAGGGGCCGAAGCTCCGGATCGGCGGCCTCGAGGAGCCGATCGTCGTGCGGACGGGCGAGCACGTCACCGTCTGCGCGGAGGACATCGCCGCAGACGGCGAGCTGCCCGTCGCGCCGGCGGTGATCGGCGACGTGCTCGAGCCGGGACACGACCTGCTCATCGACGACGGGCTCGTCCGCCTCCGCGTCGACGAGGTCGACGGCGGCCGCGCGCGCTGCGCCGTCGTCGTCGGCGGGCGCATCGGCTCGCACAAGGGCGTGAACCTGCCCGGCGTCCCGATCCCGATCCCGTCGCTGACGCAGAAGGACACGATCGACCTCGAGTTCGCGCTCGGCCTCGGCGTCGACTTCGTCGCGCTGTCGTTCGTCCGCTCCGCCGCCGACATCCGCGACCTCCGCGCGCTGATCGACGCGGCGAGCTCGCACGCACACATCATCGCGAAGATCGAGAAGTCCGAAGCGGTCGACGTCCTCGACGACGTGCTCGCCGAGACCGACGCGGTGATGGTCGCGCGCGGCGACCTCGGCGTCGAGATCGGCGCGGCACTCGTCCCGCTGCTGCAGAAGCGGATCATCCACCGCTGCCTCGAGGTCGGGAAGCCGGTGATCACGGCGACGCAGATGCTCGAGTCGATGGTGCACTCCGCCGAGCCGACGCGCGCCGAGGCGAGCGACGTCGCGAACGCGGTGCTCGACGGCACGTCCGCCGTGATGCTCTCCGGCGAGACGGCGGTCGGCGAGTACGCGGTCGAGGCGGTCGCGTACATGGACCGGATCGCGCGCGCGATCGAGCCGAGCATGGACTACCGGCACGAGCTTCCCGAGGCGAACGAGAACCCGACGATCGGCGGCGCGATGTCGAACGCCGCGTGCGACCTCGCGGAGGCGCTGCGCGCGAAGGCGATCCTCGTTCCGACGTCGAGCGGCAAGACGCCGTCCGCGGTCGCGCGCCTCCGTCCGCGGCGGCCGATCGTCGCGCTCACGCACACGAACTGGGCGATGCGCCAGCTCGCGCTCGAGTGGGGCGTCACGCCGCTGATGATCACGGAGACGAGCGACGTCGAGGATCTCTGGAGCCGCTCGATCGTCGCCGCGCGCGAAGCCGGCTTCGTCGAGCCCGGTGACCGCGTCGTCATCACCGCCGGCACCGCGGTGAACATCCCCGGCTCGACGAACGTCATAAAGGTGGACATCGCCTGACGTCGAAATCGGCCTCGTGCCACGGAAGCGAGGTCGTCGTCCTGCGCGCTCGGTGCTCCTCCGCCGGTGGCTCGCCGTGGGCGCGCTCGTCCTCGTGGCGCTCCTCTACTACCGGCCGCTGCGCGCGTACGTCGACGCGCACGGGCAGCTGAGCCGGCACGAGCAGGTCGTCCGCCGGCTCGAGGCGGAGCGCTCGACGCTCGAGCGGCGGCTCGCGTCGTCGAACACGCCGGCGACCCTCGCGCGCGAGGCGCGCGCGATCGGCTACGTGAAGCCCGGCGAGAAGCTGTTCATCGTGAAGGGGATCGAGCAGTGGCGGCAGCGCGAGCGGGCCACGATGATGGGCCCCGGTGCACGCTGACCCGGACGCCGCCGCCGACAGAGCGATCGTCGCCGCCCAGCTCGGGCGCGAGCCGCGCGCCTTTCGCCGCGTCGCCGTCCGCTGCCCGTTCGGGCGGCCGGCGGTGACGGAGCAGAGCCCGTACGACCGGGAGGGCGAGCCGTTCCCGACGACCTACTACGTCACGTGCCGCCACCTCGTCGCCGCGATCTCGCGGCTCGAGGCGGCGGGCGGCGTCGAGCGCTGGAGCGCGGCGGCGGACGACCCGGATCTCGCCGCGAGCCTCGCCCGCGCCGACGAGGAGCAGCGCCGCCTCCGGCGCGTGCTCGCGGCCGGCGAGACGGGCCGCGACGGCGGCGCGTCGCTCGACCTCGGCGTCGGCGGCGCAGGCCCGCGCCGCGGCAGCCTCAAGTGCCTCCACGCGCACGCCGCGTTCGCCCTCGCGCGGCCGGGCTACGAGCTCGGCGACCGGATTCTCGCGGAGGTCGATCCGCTCTGGCCCGCCCGCTGCTGCAGCGCCTGAGTAGCATCGGACGATGGCGTCCGAGTCGCTCACCCTCGTCGCACAGGAGTGGGACGAGGCGTACCGGCGGCTCGAGTCCGAGCGGGACGACCCGCGCCGCTACCGCCGCCTCGTCGAACAGGTGGAGCTCGTCGTGGACGAGCTCCGGAAGCGGATCGGACAGACGTACACGCTCGCGGAGCTCGCGGCGGCCTACTCCGACGCCGACCGCTGGGCGCGCGAGGCCGTCGAGGAGCGCGCGCCGTCGCCGGGCTGGCCGCGCGACCTCGCCCTCGTCCTCGCGGCCGCCTTCCACGCGTACCGGCGCGGCGCGTCCGACTACCAGCAGTGACGGTCGCCCGGGAACGACGGCCCCGACGGCGGCGCGGCAGGCGGCTGCTCTGGGGACTTCTCGCCCTGGTGCTCCTCGCGCTCGCCTTCGCGATCGGGGTGGCCGTGGGCGAGGCGCTTCACGACAATCCGAAACCCGGGATCACCGTCACAACGGTGGAGACCGTTCACCCGTAATCCACCGGATCGTTGACCTTTGGTACAAAACAGCGACTCTTGAACAGATTCCCTCCGATTGGTCCCGACGACGGCGAGTGGCTGACGTTGGGCCAGGCCGCGAAGTTCCTCGGCGTCGCGCAGAGCACGATCCGGAAGTGGTCGGACGGCGGGCAGGTGCCGACGTTCTACACACCGGGCGGCCACCGGCGCTATCGCCGCGCGGACCTGCAGCAGTTCCTCGACCGTTCCGGCACCGCACGCCGTCCGCGCGAGGGCCCCGTCGTCCTGCTCGTCGACGACGACGAGCACGTGCGCGAGCTCGTGCGCGTCAACCTCGAGAACGAGGGCTACCGCGTGCGCGCGTGCGGCAGCGCGGTCGAGGGGATGGCCGCGCTCGCCGAGGAGCGCGCCGACCTCGTGCTGCTCGACGTGCTCATGCCGCAGGTCGACGGCTGGGAGATGCTGCGCCGCATGCAGGAGGAGTTCGGCAGCGGCGCGATCCCCGTCGTCATGTTCAGCGGCTCCGCCGACGACGTCGCGCGCAAGGAGGCGACGACGCGCGGCGCGAGCGGGTTCGTCGGGAAGCCGTTCGACGTCGCGCAGCTCGTCGAGCAGACGAAGTCGATCGTCCCGGTCTAGTTCGCCTGCTCCTCGGCCGCGCGCATCAGGCCCGCGGCGATGAGGGCGAGCGCGGAGACGAGGCTGATGAAGAGCCCGATCCCGCGGCCCGCGGTCGCGAAGTACGTGTCCGGGATCGAGATCAGCCGGATCAGCACGAAGATCGTCGCGAGCGAGCCGAGCGCGATGAGCACGAGGCTCTCGGGCACCGTCGCCGGCAGCTCGATCCCGGCCTCGCGGAGCGCCTCGAGGATGAGCGCCGCGAGCCCGATGAAGAAGATGAGCTTCCCGAGCGTGCCGGTGTGCCAGCCGATCACCGAGAGCGTCAGCCCGTCGACCTGCGTCCCGGAGTACCAGCCGGTGAACGCGGAGACGGAGAGCACGAGGCCGGAGACCCACGCGAGCCGCTCGCCCCAGACGCCGGGCATCGCGGCGCGCGGCGACGGCCGGCGTGCGGGCGTCTCAGGCTCCGGCCTCAACGGCGGCATCGGCTCGGGCGACTGCACAGGCGCAGTATCTACAACCCGAAGACGTGCTGGATCTCGTGCCAGCTGCCCATCACGAACGCGATCGCGATCGCGACGAGCACCGCCATCACGATGTAGAAGCGGAACCGCGCGAGCTTCGTCTCCTGGCGCTGCCGGACCTTCGCGTTGCGGCGCGCGCGGTGGTGCCGGTACCGCAGCTCGAACATCGAGGACTCGAGCGGCGGCGACTCCCCCTGGTCGCGGTCGGCGGGGGATCGCTGGCTGACGGGCTGGGCCACGCGGGAATTCTAGGAAACCCGGGGCAAAAGGCGATACTTCGGCCCCGTGACCCGCCCGGCGGCCTGAGATGGAGCTCCTCCGCGGCGAGCGCGACCTCGTCCGGGTCGGGCATCGGGGCGCGGCCGCCCTCGCGCCGGAGAACAGCCTCGAGGCGGTCGAGGCCGCGGCGGCGGCCGGCGTCGACGCGGTCGAGCTGGACGTCCTCCCGGGGCTCGTCCTCGGCCACGACCTCCCGGCCGCGCCGGGCGCGGCGACGCTCGACGAGGCGCTCGCCCTCGTCGCCCGGCTCGGGCTCGCCGTCCAGCTCGACGTGAAGGTGCCCGGGCTCGCGGAGGGGATCGCGGGCGCGCTCCGCCGTCACGGCCTCGTCGAGCGGAGCTTCGCGAGCTCGTTCTCGTCCGAGATCCTCGCCGGGCTCGCGCGGGCCGAGCCGGCGCTGCCGCTCGCGTTCACGTATCCGGAGGACCGGCTCGGCGTCTCGGGCAGCCGCGCGCTGCGGCCGGTCGTCCGCCCGGCCCTCGCGGCGATGCGCGCGCTGCTGCCCCGGCGGCTCCCGGCGCGGCTGCACGCGACCGGCGCGCGCGCCGCGACGCTGAACTGGCAGGTGGTGAGCGCCGACGTGGTTGCCGCGTGTCACGCGATCGGCGCGGCGGTCTACGTCTGGACGGTGAACGACCGCGAGCGCGCCAGGCGTCTGCTCGAGGCGGGCGCCGACGGTATCATCACCGACGATCCCCGGATCCTTGCCCCTTTCTGAGTCGTGAGTCGCCCCGGTCTCGTCCTCCTGTCCCTGCTCGCGGCGGCGCTCGCCGGCGCCGGCGCGTCCGCGGTCCTCGCCGACAACCCGCCGTCGACGACGACCGGGACGACGGCCACGACGTCGACGGACACGACGGCGACCTCGACCGACCAGGCGACCGTCATCCCGGAGGGCATCGTCCTCGGCGGCGTCGCCGTCGGCGGGCTGACGACCGACGCCGCGGCCGCCGCGCTGCAGGCCGACTACGGGCGGCCGCTCGTGCTGCGGATCGGGCACACGAGGCTCACGGTCGACCCCGCGCGGTTCGGGATGCGGCTGCCGGTCGAGTCGGCGACGCAGCGCGCGCTCACCGTCTCGCCGAACACGATCCTCGCGCTGCGCGCCGGGCTCGACAAGCCGAGCGTCAAGGCGTACGTCGCCGCGCTCGCGAAGCGCTACGACCGCGTCGTGCGGAACCCCGAGCTGAAGCTGCGGAACCTGAAGCCGTACGTCACGAAGCCGCGCCTCGGGCGCACGCTGCAGCAGCGCGCGATCGTCGCCGCGATCCAGTCCGAGGTGATCCACGGGACGCGCGAGCCGATCGTCCTCGCGTCGAAGACGACGAAGCCGAAGGCGGCGCCGGGGACGTACGGCCCCGCGATCGTGATCCAGCGCTCGTCGAACCTCCTGACGCTCTACAGGAACACGAAGCTCGTCCGCCGCTTCCACGTCGCGACCGGCCAGGCGATCTATCCGACGCCGCTCGGCGACTTCCACATCGTCGTGATGTGGAAGAACCCGTGGTGGTACCCGCCGAACGACCCGTGGGCCGCCGGCGAGAAGCCGACGCCGCCCGGGCCGGGCAACCCGCTCGGCACGCGCTGGATGGGGCTCGACTCGCCCGGCGTCGGCATCCACGGCACGCCGGAGTCCGGCTCGATCGGCTACTCGCTCTCGCACGGCTGCATCCGCATGCTGATCCCGCAGGCGGAGTGGCTGTTCGACCACGTCACGGTCGGGACCCCCGTCTTCATCGTCTCTTCGTGACGCGCGGGCTGAAGCTGACGGGCCAGGCGATCGCGCTCGCGGCCGTCGCCGGTCTCCTCGCGCTGCTCGTGTGGCGGCTCACGCACGAGTCGCATGCGCCGAAGGTCGGCGCGCGGGCCCCGGCGTTCACGCTCAAGCGGCTCGACGGGAACGGGACGCTCGATCTGGCGTCGCTGCGCGGCAAGCCGGTCGTCGTGAACTTCTGGGCGTCGTGGTGCGGCCCGTGCAAGGCGGAGGCGCCGACGCTCGAGGCCGCCTACAAGCGATACCGCGCGCAGGGCGTCGTGTTCCTCGGCATCGACTACAACGACGTCGCCGGCGACGCGCGCAACTTTCTCCGGCATCACGGCGTGACGTATCCGACGGTGCAGGACGGCTCGGGGATGGTCGGCGACCGGTACGGGCTGACCGGCGTGCCGGAGACGTACTTCATCGACCGGCGGGGGCGGCTCGTCGACCACATCGCGGGGGCGATCTCGAAGTCGGACGTCGGACAGCTCGACCAGGGCGTCGAGGCGGCGCTCAACTCGTGATCCTGCGGGCGGCCGCCGCGATCGTCGCGGCGCTCGCGGTCGCGGCGCCGGCGGCATCGGCGTGCACGCCGAAGACGTCGCTCGCGTACCTCGAGGGGCAGGTGATGTGCCCCACGTGCCACACGACGCTCGACCAGTCGGACGCGCCGGCGGCACGGCGGATCGAGGCGCAGATCTCGACGCGTGTCGCGCAGTGCTGGACCGCGGATCGGATCAAGACGGAGCTCGTCGCGAACTTCGGGGCGGGGATCCTCGCGGCGCCGCCGCACAAGGGGTTCGATCTCGTGGCGTGGTGGCTCCCGATCGCCGGTGTCCTCGCCGGCGCGGCGGTGCTCGCGTTCGGCGTCTGGCGCTGGAGCCGGCGGGACGGCGAGCCGCCGCCGCCCGCGAACGGGGACGGGCTCGACCCGGAGAGCGCGCGGCGGTTGGACGAAGCGCTCGCACGGTTCGAATAGATGGGCGCGCGTCTGCTGGTCGCGTTCGCGGCCGGGTTCGTCTCCGTCGTCACGCCGTGCGTGCTGCCGCTCGTGCCCGGGTACCTGTCGGCGATCTCGAGCGTCGAGGCGAACCGGCTCGGCGAGCGCGGCGCGGCGCGGCGCGTCGTCGTCGCGAGCGTCCCGTTCATCCTCGGGTTCACCGTCGTCTTCGTCGTGCTCGGCGCGGGCGCGGCCGCGATCGGCGGCGTGTTCTCGGCGCGCGCGCAGACGGAGATCGCGGGCTTCGTCCTCGTCGTCGTCGGGCTCGCGTTCATCGGGCTCCTGCCGGTGCCACAGAGCGTGTTCGCGCCGGAGCTGTTGACGGGCGCGCGCGCCCGCGGGTCGGCCGCGCTGCTCGGCGGCGCGTTCGCGGTGTGCGCGGCGCCGTGCATCGGGACCGTGCTCGCCGCGGTGCTCGTTCTGGCGAGCGACACCGGGACGGTGCTGAAGGGCGCCGTCCTGCTCGCGGCGTACGCGCTCGGGCTCGGCGCGGCGTTCCTCGTCGCGGGCGTCGCGTTCGCGCGCGCGATGGGCGCGTTCCGCTGGCTGCGCGACCGCTACCGCATCATCCAGGTCGCCGGCGGCGTGACGCTCGTCCTCCTCGGGCTGCTCCTGTTCTTCCACCGCGACTGGTGGCTCCACGTCGCGCTGAACCGGACGCTCGACGACCTCGGGCTGACGAAGCCCTAGATCTGCACCGGCTCGAGCTCGAGCGAGCCGGCCGCCCGCGCGCGCTCGACCTGCGCGAGCACGCCCGAGACGTCGACGCCGCGGTGCGCCGGCGCGAACGGCCCGAGCCGCCGCGCCGCCTTCCCGAGCTGCCGCGCAGTGCCGACCGCGTTCCCGCGCCCGGCCTGGTACCACGCGACCGTGACGTGGACGAGCCCCTGGAAGAAGTCGCGCTCGGCCGGCTCCGCCGCGCGCCACGCGAGCTCGAGCTCCTCGTGCGCCTCGAAGTACCGGCCGGCCCGCATCAGCTCGAGCCCGGCGGCGAAGTGGTCGTCGGTCGCGCCCAAGGTGCCTGGCACCTTACGCCCCGGAAGTGCCAGGCACTTCGCGGCCCCCAAGTGCCGGGCACCCGGGGGAGAGGGGTTCCGCAGCGCCGCCGCGGGCGCTATTTTCCGACCGTGGCCACGATCCTGCTCTGTGGGGTCGATCTCTTCTTCAGGGGAAAGCTCGAGGCACTGCTCCCCGGGCACCGCCTGACCACGGTCGACCACACCGAGAGCCCCGACCTCGTCATCGCCGACATCTCTCGTGTCGATCCGGACGAGGTCGCGGACGCGTACGCGGACGTCCCGATCCTCGGCTACACGAACCACACGGACACGGCCGGGCTGCGCGCGGCGAACGCCGCGGGATTCGATCAGGTGGTGGTGAAGTCGGCGCTCGTCGAGCGTGCACGTGAGCTCGTCGACCAGCTGGCGCCGTCGATAGAGTAGGCGCCAATGACCTACATCATCGCGGAACCCTGTATCGACATCAAAGACAAGTCCTGCGTGGATGTCTGCCCGGTGGACTGCATCCACGAGGCCGCACGCATCCTCGTCATCGACCCGGAGGAGTGCATCGACTGCGGCGCCTGCGAGCCCGAGTGCCCGGTCGAGGCGATCTTCCCCGAGGACGCGCTGCCGGAGAAGTGGAACGCGTTCGTCGAGATCAACTACGCCTACCCGAAGGGGATGGGGGTCGTCGACGAGCTGACCGAGAAGTACGCGGTCGAGAACGACGTCCACAACGAGCCGATCGCGTAGCGCCGCCGTGAACGACGGCCACCTCGTGTTCGTCTGGAAGCCGAGCGGCTACGAGCTGCGCGAGGGCGAGGGCGAGCCGCCGGCCGTCGGGACGCAGGTGGAGCAGGACGGCGAGACGCTGCGTGTGACGAAGGTCGCGCCGTCGCCGCTGCCCGGCGACCGCCGGCTCTGCGTCTACCTCGCGCGCGCCTAGCGCTACTCGGACACGGCGTACGTCGGCAGCTGGAGGCGCATCGTCGTGCCGTCCTCGCCGTGGTCGACGGAGATCGCGGCGCCGAGTGTCCGCGCCCGCTCCTCGAGCACCTCGATCGAGCGGCGGCGGCGCTCGCTCGGCGCGTCGTCGTGGATCGTCACCTCGAGCGAGCTCTTCTCGACCGGCGCGACCGTGACGGAGAAGAGCGTCGGCGGGCCGCGGCGGATCGCGCCCTCGAACGCCTCGCGCACGATCTCGTAGAGCGCGGCCTTCGACCGCTCGCCGAGCATCTCCGCCGGCGCGACGTCGACCTCGACGCGGACGCCGTGCTCGAGGCCGCGGTCCTCGGCGAGCGCGTTCACCGCGGTCGCGAGGCCGTGGTCGCGGAGCACGACCGGCTCGAGGTTGAACGACAGGTCGCGGAGCTCGCCGATCGTCGTCCTCGTCCGGCCGAGCGCGCGGTCGAGCACGTCGCGCGCCTGGTCCGACGCGCCGCGCTCGATCAGGTCGAGCGCCGCGTCGAGCATCAGGGCGACGCCGGAGAGCGACTGCACGGGGCCGTCGTGGAGGAACAACGCGATCCGCCGGCGCTCGTCCTGCTCGGCGCCGAGGATCTGCTCGGTCAGCTCGCGGTGCAGCCCGGAGTCGTCCGCCACGCGCTAGTCGATGATCGAGTCGCGCAGCGCGATCGCGACGGCGTGGGTGCGGGTGTCGGCCTCGAGCTTCGCGAGGATGTGCCGAACGTGGCTCTTCACCGTCTCCTGGCTGATGAAGAGCTTCGTCGCGACGTCCGCGTTCGACATGCCGTCGGCGAGAAGCTGGAGGATCTCCCGCTCCCGCGCGGTGAGCATGTCGTCCTTGTCCTTCGTGAAGAACTCCGGCATGAGCGCCGGGTCGACATAGCCCTCGCCGCCGGCGACCTTCTCGATCGCGCGGAGCAGCGTCTGATGGGGGGCTTCCTTCAGGATGTAGCCCTTCGCGCCCGACTCGAGGCCGCGGCTCAGGAGGCTGCGCTCGCTGTACGCGGTGAAGATGAGCACCGAGGTCTCGGGCACCTTCTCCGTCATCAGCTTCGTCGCCTCGAGCCCGTCCATGCCGGGCATGCGGACGTCCATGATCACGACGTCCGGCCGCCGTCGCTCGGCGAGCGCGACGGCGCTCTCGCCGTCGCCCGCCTCGCCGATCACGCGGATGTGCGGCGCGCGGGAGAGCGAGAGGCGGAGCCCCTCGCGGACGACCTCGTGGTCGTCGACGATCAGACAGGTGATCTCGGAGGCAGCGGCCACGACGCGGACGGATTCTATGCGGCGGGTCGGATCAGACGACGATCCGGAGCTGCTCGGGCTCCGGGGGCGGCTCCAGGCGGACGCGCCGCCGGTCTCGCACGCCGTGGCTCCGGGCCAGCGCCCGCACCTCCTCGCGCACCGGCTTCGTCTGCTCCGCGGGCAGGTACGCGCGCCCGGCGTAGAGGCGCTCGTACTCCGGCAGCTGCTCCGGGAAGTCGCGCGCGATCGCCTCGAGGAAGTGCTCGCGCGTGCCGGGCTTCAGGTGGAGGAGGTTCGCCCAGATCCCCGTCGCGCCGGCGGCGCGCGCCGCACGGACGACCTCGGCGAGCAGCTCGCGCCGGTCGCTGAGGCCGGGGAGGATCGGCGCCATGCCGACGCTCGCCGCGATCCCCGCGTCGACGAGCTGCGCGAGCGCGCGGAGCCGCTGGTGCGGCGGCGCGGTGCCGGGCTCCGTGCGGCGCCAGATCTCCGTGTCGAGTGTCGGCACGGAGAACGTGACCGAGACGTCGGCCCGCCGGGCCGCGTCGGCGAGCACGTCGGCGTCGCGGACGACGAGCGGGCCGCGCGTGATGATCGAGAACGGGTTCGCGAACTCGCCGAGCGCCTCGATGCACGCGCGCGTCAGCCGGTAGCGGCCCTCGGCCGGCTGGTACGGGTCGGTCGCCGCGCCGATCGCGACGGGCTCGCGCTCCCACGACGCGCGCGAGAGCTCGCGCCGCAGCACCGCCGCGACGTTCGTCTTCACGCGGATGCTCGAGCCGTACGCGTCGCCGGACGGACGGTCGGCGCGCAGCTCGAACGCGCGGACGTAACAGAACGTGCAGCGGTGCGCGCAGCCCATGTACGGGTTGAGCGACCAGCCGAACGGCATGCCCTGCACGCGGTTGAGGGCGGAGCGGCAGGGCTCTTCCCGGTACTCGGCGCGCATCCCCGAGGCCGAGTCTATCGAACGTATGTTCGCTGCGCTAGGAGAGCGAGATGCGCGACGGCGCCCCGTACGTGCGGCTTCCGTGTCCGGACACGATGTCGTGGACCTGTGTGAGGGCGCCGGGGCCGATCTGCGTCGACCCCGCCGTCGCGCTCCCCGCGTCGACCGCGAGCACCGCGATCGCCGCCGCGACGAACGCCCTCGAGAATCCGCGCACCGTGCCCCTCTGCCGCAGTTCGGGGCGCCGCCGCCCCCGTCCCGCGCAATCAAGCGGGGACCGGTCGCCGCCTCATCCCCTGAAGGAGGGAACGCCGGTCGGACTGCGTTCGATTCCCTCGGTCGAGGGAACGCCGCCCGTAGGATCGGGAGCGATGGCGGCAACGCGCACCTACGACTTCGGGACGCCGGTCGAGCTCGAGCCCGGGATCCTCCGCGTGACGCTGCCGCTGCCGTCCGGGCCCAAGCACGTCCACACGTACCTCGTGCGGGACGAGGACGGCTGGATGCTCGTCGACACCGGGCTCGGCCTGCCCGACCCGCCGTGGCGCGCGATCGCCGCGACGCTCGACGCCCCGGTCGTGCGGATCTTCGTCACGCACATGCACCCCGACCACGTCGGCGGGGCGGAGGAGGCGTCGCGCGTCCTCGGCGCGCCGGTCTACCAGGGCCGGCTCGACTACGCGCAGTGCGAGCGGGTGTGGGGGGCGGACGACTGGCCGGAGCGCATCGCCGGCTGGTTCCTCCGGAACGGCGTGCCGAAGCCGGTCGCGGACGAGCTGATCGAGTCGGGACACGTGTTCGCCGACTTCGTCCGCTTCGCGTGGAACCCGACGCTCGTCGACCCGGGCGACGAGATCGCCGGCTGGCGCGTCGTCGCGACGCCCGGCCACGCGGACGGGCACCTCTGCCTGCTCCGCG
>Ga0335071_10003227_pt1 | contig 17289 bp, 15 predicted proteins | sample Lox_Sample_15_FD_206724 | JGI IMG/M metagenome (GOLD analysis project Ga0335071, IMG submission 206724) | Soil microbial communities from Loxahatchee National Wildlife Refuge, Florida, United States - Lox_Sample_1.5 | ecosystem: Environmental > Terrestrial > Soil > Wetlands | place: USA... | reverse complement strand
ACTAGTCCCTAATCCCTGTTCCCTAGTCCCTGCATTTCAACCCAAGGAGAACTTGCGCGGCCGCCGCAAAATGCATCGCGACGTACATGCTGCGTAGGAAACGAGACAAACGATATGTTGTGGAGAGGATTTCAGAAGCCGAAGCGCCTGGCCGTCGATGCCGAGTCGCTTACCGAGACCTACGGAAAGTTCAGCGCCCAGCCCTTCGAACGCGGGTTCGGCACCACCATCGGCAATGCTCTGCGCCGCACGCTGCTCAGCTCCATCGAAGGCGCCGCGGTCACCGCGATCCGCATTGAAGGTGTTCTTCACGAGTTCCAATCGATCGCCGGCGTCGTTGAAGACGCAACCGACATCATCCTGAACCTCAAGCAGGTTCCCTTCAAGCTCAATGGCGAAGGCCCCAAGGCGCTCTATCTGCGCGCCGACCAGCCCGGCGTGATCACCAGCGGCATGATCGAAGCCGACGGCGACGTCGAGATCCTCGACAAGGGCGTCTATATCGCCACTGTCTCCGAAGGCGGACGCCTCGACATGGAGATGCGTCTCAAGCGCGGGCGCGGCTATGTCTCGGCCGACAAGAACTTCGACGCCGACCTCGGCCTCGGCTTCATCCCCGTGGACTCGGTCCACTCGCCGGTGCGCCGCGTCAACTACATCGTCGAAGCTGCCCGTCTCGGCCAGATCACCGACTACGACAAGCTCACCATCGAAGTGTGGACCAACGGCGCCGTGCTGCCGGCCGACTCCATCGGTCTGGCCGCCAAGCTTCTCAAAGACCACATGAACATCTTCATTAACTTCGAGGAAGAGATTGAAACCGAGTCGCGCAGCGAAGAAGGCCGCGTAATGTTGCGCAACGACAACCTCAATCGCTCCGTCGAAGAGCTCGAGCTTTCTGTCCGCAGCTACAACTGCCTCAAGAACGCCAATATTCAAACCATCGGCGAACTGGTGCAGAAGACCGAAGCCGAGATGCTCAAGACCAAGAACTTCGGCCGCAAGAGCCTCAACGAGATCAAGGAAATCCTCGCGCAGATGGGCCTCTCGCTCGGCATGAAGATCGACGAGAGCGGCAACGCGGTTCCCGGGCCGACCAGCATTCCGCCCGCCGCCGCACTGGCCGCAAGCTACAGCCACTTCGACGAAGAGGATGAGCCGCTGGATTCGGTCGACCTCCAGCTGCCCACCGAAACCGAGAATTTTTAAAGACAGGGAACAGGGATCAGGGGTCAGGGATCAGTTTGAGCCGAGCACGAGCCAGCGTCTTTCTGAACCCTGAACCCTGACACCTGAAACCTTGAAAGAGAGTTTTTTCCATGCGCCATCGCAATGCAGGATTCAAGCTCGGACGCAATACCAGTCACCGCCGCGCGCTTCTGCGCAGCCTCACCACATCGGTCCTCATTGAAGACCGCGTGGAGACCACGGTGGCCAAGGCCAAAGCTGTCCGTCCTCACGTAGAGAAGATGATTACTCTGGGCAAGAAGGGGGACCTGCACGCCAGACGGCAGGCGCTCAGCTTTCTCCAGACCGACAAGGCCGTAACCCGCCTCTTCGACACCGTGGCCCCGCGCTACGGCGATCGCAACGGCGGCTATCTGCGCATCGTCCGCACCGGATTCCAGAAGGGCGACGGCGCCGAAACAGCGTTCATCGAACTGCTGGGCGCCGAAAAGCAGCTCGAAGCCAAGCGCGAAAAACGTGCCGAGATCAAGGCCAAAAAGCGCGCCGAACTCGAGAAGCAGCTCGAAGAAGCCAAGAAGGAAGAACAAAAGGGCGGCGAAGAAGCCGCCTAGGACTGGCCGTCCAGGCGTACTTCTTCAGTTTCAGTTGCACCATCAGCAGGCGCAATCCTCGCGCGAGGGTTGCGCCTGTTTTGTTTGTGTGACGGGATTGTGTCAGGCGGCTCTTCGTAGCCGATAACCAGTGGATGCCCCAGAGCCCGTCCTGAGCCTGCCGAAGGATCTCGATGTTGAGACATGGGAAAGCAAGAACCCGAATAGCCACGAATCGACCTAACCAGCCGCTGCCAGCTTTCGCGTCGGACGCCGCGCGCTTGCTGGTGTTGGGGCTTTCACGCGGCGGCTTCGCCCCTCGACAGGCCGTACGGCGACGCTCGTCTCTAAGTGCAGCCGATCGGCATAGCGCAGCAACTTCTCGATGCTCACCTGGGAGATGCGGCCCTTGAGAAGGTTGCTCACCGATGGCTGATACTCGTCCAGGATGTCGACAAGCTGCGCCTGCGTGTAACCTCGGGCGCGCACATGCTCAAGGATGGCGGATAGAATCTCCGCCTTGATCTTCAAGGCGCTGGCTTCCGACGCGGAGAAGCCCAGGGCGTCGAAGATATTCCCCTTCACAATATGGGTCGGCCTATTCTTCACTGTGCTTTTCATGCGTCTTCTGCTCCTGCAGCCGGTGCCTGACGATCTTGAGTCGCCGTCTCGCAACCTCAATGTCTCTCCTATCGGTCTTGCGGCTCTCCTTCTCAAAACAGTGCAGCACGTAAATCGTATTCCCAACCTTCGACAGGTAGATGGCCCGGTACCACGCGCGCTCATCGGCCTCTTTCAATTCGTAGACGCCGGCGCCGATGGAACTCATGCTGCGGGTCTGCGACGTTGGCTCTCTGCCGATTTGAAGCTGCCGCAGCGAGAATCCAAGCGCTCGTTTGACCTCATCCGGAAAGCCCGACAGAACCTCCAGCGAGTCCCCTTCAAAGTGGAGTTCTGCGGCCCGCTGTTCCATTACTGCCGATGGTAGTGCATCGCTCCGGTTTATACAAGATTTGCTATGAGTCATGCGCGTCATTCCTTTGTTACGCATGATCCCTTATGCCAGATGCACTAACAACGTGGACAATCGACCGGGGATTTCCCACGTCTTAGCCACCCTTTTTCAGCCGGACACGTAGTCCCTCTTGTATCGACGGTTTTCTGCGGCGCTTCGAATAGGACTCGACGCCCTCAATGCTGATCGCTTCGCCTTCGCGCTTAAGTTGTTCAGCAATTCCTTTTGCCGTCATTCCTTGTCGTTTCAGGAGAGCTATCCGAAGCGCCGTCTCCACTGAGTGTTTGCGTCCGGGCACAGGTTTCGCTAGGTCCATGAGGTATTCTCGCCACTCGTCATCGAGTCCATAGGCCCGGGCAAGCTCGGAATAGAAGTACTTGGCTCAATGCCGCCAGCGATTGTTCTGGTTGCGCCCGCGCCGACACCTGCGACGACCGCGAACTCGATTCCGAGGACGAAGACGACGATGACGAGGACCAAACCCATTCCACAATCAGCGACGCCGACTCGCGCAAACTGCTCCAGGTCTTGGGACATCTCAACAGCGGCGGATGATTCCTCAGTTTCAGAAGCAGACTCGGTCCTGGGGGAGAGCTGCGTAAATGTCTGGCAGCGACCAGGTTAAGCAGCAGGCCGCCTCGATATTCGATGCGGCACAGTGCCGTACAAACCTTGACTGGTACGGCAATCTGCCGTACCATGGGTTGCAAGGTCTTCCATGGCATCCTCAACACGGAGCATTCAATCCTCATCTCGGACAGAGACCGAACGGCGGGCCCAGACCGAACGGCTGGAGGCTCGCGTCGATGCCGAGCAGAAGACCTTCTTCCAGCGCGCCGCCGCTCTCCGCGGCGTCAGCCTGAAGGAGTTCATGGTCGCCTCGATGCGCGAAGCAGCCATCCGGACGATCGAGGAACACGAGCTGGTTCTTTCGGCGAACGAGCAACAGATCTTCGTCGACGCGCTGATGAATCCGCCGGAGCCGAATGACGCCCTGCGCGCCGCAGCCCGCGACTACTTTACGAAGCTCGCCCAATAAGTTGGCAACCCCGGCGCAATATCTGGTGAAGCCGCTCGAAAGGGAAGATCGGGCGGCCTTTCACTGTGGCGAAGAGGCGCTAGACCGATACTTCCACGAACGCGCCTCGCGCGACATGACCCATGGCCTCGTCGCCGTTTTTATCGTTGTCCCGGCGCATGCGCCTAACACAATCGCCGGGTTCTTCACGCTGTCGAGCCAGCAGACGCGCTGCGAAGTTCTACCCGAGGAACTCCGCAAAAAGACAGGACGCTATCAATCGGTCGGCGTTACGCTGCTGGGAAGAATGGCCGTTGCCAGCGAATTTCAGAAGCAGAAGCTGGGCAGGTTCGTCCTGTTTGCCGCGCTGCACGAAGCCTGGAAAGCCACCCGGCACGTCAGTTCCTTCGCTGTCGTGGTCGATGCGAAAAACGAAAAGGTGGTTCCTTTCTACGAGAAGTACGGGTTCCGCCGGCTCGAAGGGCATCGTCTCATGCTGCCGATGAAGACCATCGGAGGCCTTTTCATTCCCTGACGGGTTTGCTCATGTCGATTTCGAGCGACTCAGTTCGCCACACGAAGCGGTTGCCTGGACGGCGAGTCCTCGATTCGTCTTTGCAAGTCCTGCGCATCGAACGGCGCGCGCACCTTCTGATCGTTATCGAAGTAGACAAACACGTCGCGTGAGGTCAGCTTGGGGCCGTCACTTGTGCTGGCATGATCGCCCTCCCTCACTTCTTCGCCGCGCGACCAGGCAAGAACACGCTGACTCCACTCGTCCAGAGCGTCGGCGGTGTAACCGCTCGAATAGAGCTTCTCGCTGCCATGCAAACGGCAGTACATGAAGTCCGATGTGATGTCGAACAGGCGCGGCCACATCGGCGTGTCGGCGACAACCGAAGCGACATGATATTTGCGCAGGATGGCGATGTACTCTTCGCAGGCAAAGCTCTTGTGCCGTACTTCGATCGCATGCCGCATCGGGCGATCCCCTTCCACTTCGGGCCCCAATTCGAGCCAGGTCCGGCCGTTCATCCAGCGGTCGTGGTTGGCGGCGATGCGCGCCGCCTCGGCGTGCGTGTGCGGCAGCAGCCGGCAGAAATTCTCGATCACCTCGGCATTGAACTTCGAACTCGGCGGCAGCTGCCACAGAATCGGCCCAAGCTTTTTGCCGAGCCGCAGAACGCCCTGCGCGCAGAAGTTGGCCAGCGGTCCTTCACAATCCACGAGCCTCCGGATGTGCGTGATGAAACGCGGCGCCTTGACCGAGAAGATGAAGTTGTCCGGCGTGTCGTCGCTCCAGCTCTTGAAGCTCGAAGGCCGCTGCAGCGAGTAGAACGAGCCGTTCAGCTCGATGCTGTTCAGCCGCTCCGAGGCGTATTGCAGCTCCTTCTTCTGCGAGAGCCCTTCGGGATAGAAAGTGCCTTGCCAGCCTTCGTAGCGCCAGCCCGAGATGCCGATGCGAATATCTGCCGGGGAAGTCATCACTCTGTATCGCCTTTGTAGCACACGCCGGCGCGCGAACGGCTTCGTTTGTGGCGATCGCTCTGCAATGCGCTTGATCCTGCTGGCTAGACCGGCCGTTCGAACCAGGACCCTTTGGTCAGGCGCATCGTCAGATAGAAGAGGAAGAGCATGGTCGCCGCGCCGCAGCAGTCGAGCACCACATCGCTGGCCAGGCCTGTGCGGTTGGGAAGAAACGTCTGATGGAACTCATCGGAGGACGCGGTGAGCGCTGTCCCCAGCAGAGCAAGGAGCGCAGTCTGCAGGAAGTTCAGCCGCGGCAGGCTCATCCAGAAAGCGCGCAGCCAGGTGAGCGCGACGATCCCATAGCCCGTGAAGTGGCCGGTCTTGCGGATGATGTGATGAATCAACTCCCAGGCGCGCTCGGTCACCGGGCCTACGATGTGCTCCCAGACCCAGCGCAGCGGCCCCGAGGTGTGATCGGAGCCGAGGTACTCGGTCGACTCCAGCGCGATCATCAGGACGGCAAGACCCACAGGGAACCAGGCGCGAACCCAGTAGAGGAATGTGCGCTTGCCCGCGGACGAGTCTTGCAAACTGGGTCCTTCCTTTGAGAGCGAATGCGGATGGCTGACGCGGATCTACCTGGAACGAGCGCCAGCCGAAGCTTGGCTACTCGACGTGGTAGTTGGGCGCCTCGCGCGTGATGATGACGTCGTGCACGTGGCTCTCGCGCAGGCCGGCGCCGGAGATGCGCACGAACTGCGCCTTCTCCTGCAGCTCCTTGATGGTTCCGCAGCCGAGATAACCCATGCCGGAGCGAAGCCCGCCCACAAGCTGATACACCATCGATTCCAACGGTCCGCGATACGGCACGCGGCCTTCGATGCCCTCGGGGACGAACTTGGCGAGGCGATTCTGGCCGTTGCGTTCGCGCTGTACTACGCCTTCGTTGCCGCTGTCGGCATTGGCCATGTCGGCGTTGCTTTGGAAGTAGCGCTCGCCCGAGCCCTGGCTCATGGCGGTAAGCGAACCCATGCCGCGATAGCTCTTGAAGCTGCGGCCTTGATAGAGGATGGTTTCGCCCGGACTCTCATCGACGCCCGCGAAGAGCGAGCCGATCATCACCGAGTTTGCGCCCGCTGCAATGGCCTTGGTGATCTCGCCGGAATACTTGATGCCGCCGTCGGCGATCACGGGGATGCCGCGTTCCTGTGCCGCCCGCGCCGCCTCGGCGATCGCGGTGATCTGCGGCATGCCCGCGCCGGTGACCATGCGGGTGGTGCAGATCGACCCGGGACCGATGCCGACCTTGATGGCATCGGCGCCGTGATCGATGAGGGCCATCGCGCCCTCGTAGGTCGCAACGTTGCCGGCGAGCAGGCCGATGTGCGGGAATGCCTTCTTGACAGCGGTGACTGCTTCAAGCACTCGCGAAGAGTGGCCGTGCGCCGAGTCGATGGCCAGAACGTCGGCGCGGGCTCTCACCAGCTCGGCTGCGCGTTCCAGGAAATCGCCAGTCGCTCCGATGGCCCCGCCGACGCGCAGACGGCCCTGCTCGTCTTTGCTGGCGTTGGGGTATTTCAGTTTCTTCTGGATGTCCTTGACGGTGATCAGGCCCTTGAGCTCGTACTGGTCATTGACCACGAGGAGCTTTTCGACACGGTGCTTGTGGAGGATGAGTTCGGCTTCCTCGAGTGTGGTGCCCACCGGGACGGTGATCAGGTGCTCTTTGGTCATCACGTCGCCGACTGGGATATCGGTGCGCGTTTCAAAGCGCAGATCGCGATTTGTGAGGATGCCGACGAGTTTCGTGCCGCGGGTGACGGGCACGCCAGAGATCTTGTAGCGGCGCATGACTTCCAGCGCATCGGAGATCAGGTGATCGGGGCCGATGGTCACCGGGTCGACGATCATGCCGCTCTCGGAGCGCTTCACCTTGTCGATTTCACCGGCCTGCGCCTGGACGGAGAGATTACGGTGGACGATGCCGATGCCGCCCAGCTGCGCCATCGCGATGGCCATGCGCGACTCGGTCACGGTGTCCATGGCCGACGAGAGCAGGGGCGTATTGAGGGTGATGTTCCGCGTGAGCAGCGTCTGCGTGCTGACCTGCGCGGGCACAACATCGCTGTAGGCAGGCACCAGCAGCACATCGTCAAAGGTCAAAGCTTCCGGGAGATTCTTGGCGAGCATAATACGTTGATGCGCCTCCGGCGTTTTCGGACTCAGTGCGGGGTTTTCGAAATCGTGCAAGGTCACCGCTTCCTGTTGGTCGCGTTGACTCTAGAGCTGCGGCTTCGCCCTGGAGTAATTCCGAAAACGCAATAGCGGCCCGGAGATTCGAGCTCCGGCACGGCAGGCGCTTTCGTCTATTGTAGCGGACCACCTGCGTCGGGGCCGGATGGCCAAATCCGGCGCTCGGTCCGGCCTAAACGCCCACTGGGTAGGGCTTGGGGCTGGACTCCTCAGGAGCGGCGCCGCCGCTCCGCCAGCGCTCGAAGCGGCCCTGCAGCAGACTCATCAGGCCCGTGTACCAGTAGCCGATGACGAACAGGATAAGAAACGGCGCGGTGAAGTAGTTGTGGTTCGAGAATGTGTAGAGAATCGCCAGGAAGAAGTAAGCGCCGAAGAGCAGCTCGATCCAGGGCGCGAGCACCAGGCGCTTGCGATATTTCGATGCCTGCGACTTCTCACCCTTTTTCGCAACGCGGTACTTGGGCGTGCGTACAAACGCACTCTTGACGCCGAAGAGAGCTTCCATCACCGCGCGGGTGTTGGTCACGGTGAGGCCGATGCCGAGAGCCATCAGGAACGGCAGATAAAGAAATGTCTTCATCCAGTTTTTTGGGAAGAGCACGCGTTGGCTGGCGACATAGAACACGGCGATGGAGAACGTCGAGGCCGTGAAGAGAGGTACGTCGATGAGCAGCATCTGGAACCAGCCCTGGTAGAAGCGGCAGATCATGGCGGGAATCAGCAGAGCCGACATCACGACCATGAGCGGATAACTCATGTTGGCGGTGAGGTGGTAGACCGACTCGACCTTGATGCGTCTCGGCACATTGGAGCGAAACAGCATGGGCAGGATCTTGATGCTGGTCTGGATGAGGCCTTTGGCCCAGCGCGCCTGCTGTGTTTTGAAGGCCGTCATCTCGATGGGCAGCTCAGAAGGGCACTCGATCTCGGGAAGGTATTTGAACTTCCATCCCGCCATCTGCGAGCGGTAGCTGAGGTCGGTGTCTTCAGTGAGCGTGTCGTGCTGCCAGCCGCCGCCGTCGAAGATGGCCTGGCGGCGCCACATGCCGGCGGTGCCGTTGAAGTTGAAGAAGTCGCCGGTGCGGACGCGCGCGCCATGCTCCAGAACGAAATGCCCATCGAGCAAGATCGCCTCGATCTGGGTGAGCATGCTGTAGTCGCGGTTGAGGTGGGTCCAGCGCGTTTGGACCATGCCGATCTCCGGCTCGGCGAAGTGGTGAATCACGTTCATGAGCCAGTCGGGCGGAGGCACAAAGTCGGCGTCGAAGATGGCGATGAACTCGCCTTTGGCAACCTTCAGGCCTGCATCCAGAGCGCCCGCCTTGAACCCATGCCGATTGGTGCGGTGGATGTAAACGATGGGATGGCCGAGGGCGGCGTAGCGGTCGACGATGGCTGCGGCGACGTTTTGGGTTTCATCGGTGGAGTCGTCGAGCACCTGGATCTCGAGTTTCTCGCGCGGATACTCCATGGCGCAAACAGCTTCAATCAGGCGGTCGATGACGAATTGTTCGTTAAAAATCGGCAGCTGGACTGTGACGCGGGGCAGGTCGTCGAAGTGCCTGGGCGGATTTGGATCGTAGTTCTTGCGGTACTTGTAGTAGAGGTAGCAGAGCGTGTAGCGGTGGACGCCGTAGATGGCCAGAACGATCATGACCGCGAAGTAGGGGAGTAGCAGGGCGAGATCGAACCAGTTCCAGTGATAGAGGCCGCGGAAGGTCTGGTCGGCGTACTGCATTTTGAGGTAATGTCGCAGGCCGTTTTGCGAGGCGAAGGCGAGCCATGCGGCCGCGTGTCCAGGCAGCGCGTGCAGCACCCTCATGTCTTCAGCGAGCGCGGCAAACAGGCAGAGCCTCCCTCTGGGGTCCCTCCTTATTGTAAGGGATTGAGCGATATAAGCCGCCAGGGCGCGGAGTTGCGGGTTTCTCTGCCGCTGGCGTAAGGTGAGCACAGCCAGGAGGCCGACATCTTCATGTCGACGGTTGCGAGTTTGCCGATTGCCGCTGCTGCCGGAGGCAGTTTTCTGATCGAGCCGCGCACGCCGGCCGAGGTTTTCACTCCAGAGGACCTGAACGACGAACAGCGCCAGTTTGCTGCGACGGCAGCGCAGTTTGCGCGGGAAGAGATTCTGCCGGCGGCGGCGGAGATCGAGGCCAAGAAGGCTGGCGTGCTGCGCGGCATACTGGGCAAGGCCGGCCAACTGGGCTTGACAGGCATCGAGATTCCCGAGGCCTACGGCGGCATGGGCCTGGACAAGGTGAGCTCGGTGGCAATTACCGACCACATCTCGATGCTGGCGAGCTTTTCGACCGCCTTCGGCGGGCAGATTGGCATCGGATGTCTGCCGCTGGTCTGGTATGGGACCGAGGAGCAGAAGAGACGCTATCTGCCGAAGCTGGCCTCGGCGGAATGGATCGCCGGATATGCGCTGTCGGAGGCGAGTTCCGGTTCCGACGCGATGAATATCCGGACGCGGGCGACACTGTCAGCGGACGGGCAGAGCTACATTCTCAATGGCGAGAAGATGTGGATCACCAACGCCGGGATCGCCGACCTGTTCACCGTGTTCGCCAAGATCGACGGCGAGAAGTTCTCGGCATTTCTGGTGGAGCGCACGTCGCCGGGGCTGAAGGTCGGAGCCGAGGAGCACAAACTCGGCATTCGAGGATCGTCAACCTGCCCGATCGTGCTGGACAACTGCACGATCCCGGCGGCGAACCTCCTGGGCGAACCGGGCAAAGGACATCACATCGCATTCAACGTGCTCAACGTGGGCCGTTTCAAGCTGGGCGTGGCGTGTGTCGGCGGAGCACGGCACGCATTGGCGCACATGATTCGCTATGCCAAGGAGCGTAAGGCGTTCGGCAAGGCGATTGCCGAGTTTGGATTAATCCAGCGCAAGATTTCGGCGAGCGCCACGCGACTCTATGCTGCGGAGAGTATGGTCTATCGCACCGCGGGCATGATTGAGGCGGGTTTGGAAGCGCTGGGCGAACGCCGGCATGAGCCGCGCGAGATCCAGAAGCGCATTGAGGAGTATGCGGTCGAGTGCTCGATCCTGAAGGTCTATGGATCGGAGATGATGACACTGGTCTCGGACGAACTGGTCGCCACAATGGGCGGCTACGGCTATGTCGAAGAGTATCCGGCCGAGCGCTATTATCGCGACGCGCGCATCAATCGCATCTTCGAGGGAACGAACGAGATCAACCGTCTGATCATCACAGGATGGCTGCTGAAGAAGGCGATGCGCGGGGAGCTTCCGCTGCTTGCGGCGATCAAAGGCGTGATGGATGAGGTGATGCAGCCGCCTTCGTTCGATTCCGGTGACGGGTCAAGCGAAGTGTTGGCTCGCGAAGCCGAGGTTCTTGCCGCCATCAAGAAGACCGCGCTGTTTGCCGCGGGAGCGGCAAGCCAGCGCTACATCACCGCGCTGCAGGATCAGCAGGAGATCATGGCCGATCTGGCCGACACGATTGCGCAGGTCTATGCGCTGGAGTCGGCGTTGCTGCGGGCGCGCAAGCTGGCTGCCGCCGGCAGTCGCGGCGCCGATGCGGCGGCAGCGATGACCGGGCTGTTGGCGGACGAGAGCATGGAGCTCGTGGAACATGCAGGGCGCCGCGTGCTGGCGGCAAGTGCGGAGGGAGATATGCTGCGCACGCAGTTGGCGATTCTGCGGCGGCTGACGAAGTTCACGCCGGCCGATGTGGTGAGCCTGAGCCGGAAAGTGGCGGGATGCTGCGTGCAGGCGGAGCGGTATCCGGTCTGAATCTCAAGTCCGCGGGGGCATGACCCATTCTTCCGTGGGGGGAATCAGGGAAGAATGGGCCGTGAAGGCTAGACCTAGCCCTGCTGTTCGTCCTTCTTCTCTTCTTCTTTCTTCTCGATGAACTCGGTGATTGCCTTGGCGCCTTCGAAGCCGGCGATGGCAGCCACGCCTTCGGTGAGGATACCCGCATTCGGGTCCAGTTTCTTCACGCCTTCGACTGCTGCGACGGCTCCTGCTGCTTCTTCAAGAAAGCCCATGGATTTCTCCTTTGCCTGTTCAGTTGGATCGGTGAACGCCACCGGGGAGCACCTAGCATACCACCGGCGCACACAAGGCGACGACCGGCGACCGAGGAAAAAAATAGAGAGCAACGCGTCGACGAATAGCGAGCAGCAGTGCCGGACTGGATCGAGAGGGCGCTAGCGTGTGGCGGCTTCGTCGTGAGCCGCAACGAGCGTGGGGTGCTTACCGTGGCTGATGGATTCGATGAGAGCCTCGTTGAAGGCGGCGAGATCGTCGGGTTTGCGGCTGAAGACAAACTGGCCGTCGGTCACGACCGGTTCATCGACCCAGTGCGCGCCTGCATTCTCGAGGTCTGTTTTCAGCGACGGCCATGAGGTCACGGTTTTGCCGCGAAGGGCGACTGCCTCGAGCAGCGTCCAGGGACCGTGGCAGATGGCGGCGACGGTTTTACCGGTGGCGACAAAGTCGCGGACGAAGTCGACTGCCTTCGGATCCATGCGGAGATGGTCGGGGTTGATGACGCCGCCAGGCAGCACCAACGCGTCGAAGTTTTCGGGAGTTGCAGCGTCGAGCGATTGGTCGACCTTGACTGTGTCTCCCCACTCCTTGGATTTCCAGGCTTTGATTTGGCCGGTTTTAGGAGAGACGACGACTGTGGTTGCGCCGGCCTGATCGAGTGCCTTGCGCGGCTCGGTGAGTTCGACCTGTTCGAAGCCGTCGGTGGCGAGAAGCGCGACAGTCTTGCCCTGTAGAGAAGTCATTAGTCCGCCCTCCGTGCGTTCTCACCCTAGGACGCGTGGTGCTGAAGGGAGGTTGCCAGCCGGAATGCGGAGCAACGGACGTTTCACGTTCCCTTGAAATTCTTCGCAACCGATGCGTGATTTGCGCGAACTTCCGTTATGCCCCGAGTGTCCGATTTAGACGGGCTCGTTTGCGGATTTTCTTCTGGAGGCGAAAGGACGGTGAATCGGACCCCTGGGCGTAGGGGGTCTCCTTTTCGGCCACTGATCGGTTTCGGCGGCAGTTGATTGAGAGCCGATGAATGATGCTTTTCCTAGAGTGCCAGAAAGCGCGGTAATTCTTCGCAAATGAGGAAGACTGCTTGCGATTCCAACGGCCCTCGCGAGTCGTGTCTTAGGGCAAGGGAGTTGCTGTCATCGAGACGCGCAGATTGCTGGGGCTATCGAGCGAGTCGGAGGCGTGGTGTGGGAATCGTTGTGCGTTCACCGCAGACATTATTTTGATCTTCGAGGGCGAATCGTATCCACGATGTGCCCGACAAGGTCAGGATCGCTTCTTTCTCCGATGATGTTGACCCAGCCGCCCTGCAACAAAACCACGAGGTCAGTGCCGTCAGTTTGTGCGACGTAGCCTCCACCGCGGCAATAGAGTCGCCATTCCTGGTCGCTGATGTCCAGGATTCTCAGACCATCGTGGACACTCTGCGTCGGGACGTGGTTGAAGGCAGAATGCTCAATATCTTCGTTGCATTCTGCTTCATATCTCCAGCCCTTGGCGCACCGCACCAGCCCTGTCTCTGTCGGCTCTCCCAACCCCTCGGAGATCGTGACATCGGCGTCATAAGCCATCTCTTCGGGATCGGGGCAGATGAGGCGAATGTGCCTGTTCTTTCCCTCTCTCTCTTCGATTAGTTTCCAAGACGCCGGGTACGAGAAGGAGAAAGGCCATTTCGCGCTGTCGAAGCGGGTCCATTCCCCCTTCGCCTCGCAACCGGTTTTGGGAACAACGGAAAGACGAATCGGTTCGGCATGATCGCTGCCCCCGGGCGTCCATTGGCCGACGAGGACGTTGCTGCTGAGTTGCGCCTGAAGACGGCCAACAGGCGTCGAAGTCTCAGGATCGAAAGCTGAGCTGCTGGCCCAGGCGGAGAGATCAATTCCATCGGTCTTCCACATGCCTCCTAAAAGTACGGGAGTCCAATCGCCCTTCGGCTCGTAGAACAGCCCGACGACACCTGAACCGCCGCGATCGATGTACATCTTCACAGTCTTGGAGCCGATGACGCCCTCAAGCCAGTATTGGACCGAGGGGCCCGACTCAAGATTGTGCGTGTGTGGACAATACCCGCTTTGCTCATCGGCTGTTTCTTTCGGGTTGTTGTTGGGAGTCTGAGCCGACGCCATCAATACGAGCACCAAAAGAGCGAGCGCATTCATGACGATTCGCATGAAGGGATCTTACATCGCAAGGAAGTTTCGGCTTCGGACGGATGTGTCGATCGAGTTGGAGTGGACAGCGCGAAGACGAGTTGTCGCGTAAACCTGATTCTTCCGGGGGGGCTGCTTCCCGGCACCAGGTCAGTGCTTTCCCACCCATGAAGCAAACTACGCTTCATGGATGGGGCACCTATTGTCCTGTAATTGGCCTGCTTGAGAACTACGCTTTGGCCGAGGTGAGTTGGCCGAGGTCGGCGGCCATCTTCTCCGTGGTGAAGGCTTCGAGCAGGTCGCCTTCCTTGATGTCGCCGAAGTTGGCGATGCCGATGCCGCACTCCATGCCGTGGGTGACTTCGCGGGCATCGTCTTTGAAGCGCTTCAGTGATCCGACTTTTCCCTTGAAGACCTGCTCGCCGTCGCGCATGACCTTGATCTCCGCATCGCGGCGGATGACGCCGTCGGTGACGCGGCAGCCGGCGATGGTGCCGACCTTGGGGATCTTGAAGATGTTGAGCACTTCGGCGCGACCGATGTAGTTCTCCTTGAACGTAGGTTCGAGGAGTCCCATCATGGCGAGACGAATTTCATCCTGCAGCTCATAGATGATGGAGTGCAGGCGAATCTCGACGTCTTCCTGTTGCGCGAGGTCGGCGGCTTTGCGCTCGGGCCGCACGTTGAAGCCGATGACGATGGCGTTGGATGCGGCGGCGAGGAGCACATCGCTTTCGGTGATGGAGCCGACGCCGGAGCGGATGACCTTGATGCGCACCTTCTCGGTGGACATCTGGACAAGCGAGTCGGCGAGCACTTCGACGGAGCCGGTGACATCGCCTTTGAGGATCAGGGCGAGGTCCTTCACGCCGGCCTGGCGAATCTGCTCGGAGAGGCCTTCGAGGGTGACGCGCGAGCTCTTGGCGAGCTGCGCTTCGCGCTCCTTCATCTTGCGGTATTGCGCGATGCCCTTGGCCTTGTCGCGATCGGCGACGACGAGGAACGTATCGCCGGCGTCGGGCATCGATTCGAGGCCGAGGACTTCGACCGGAGTCGATGGGCCGGCTTCTTCGATAGCGCGCCCTCGATCGTCGAACATGGCGCGGACTTTGCCGAAGGTGTTGCCGACGATGTAGCTCTCGTTGATTTTGAGGGTGCCGTCCTGGACAAGAACGGTGGCCACAGCGCCGCGGCCGCGATCGAGCTTGGCTTCGAGAACGGAGCCGACCGCCTTGCGTCCGGGCGTTGCTTTGGGAGCCTTGATGTCGGAGACGAGGCAGATCATCTCGAGGAGTTCGTCGAGCTTGATGCGCTTCTTCGCGGAGACTTCGACGAAGACGGTCCCTTCCTGGCCGGCGCCGGCCCACTCTTCGGGGATGAGGCCGCGATCGGCGAGCTGCTTCTTGACGCGATCGGGATTGGCTTCGGGCTTATCGATCTTGTTGACGGCGACGATGATGGGAACCTCGGCCGCCCGGGCGTGATCGATGGCTTCGAGAGTCTGAGGCATCACGCCGTCGTCGGCTGCGACAACGATGACGACGATGTCCGTGACCTTGGCGCCGCGGGCACGCATGCGGGTGAAGGCTTCGTGGCCCGGGGTATCGAGGAAGACGATCTCGCGGCCCGATGCCGGTGAGCCTTCCTTGGTGAAGCGGACCTTGTAGGCGCCGATGTGCTGGGTGATGCCGCCGGCTTCGCCTGCGGCAACGTCGGTTTCGCGGATGGCGTCGAGCAGCGAGGTTTTGCCGTGGTCGACGTGGCCCATGACCGTGACCACAGGGGCACGCGGGACCTCGACCATGTCGACTTTCTCGGTGTCGAGAACTTCTTCGATGGCCTCGTTCTCGAGTTCCTCTTCGTAACTGATGACGTTGGCGGCAGCGCCGAATTTGGCGGCCACGTCCTTGACCATCTCGGCGTCGAGGGACTGGTTGACGGTGACGAAGACGCCGCGCATGAGCAGCGTGGCGATCAGGTCCTTGGCGCGAACGTCGAGCTTCTCGGCGAGGTCCTTGACGCTGATGCCTTCGGTTACGGTGATCTCGCGGGTGATGGGCAGCGGCTCGTTGCTGAGTTGTGGGCCGCCGAAACGTGGCGGCGGCACAAAGCCCTTCATCGGGCCTTCTTTGGTCTTGGGATACTGCTGGCGTCCGCCACGGCCACGGGCCGCGCTGGCACGCTGCGCACGCGGAGCTTCTGTCGGAGGAGGTGTGGCACCGGCCCCACCAAAACCACCGGGGCGCGGACCGCCAAAGCCACCGGGCCGAGGTCCGCCGAAGCCGGGACGCTGGCCGAAGCCGGGACGTCCACCGGGACCGCCGGGGCCACCCTGGAATCCGCCGGGGGTGACGCGGGTTGGATGCTTGGGACGCGGACCGCCCGGGAATTGTCCGGGAGCGCCTTGCGGACGCTGGCCGAAACCACCACCACCGCCGGGGGCGCCTGTGGGACGGCGGTCGAAGATCGGCCTGCCGCGCTGGATGCCACCGCCGGGCTGTTGTGCTCCGGGAGCTGCAGCGGCCGGACTGACGATGGGGGCCTTGTACACGGGACGCGGCCCGGTCTGCGGCATCACCACACGGCGAATGGGAGGTGCGGGAGCCTCGGGTGCAGCGGCTGCCGGAGGCGCTGCTGCGGCAGGCGGAGCCGGCTCAGCCTGCGGTGCGGCTTTTTCGATGGCTGGGGACGGAGCTGAGGCAACGACAGGTTCAGCGGCAACTGGTGCTGCTGCGACTGGAGCCGGGGCGGTTTCGACCGGGGCAGCCGGCGAAGCAGCGGCAACAACCGGGGGTTGCGGTTTGGCGGCAGCGGGGGCCGGAGCAACCTCAGGCTCCTTCGCAGGCGAGGGGGCAACGGGCGGTTTGACCACCACGGCGGCCGGCGGAACCACACTGACGGCGTGCCGGGGAGCGGTTGCGGCCGCGGTGGCAGGCGGCTTCGCCACAACGGGTCCAGCCGGGGGCTTGCTTGCGATGGCGCGTGTGGGCGGCGGAGCAACGATTGGAGGCGCCTGACGTACCGGCGGGACGATCTTGCGCGGCTCCGGCTTGGCGGGCGCCGCAGGTGCAGGCGTCGCTGCAACAACAGGCGGAGCGGGCTTAGCTGGGACCTTCGCGACTGGTGGCGGTGCAGGACGAGCCGGGAGATGCGCTTTGCGCGCCTCGACTTCGTCTTCCTGTTTCTTGGCGAGGATGGCCTTCAGCACGTCGCCGGGCTTGGAGACATGGGAGAGGTCGATTTTGGGCGCAATTGGCTGGGGGCCGCGCGATGCTGCGGAGGTGCCATGACCCGCCGAGCGCGAGCCAGTGCCGAGCTGCGCCCGCACCTTGTCGGCTTCGTCTTCTTCGAGCGAGCTGGAGTGGGTCTTGCCTGCGCCGATGCCGAGCTCCGCCAATACGTCAAGAATCTGTCGGCTCTTGACTTCCAGCTCTCGCGCGAGATCGTTGATTCGAACCTTGCTCATCCGCCTCTTTTCAAAAAAACTGCCCAAAGCCCTTAGTCGCGCATGGCTACCTCATGGCAATGGCTTGTTGTTGAAATTCCATTATCGCCTGAATCGTGTTGAAAATTGC
>Ga0335071_10003225_pt1 | contig 17291 bp, 32 predicted proteins | sample Lox_Sample_15_FD_206724 | JGI IMG/M metagenome (GOLD analysis project Ga0335071, IMG submission 206724) | Soil microbial communities from Loxahatchee National Wildlife Refuge, Florida, United States - Lox_Sample_1.5 | ecosystem: Environmental > Terrestrial > Soil > Wetlands | place: USA... | reverse complement strand
TCACGGACGTGGCGATGGAGAAGGGGCTGCGGTTCGCGATCCGGGAGGGCGGGCGCACCGTGGGCGCCGGCACCGTCACCGACATCCTCGAGTGACCCCTCCAAGGTTTTCGGGACGGAACAGAGGACCGGGACGATAACGGACGAAAGGATATTCCGATGCCGCTGCGTGCGCGTGAAGCATGGGGAACTCGCGGAATGTCGGCGAGATTGCCACGGCGCGCGGGCGCCCCGCGGCGGCCCGGACGGAAGACATCATTCTAGGTGGAAAGGACCGAGGACCAACCCATGGAAAAAATCAGAATCCGGTTGAAGTCGTTCGACCATCGGCTGCTCGACCAGTCCGTCAAGGACATCGTCGTCAAGGCCAAGCGGACGGGGGCCAGCATTTCGGGGCCCATCCCCCTGCCGACCCGCATCCACCGCTTCTGCGTGCTGACCTCGCCCCACGTGGACAAGAAGTCGCGCGAGCATTTCGAGATGCGCGTCCACAAGCGGCTGATCGACATCAGCGAGTACAACAACGAAACGATCGAAGAGCTCCAGAAGCTCGACCTGCCCGCGGGCATCGACGTCGAGATCCAGGCCTTCGGCGCGGGAGAGTAAGACATGCTGGACGCTCTCATCGGCAAGAAGATCGGCATGACCCAGGGCTTCGACCCCGAGGGCAACGCGGTCCCGCTGACCGTCCTCCAGGCCGGCCCCTGCACGGTCATCCAGAAGAAGAGCAAGGACAAGGACGGCTACGACGCCCTCCAGGTCGGGCTCGTCGAAGCCAAGCCCGTCCGCAAGGCCGGCAAGGCCCAGACCGGGCACTTCAAGAAGTCCGGCTCGCCCGTGACCCGCGTCCTCCGGGAGTTCCGGACGGCCGGGCCGGGGGAGGTCAAGGAAGGCGACCAGTTCTTCGCCGACCTGTTCAAGGCCGGCGACAAGGTCCACGTCACGGGGACGAGCAAGGGCAAGGGGTTCCAGGGCGTCGTCAAGCGCCACCATTTCCGGGGCGGCGCGGACACCCACGGCTCCATGTTCCACAGGGCGCCGGGCTCGATCGGCGCCTCGTCCTACCCGTCCCGCGTCGTCCGCGGCCTGCGGATGGGCGGCCGGATGGGCGGCGACCGGGTGACCGTCCGGAACCTGAGAGTCTTCCAGGCGGACAAGGACCACAACCTCCTCGTCGTGATCGGGGCCGTCCCCGGGCCCAACGGGAGCTACGTCCTCATCAAGAAAGCCTGAGGGAAGGGACGATCATGGCCAAAGCGCAGGTTTTGAATAAAAGCGGCAAAGCGACCTCGGAGATCGAGCTGCCGGAGAGCGTGTTCGGCTATCCGGTCAAGAGCCACCTCCTCTACGAGGCGGCGATCTCCTACGAGGCCAACCAGCGGCGCGGCACGGCCGCGACGAAGACCCGGGCCGAGGTCAGCGGCAGCAACCGCAAGCCCTGGCGGCAGAAGGGCACGGGCCGGGCCCGGGCCGGCGCCACCCGCTCGCCCCTGTGGCGGCACGGCGGCACGACCTTCGGCCCCCGGCCGAAGGACTACGGCTACGCCCTGCCGGCGGGGGCCCGCCGGAACGCCCTCAAGTCGGCCCTGGCGGCCAAGCAGGCCGAGGAGAAGCTCCTGGTCCTGGAGGACCTGAAGCTCGCCGCGGCCAAGACCAAGGAGGCCGTGACCCTGCTCAAGGCCCTCAAGGTCGACGCCGGGCTCGTGGTCGACGCGGGGGACAACGCGAGCCTCTTCCGGGCCGTCCGGAACATCCCCAAGGTCAAGGCCGTCGCCTGGGACCGGATGAACACGCACGACGTCCTGGCGGCCAAGTGGCTGGTCATCAGCGCCCCGGCCCTCGCCGCATTGATGGAGAAATTGAAGTGAGCATGGATCCCTACAAGATCATCCTCCGGCCCGTGATCACGGAGAAGAGCACGGGGCTGCGGGAGCAGAACCGGGAAGTCTGCTTCGAAGTGGCCCTCCACGCCAACAAGAGCGAGATCAAGAAGGCCGTCGAGCACCTGTTCAAGGTCAAGGTGGCCGACGTCCGGACCCAGATCAAGCACGGCAAGGAGCGCCGCGTGGGCCGCGGCTCCGGCCTGACCAAGACCTGGAAGAAGGCCATCGTCCGCCTGCGCGAAGGCGAAAAGATGATCGAATACTTCGAGGCGGTGTAACATGGCCATCAAGACCTACAGACCTCGCACGGCGGGCCTGCGCCACCGCACCGGCCTGACCTACGAAGAGCTGACCGCGGACCGGCCGCACAAGGCGCTCGTGACCCGCTTCCCCAAGTTCGGGGGGCGCAACAACAAAGGCCGCCTGTCCATCCGCAACCGGGGCGGCGGCGCCCGGAAGATGTACCGGTTCATCGACTTCCGGCGCGACAAGATCGACATCCCGGGCGTCGTCGAGACGCTCGAGTACGACCCCAACCGCTCGGCCTTCATCTCCCTCATCAAGTACGCCGACGGCGAGCGCCGCTACATCCTCGCCCCCCAGGACCTCAAGGTCGGGCAGGCGATCGTCTCCTCCGACGGCGTCGTGGACATCGTCCCCGGCAACGCCACCCTCCTCCGGAACCTCCCCCTGGGCACGGTCATCCACAACATCGAGCTCCAGAAGCACAAAGGCGGCCAGATCGTCCGGACGGCCGGCGCCGGCGCCCAGATCCTGGCCAAGGAAGGGATCTACGCCCAGCTCCGCCTGCCGTCGTCCGAGATCCGGAAGGTCCACATGGACTGCCGGGCGACGATCGGCCAGGTCGGCAACCTCGACCACCAGAACGTGAGCGTCGGCAAAGCCGGCCGGTCGCGCTGGCTGGGGTGGAAGCCCCATGTCCGCGGCACGGCCATGAACCCGGTCGACCACCCGCACGGCGGCGGCGAGGGCAAGGCCAAGGGCGGCCGGCACCCGGTCAGCCCCGAGGGCATCCCGACCAAGGGCTACAAGACCCGATCGAACAAGCGCACCCGGGTCTTCATCGTCAAGAGAAGGAGTAAGTAACCATGGGCAGGTCGCTCAGCAAAGGTCCGTTCATCGATAGCCACCTGATGGCCAAGATCAAGGCCCTGGAAACCCAGGGCGAGAAGCGGCGCGTCATCAGGACCTGGTCTCGGCGGTCGACGATCCTTCCCGAGATGGTGGGTCTGACGGTCGCCGTCCACAACGGCCGCAAGTTCATCCCCGTGTTCGTCACCGAGAACATGGTGGGCCATCGCCTGGGCGAGTTTTCGCCCACGCGGACGTTCAAGGGCCACACCTCCAAGGCGGCGAAAGCGGTCAAGGTCGCGAAGTAACATGGACGCGCCGACCTACCTCGCCCACGCGTCCACGCGCCACACCCGGGTGTCCGCCCAGAAATGCCGCCTGGTCGCGGACCTCGTCCGGGATCGGTTCGTAGGGGAAGCCCTGACCATCCTCCACTTCAACGCCAAGAAGAAGGCCAGCCAGATCGTCGAGAAGACGCTCCGCTCGGCGATCGCCAACGCCCAGCAGAAGCAGCCCGACGTCGACGTCGATACCCTCGTCGTGGCCAAGATCCACGTCGACGAGGGGCCGTCCTGGAAACGGATCCGGCCGGCCCCGATGGGCCGGGCCTTCCGCGTCCTGAAGCGGACCAGCCACGTCCACATTTACCTCGACGAGAAGAAAGGGAGATAGACGGTGGGACAGAAGACACATCCGCACGGTTTCCGGTTGGGGTTCAACAAGAATTGGAACTCGCGCTGGTTCTCCAAGGGACCGGAGTACGCCCGCCTCATCCATGAAGACCTGGAGATGAAGAAGGCGATCAAGGACAAGTACTACCACGCCGGCATCTCCGAAGTGGCCATCGAGCGCGTCGGGCCCAAGATCCGGGCCATCATCCACACCGCCCGGCCGGGGATCATCATCGGCCGCGGGGGCAAGGAGATCGAGAGCCTGAAGGGCCTCCTGGAGAAGATCGCCAAGCGGGAGGTCTATGTGGACATCCGCGAGGTCGACAAGCCCGAGCTCAACGCCCTCCTCGTCGGCGAGGGGATCGGCATCCAGCTCGAGAAGCGCATCGCCTACCGGCGGGCCATGCGCAAGGCGGTGGAGCTGGCCCTCAAGATGGGGGCCAAGGGCATCAAGGTCATGTGCTCCGGCCGCCTGGGCGGCGTCGAGATCGCCCGCTCGGAGTGGTATCTGCGCGGCCAGCTGCCGCTCCAGACGCTCCGGGCCGACATCGACTACGGCTTCACCGAAGCCTTCACCACCTACGGCCAGATCGGCATCAAGGTCTGGATCTACCGCGGCGACGTGGAGAAGCCGAAGATGACCTCTCAGATGGCGGAGGTCGAGGAGATCTGACCATGTTGATGCCGAAGAAAGTCAAGTTCCGCAAGAGCCACCGCGGCCGGATGCGGGGCCAGGCCCAGCGGGGGAGCAGCCTCTCGTTCGGGGCCTACGGCCTGCAGGCGCTCGAGCCGGGCTGGCTGACGGCCCGCCAGCTCGAGGCCGGCCGCATCACGATCACCCGGTTCATCAAGCGCCGGGGCAAGCTCTGGCTGCGGGCCTTCCCCTGGAAGCCCGTGACCAAGAAACCGACCGAGGTCCGCATGGGCAAGGGCAAGGGCGACCCGGAGTTCTGGGTCGACGTCATCCGCCCCGGCCGGGTGCTGTTCGAGCTCGAGGGCGTCACCCTGGACGTGGCCCGGGAGGCCATGCGCCTGGCGTCCCACAAGCTCCCGGTCAAGACCCGGTTCATTTCCCGCGAAACGAGGGACATCCGATGAAACCCCAGGAAATCCGAGAGATGGAAGCCGACGAGCTCGATCGCAAGCTCGTCGAGCTCAAGGACCAGCTGTTCAAGCTCCGGTTCCAGAACGAGCTCGGCCAGCTCGAGAACGCGGCCAAGATCCAGAGCATCCGGAAGGACATCGCCCGCATCGAGACGATCCTGACCGAGATGAAGGCCAAGGCCCGGGCCGAGGCCTGAAGGACGACATCCCATGGACGCAAAGTCGACATCCCGCAAGACGACGAAGGTCGGCACGGTCGTCGGGACCAAGATGAAGAAGACGGTCACCGTCCGGGTCGAGCGCCAGGTCCGCCACCCCCTCTACAAGAAGACGATCCGGACGCGCGAGACCTTCCTGGCCCACGACGAATACGAGAAGTGCAAGGTCGGGGACGTGGTCGAGATCATCGAGACCCGGCCCCTGAGCAAGATGAAGCGCTGGCGGGTCGTGCACATCGTCGGCCTGGCCGCCGGTCCGGCGGGTGAGCCCGAGATCGGAGAAGCCAAGCCATGATCCAGCAATACACCCTCCTCAAGGTCGCCGACAACTCCGGCGTCCGGCGCATCCGGGCCATCACCCCGCTCGGATCGAACGTCGGCCTGGTCTGTTCGATCGGCGACATCATCTCGGCCAATGTCCGCGAGGCCGACCCCGAGAGCAAGATCCCCAAGGGCAAGGTCGTCCGGGCCGTCGTCGTCCGGACGCGGAAGGAGGTCCGCCGCAAGGACGGCTCCTACATCCGCTTCGACGACAACGCCGCTGTCATCATCGACAAGGCCGGCGAGCCGGTCGGAACCCGCGTCTTCGGGCCGGTCGGCCGCGAGCTGCGGGAGAAGAAGTTCATGAAGATCGTATCCCTGGCCCCGGAGGTGCTCTGATGGGCGCCTCGCGGATCCGCAAGAACGACATCGTCATCGTCAAGCAGGGCAAGGACAAGGGCAAGACGGGCAAGGTCCTGGTCGTCCTGCCCGAGAAGGGCAAAGCCATCGTCGAGCGGGTGAACTTCGTCAAGGAGTTCATCAAGGCCGACCGGAGCAAGAACAAGCAGGGCGGGATCATGGACAAGGAGGCGGCCCTCCCCCTGTCGCGCCTGATGCTCTATTGCAGCGACTGCCAGGCGGGCGTCCGGCCCCGGGCCAAGATCCTGGAGGATGGATCCAAGGTCCGTGTCTGCCCCAAGTGCGAGAACACGCTCGAAGTCCAGAAGTGAGGTACCTGTCATGAGCCGCCTCTTCGAACGCTACAAGAAAGAGATCGTCCCCGAGCTCCAGAAGGAGTTCGGGATCAAGAACGTCAACGCCGTCCCGCGCCTGGGCAAGATCGTCATCAACGTCGGGGTCGGCGAAGCCATCCAGAACGCGAAGCTGCTCGACGCGGCCAAGGCCGATCTGGCCATGATCACCGGCCAGCAGCCGGTCATCAGCCGGGCCCGCAAGTCCATCTCGGCCTTCAAGCTGCGCAAGGGCGCGGCCATCGCCTGCTTCGTCACCCTCCGCGACAAGCGGATGTACGAGTTCTTCGACCGGCTGGTCAACATCGTCCTGCCCCGCGTCCGGGACTTCCGGGGCGTTTCGCCCAAAGGCTTCGACGGCCGGGGCAACTACACCCTCGGCCTCCGCGACCAGCTTGTCTTCCCCGAAATCGATTACACCAAGGTCGAGAAGCCGCGGGGGATGAACATCACCATCGTCACCTCGGCCCGGTCCGACAAGGAAGCGGCCGCCCTCCTCAAGAAGCTGGGCATGCCCTTCCGGGACACCAACTAAAGGAAGGACACCATGTCGACGACATCGGCTTTCGCCAAGTACCTCCGCAAGCCCAAATACGCGATCCGGACCCGGAAGCGCTGCCGGATCTGCGGCCGGTCCCGGGCCTATTACCGGAAATTCGACATGTGCCGCCTCTGCTTCCGGGATCTGGCCCACCGGGGAGAGATCCCGGGCGTCGTCAAGGCGTCCTGGTAGGCGGCGGAAAGGACACGAGCATGAGCGTATCGGATCCCATCGCGGACATGCTGGCCCGGATGCGGAACGCATCCCAGAACAAGCGCAAGGACCTCAGCCTGCCCTCCTCCAAGGTCAAGGTCGAGATCGCCAAGATCCTCAAGGACGAGGGCTACATCAAGAGCTACAAGGTCGCCGACGACGGCAAGCAGGGGATCTTGAGCATCACCCTGAAATACACGGACGCCAACCAGAGCGTCATCACCGGCCTCCGCCGGGTGAGCAAGCCCGGCTGCCGGATCTACTGCACGAAGGACACCATGCCCAAGGTCCTCGACGGCCTGGGCGTGGCGATCATCTCGACCTCCCGCGGGATGGCCACCGGCCGCAAGTGCGCCGAATGGGGCGTCGGCGGCGAAGTCGTCTGCACCGTCTGGTGATCGGTCCGAAGGAAAAGGTCACACCATGTCGAGAGTAGGCAAGAAACCGATCGCGATCCCGGCCGGGGTGAAGGTCGTCCTCCTGGCCGACCGGATCGAGTTCGAGGGCAAGAAGGGCAAGCTCGCCTCGCCCCTCCACGAGGGCATCACGGCCCGGTCGGAGGGCGGGACCCTGGTCCTGGCCCGCAAGGACGACTCGAAGACGCAGAAGGCCCTCCACGGCCTCGATCGGGCCCTCGCGGCCAACTGCCTCAAGGGCGTATCCGAGGGCTACCAGAAGCAGCTCGAGATCGTCGGGGTCGGCTACAAGGCCAAGGTGGACAAGGGCATCCTCGAGCTGTCGCTGGGGTATTCCAAGCCCATCCTCTATCCGGTGCCGGCCGACGTCGAGATCCTCGCCGAGAAGCCCACGCTCCTCACCGTCCGGGGCATCGACAAGCAGAGGGTCGGGAAGGTGGCGGATGACATCCACCGCTTCCGCAAGCCCGATCCCTACAAGCTCAAGGGCGTGCGCTACGTCGGCGAGAAGCTCATCAAGAAGGAACGGAAAGCGGGGGTCAGCGGTGCTTAAAGACAAACTGAAAGCCAAAGAGGAAACCAGGATCCGGATCCGGCGGCGGATCCGGAAGACCGTCCGGGGCACGGCCGAGCGGCCGCGGGTGTTCGTGTTCAAGTCGAACCGCTACATCTACACCCAGGCGATCAACGACGACGCCGGGCAGGTGCTCGCCTCGGCCTGCACCCTGGAGAAGGGGTTCCGGGAGATCTCCAAGAACACCAAGAACCTCCAGAGCTGCGAGAAGCTCGGGGAGATCATGGCCCAGCGGCTCAAGGACAAGAAGATCGACAAGATCGTCTTCGACCGCGGCGTTTACCCGTACCACGGCCGGATCAAGGCCCTGGCCGAGGCCATGCGAAAGGGCGGGCTGGTCTTCTAAGGCCGTCCGGACAGGAGGAACCGTGCAAGAGGAACATAGCAAACCCGCCGGCGGGGACGCGCCCCAGGACGCGTTCGACGATTTCGCCGAGCTCAAGGACCAGGTCATCAACATCCGCCGGGTGTCGAAGGTCGTCAAGGGCGGCAAGAACCTGAGCTTCGCCGCGCTCGTGGCCGTGGGCAACGAGCACGGGACGGTCGGCATCGGCAAGGGCAAGGCCCGCGAAGTGCCGGCGGCCATCGCCAAGGCGGTCGAGAACGCCAAGAAGCACCTGGTCCGGATCAACCTGGCCGACACGACCATCCCTCACTTCGTCCGGGGCGAGGCCGACGCGGGCGTCGTCGTCCTCCGGCCCGCCTCCAAGGGGACGGGCGTCATCGCCGGGGGCGCGGTCCGGGTCATCCTGGAGCTCGCCGGCGTGAAGGACATCCTGACGAAGTCGCTCCGGAGCAACAACCCCATCAGCGTGGCCCACGCGACGCTCGACGCCCTCAAGCGGCTGAAGGACCCGGTCCACGTGTCCAAGAACCGGGGCAAGGCGAAGGAGGCGATATGGCAGTGACAGCGGCCCCCGGCTCCCTGAAGATCACCCTCGTCCGCAGCCTCATCGGCTACCCCGAGCCCCAGCGGGAGATCGCCCGGGGCCTCGGGCTCCGCAAGCCGAACGCGTCGGTCGTCCGGCCCGACACGCCGGAGATCCGGGGCATGGTCCGGAAGATCCCCCACCTCGTCCGTGTCGAGGTCCTGGAGAAATCATGAGTCTCAGCAATCTGCATCCCGCCAAAGGGTCCCGCAAGGACCGCCTCCGCGTCGGACGCGGCCCCGGCTCGGGCCGCCAGAAGACATCCGGCAAGGGGAGCAAGGGGCAGTTGGCCGGTGCCGGCTTCACCCGGACGATCGGCTACGAGGGCGGCCAGATGCCGCTCCACCGCCGGCTTCCCAAGCGCGGCTTCACCAACGTGTTCCGGACGGAATATGCCGAGGTGAACCTGGACCGGCTGAGCGCGATCGCCAAGGCCGAGGTCACGCCCGCCGACCTGCGGGCGGCCGGCCTCGTCGGCAAGGCCAGCCTGCCGGTCAAGATCCTGGGCCGGGGCGACGTGACGGCGGCCAAGACCGTCCATGCCCACAAGTTCTCGGCCTCGGCCCAGGCCAAGATCGAGAAGGCCGGGGGCAAGGCCGTCCTCATCGGGCGCTGACCATGCTCGACAGCATCCGCAACATCTTCAGCATCCCGGAGCTGCGCAAGCGGGTCATCTTCACCCTGGCCCTGCTGGCGATCTACCGGGCCGGCGGCCAGATCCCCAACCCCGGCATCTCGGCCGACGCCCTCAGGGAGTTCTGGCAGGCCCAGACGGGCACGATCCTGGGCTTCATCGACCTGTTCTCCGGCAAGTACATGTCCCGGATGACGATCTTCGCCCTGGGCATCATGCCCTACATCAGCGCCTCGATCATCCTCCAGCTGCTCCAGGTCGTCTGGCCCTACCTCGAGCGGCTGAGCAAGGAGGGCGAGCTCGGGCGGAAGAAGATCACCCAGTACACCCGCTACGGCACGATCGTCATCTGCGTCATCCAGGCCTGGGGCATCGCCCTCTTCCTCCAGGGCCTGCGCAGCCCCGGCGGGGCGCGCATCGTGCCCTCGCCCGGCCTGCCCTTCCAGCTCCTGACGGTCCTGACCCTGAGCACGGGGACGGTCTTCGTCATGTGGCTCGGCGAGCAGATCTCGGAGCGCGGCATCGGCAACGGCATCTCGCTCATCATCTTCGCCGGCATCGTCGCCCGCTTCCCCTCGGGGGTCATGAACGTCGTCACCGGCCTGAAATCGGGCACGTGGGACCCGCTCAAGCTCATCGTCATGGGGGTCATGATGCTGGCGGTCATCGCCTTCATCGTCTTCGTCGAGCGCGGCCAGCGCCGGATCCCCGTCTCCTACGCCAAGCGCGTCGTCGGCCGCAAGGTCTACGGCGGCCAGAGCACCCACCTGCCCCTCCGGGTCAACACCGGGGGCGTCATCCCGATCATCTTCGCCGCCTCGATCATCACCATCCCGGCGACCATCGCCCAGATGATCAAGGTCCCGCTGCTCCAGAACGTGGCCAAGCAATTCCAGATGGGCATGCCCCTCTACAACCTCCTCTACGTCGCGGCGATCATCTTCTTCACCTATTTCTACGTGTCGATCATCTTCAACCCGGTCGACGTCGCCGACAACCTCCGGAAGTACGGCGGCTTCATCCCCGGCATCCGGCCGGGCAAGAACACCTCGGACTACATCGACTCCATCCTGTCCCGGATCACGCTCGTCGGGGCGGTCTATCTGGCCCTGATCGCCATCCTGCCCGAGTTCCTGACCACCGGCTTCAAGGTCCAGTACCTGCCCTTCGTCGGGAACTTCCTCGAGACCAACCTGCCCAAGTGGGTGACCCAGGGCCTGAACGTCGACTTCTACTTCGGCGGCACGTCGATCCTGATCGTGGTCGGCGTGGCCATGGACACGCTCCAGCAGATCGAGGCCCAGCTCGTCATGCGCCACTACGACGGGTTCATGCGGCACGGCCGGATCCGCGGGAGGCGCGGATGAGGATCGTCCTCTTCGGCGCGCCGGGCAGCGGCAAGGGCACCCAGGGGGAGATCCTGGAGAAGCGCACCGGCTTCCCCCGGATCTCCACGGGCGACCTGCTCCGCCTGGCCGTCCGGAGACGGACGCCCCTCGGCCTGCGGGCCGAGGCGGACATGGCGGCCGGCCGGCTCGTGAGCGACGAGATCGTGATCGGGCTGGTCAGGGAGCGCATCGCCGAGGCGGACTGCCGGGCCGGCTACATCCTGGATGGCTTCCCGCGGACGGTCGCCCAGGCGGACGCCCTGGCGGCGCTCGACGGCGGCCGGCCCGAGGTCGTGATCGGGATCGAGGTCGATCCCGAGGCGCTGGTCGCGCGCCTCGCCGGGCGCCGGGTGTGCCCGGGCTGCCAGGCGGTCTACAACGTCGTCGCCCAGCCCCCGGCCAAGCCGGGCGTCTGCGACGTCTGCGGCGCGGCGCTCGTCCAGCGGCCCGATGACGCGGCCGACGTGGTCCGGAAGCGGATCGAGGTCTACCTCCGCGAGACGGCGCCCTTGAAGGACTATTACCGCCGCAAGGGCGTCTTCCGGGCGGTCGACGCCCGGGGGACGATCGACGAGATCGCCCAGGCGATCGGCCGGATCCTGGACGCCGAGCCGGCGGGGAGGACGAAGGCGTGATCGTCTACAAGACCGAGGACGAGCTCCGGCGCATGGGCGAGAGCGCGGCCATCGTGGGGACGATCCTGAAGGAGCTCCGGCCCCTCGTCAAGGCCGGCGCCCGCACCCAGGACCTCGACGCCTACGCCGAGCGCCGGACGAAGGAGCTCGGGGCCAAGCCCGCCTTCAAGGGCTATCGGGGCTACCCGGCGACGCTCTGCGTCTCGGTCAACGAGGAGGTCATCCACGGCATCCCCGGCCCCCGCCTCCTGAAGGACGGGGACGTGGTCAGCGTCGATTTCGGCGTCCTGTACGGCGGCTTCTACGGCGACGCGGCCCGGACCTACGCCGTCGGCGAGGTCACGCCCGTCGCCCGGAACCTGATCCGGACGGCCGAGGCCTCGTTCCGCCGGGGGATCGAGCAGATGGCCGAAGGCCGCCGCATCTCGGACATCTCGGCCGCGGTCCAGGCCTCGGTCGAGGCCCAGGGGTTCTCGGTCATCCGGTCGTTCGTCGGCCACGGCATCGGCCGGGCCCTCCACGAGGAGCCCCAGGTGCCGAACTTCGGCTTCCCCGGCCGGGGGCCCAAGATCCGCCGCGGGCTCGTCCTGGCCATCGAGCCGATGATCGCCGCCGGCGACTGGGAGGTCGAGATCCTGGCCGACGGCTGGACGGCCGTGACCCGGGACCGGAGCCTGGCCGCCCATTTCGAGGAAACCGTGGCCGTCACGGAGCGTGGGACCGAGATCCTGAGCGCGGAAGACGGGGCCGGGATTCCGGCCGAGCCCCGGAAGGAGCAGCCGCATGCCTAAAGAGGATGTGTTCGAGGCGGAAGGCACGGTCCTGGAGACGCTGCCCAACGCCATGTTCCGCGTGGAGCTGGCCAACAAGCACCGGATCCTGGCTCACATCTCGGGCAAGATGAGAAAGCATTTCATCCGGATCCTCCCCGGCGACAAGGTCCTCGTCGAGATCTCGCCGTACGATCTGACCAAGGGACGGATCACGTACCGTTTCAAGTAACGAGGAAAGGGAACAGGCACATGAAAGTCAGAGCATCGGTCAAGAAAATCTGCCGCAACTGCAAGATCATCCGGCGGAAGGGCGTGGTCCGCGTGATCTGCTCCAATCCCAAGCATAAGCAAAAGCAAGGCTAAGACGAGGTACCCATGGCACGCATCGCAGGCATCACACTTCCCCCGGAGAAGCGGGTCGAGATCGGCCTGACCTATATCTTCGGCATCGGCCGGTCCAAGTCCAACCAGATCCTGGCCGAGGCCAAGATCGACAAGAACAAGAAGGTCAAGGCTCTGACCGAGGACGAGGTCAACAAGATCCGCCAGATCATCGAGAAGCGCGAGAAGATCGAGGGCGACCTCCGCAAGGACGTCAGCCTGGCCATCAAGCGGCTGATCGATATCGGCAGCTACCGGGGCATGCGCCACAAGAGAAAGCTGCCCGTCCGCGGCCAGCGGACCAAGACCAACGCCCGGACCCGCAAGGGGCCGCGCGGGCACACGATCAAGAAGATCAATAAGGGCTAATCCACCGACGAAGGGAGTCTCCCATGGCGACGACGAAACCCAAGAGCAAGGTCAAATCCAAGAAGAAGGTCCGCAAGGACATCGGCTACGGCGTGGCCCACATCCAGTCGACCTTCAACAATACGATCATCACCATCACCGACGGCCAGGGCGCCACGGTCTGCTGGACGAGCGCCGGCACGGCCGGGTTCAAGGGCGCCCGCAAGGGGACCCCCTTCGCGGCCCAGCTCGCCGCCAAGGAAGCCTCCAACCGGGCCCGCGACTTCGGCGTGCGCTACGTCGACGTCCGGATCAAGGGCCCCGGCGCGGGCCGCGAGTCGGCCATCCGCGCCCTCCAGTCCGCCGGGATCGAGATCCGGTCCATCAAGGACGTGACGCCGATCCCGCACAACGGCTGCCGCGTCTGCCGGCGGCGCCGGGTCTAAGGAGTTCCCGATGTCAAGATACCGCGAACCCATCTGCCGGCTCTGCCGGGTGGAAAAGGCCAAGCTCTTCCTCAAGGGCAACAAGTGCCTGACCGATAAATGCCCCATCGAGCGCCGGGCCTACGCCCCCGGCCAGCACGGCCGGAGCCGGCGGCGGATCCTGGGCTACGGGATCCAGCTCCGGGAAAAGCAGAAGATGAAACGCTACTACGGGATGTCCGAGAAGCAGTTCCACCTGTTCTTCGAGCGGGCCGAGCGCCAGAAGGGCATCACCGGCGAGACCCTGCTCTCCATGCTCGAGCGGCGGCTGGACAACGTCGTCTTCCTCGCGGGCTTCGCCCATTCCCGGGCCCACGCCCGCCAGCTCGTCAACCACGGCCACTTCGTCGTCAACGACCTGCGGGTGACGGTCCCCTCGTCGCTCGTCAAGGCGGGCGACGTCGTGGCCTACCGGGACCGCTCGGCCAAGGCCGAGGAGGTCAAGGCCCTGCTCGACCTCCACAAGACCAAGGCCCTCCCCGGCTGGCTCGAGATCGACACCGCCGCGGCCAAGATCCGGATCACGGCCCTGCCGACCCGGGCCGACGTCCAGCTCCCCGTCGAGGAGCACATGATCGTCGAGCTCTACTCGAAGTAGGCGATGCGCCCATGAGAAGGCATCCTCAAAAGGAGGAACAATGATCGAAACAGGCTTCCAGAGGCCCAAATTCCTCGAATGCGACTATGAGTCCCTGACCAGCACCTACGGCCGCTTCACCGCCCAGCCGTTCGAGCGGGGGTTCGGCGTGACCGTGGGCAACGCCCTCCGCCGGGTGCTGCTGTCGTCCATCAAGGGGGCCGCGATCACGGCCGTCCGCATCCAGGGCGTCCTCCACGAATTCTCGACGATCCCGGGCGTGGTCGAGGACGTGACCGACATCCTCCTCAACCTGAAGAGCATCCCCCTCAAGCTCAACGGGGCGGGCCCGAAGACGATGACCCTCAAGAAGGAGGGCCCGGCCACGGCCAAGGCCTCGGACATCGTCCACGACGCCGACGTCGAGATCCTGGACAAGGACATCGCCATCGCCTCGCTCGACCGGGACGGGAAGCTCGACATCGAGATGATCGTCCAGAACAACCGGGGCTACGTCACGGCCGACCTGAACTTCGACGAATCGCTCAGCCTCGATTACATCCCCCTCGACTCGTCCCACTCGCCGATCAAGAAGGTCAACTACCGGGTCGAGCCGGCCCGCGTCGGCAAGCGGATCGATTACGAGGGCCTGACCCTCGAGGTCTGGACGACGGGGGCCGTCGCCCCGATCGAGGCCATCTCCCAGGCGGCCAAGATCCTCCGCGACCACATGATCATCTTCATGAACATCGCCGACGAGCCCCTGGAGAAAGAGCAGGTCGTGGCCAAGCGCGAGATCCCGTTCATGGGCCAGGCCGACATCCTGTCCAAGCCCATCGAGCACCTGGAGCTCTCCGTGCGGTCCAACAACTGCCTCCGCTCGGCGGGCATCGAGAGGATCTACGAGCTCGTCCAGAAGAGCGAGGAGGAGCTGCTCAAGACCAAGAACTTCGGCCGGAAGTCCCTGAGCGAGATCAAGGAGACCCTGGCCAACCTCGGCCTCGGCCTCAGCCTCGACCTCAATCCCAAGCTCCTCGAGAGGATCAAGGGCGAGACCAAGGTCGAATCCCCCGCCAAGGAGTTTGACGCATGAGGCATCTGGCCCAAGGACGCAAGCTCGGCCGGACCACGGGCCACCGCCAGGCCCTGCTCCGCAACCTGGTGACCTCCTTCCTCGAGAAGGAGCGGGTCGTCACGACCGTGGCCAAGGCCAAGGAGGCCCGGCCCCTGGCCGAGAAGATGATCACCCTCGCCAAGCGGAACACCCTCCACGCCCGGCGCCAGGCCCTGGCCTTCGTGACCAAGGAATCGGTCGTCCGGAAGCTGTTCGACAAGCTCGGGCCCCGGTTCTCGGAGCGCCCCGGCGGCTACACCCGGATCGTCAAGACCGGGCCCCGCGCGGGCGACGGCGCGGACATGGCCGTGCTCGAGATGATCGGCACGGAGTTCAAGCCGAAGGAAAAGAAGAAGAAGGACGTCAAGGAGAAGGCGAAAGCGGCGGCCGCGGCCCGGAAATAGCGGCCCGCGGCGTCGTCCCGCCGAACGCGGATTTCCCGACGGGGGATCGAAGGATCCCCCGTTTTTTTTGCCTCAGCCGGCCCGGCGCGGGATCTTGAGCGCCTGGCCGGGGAAGATGAGGTAGTTGGTCCGCAGGCCGTTGTACTGGATGATGGCCTGGACCGCCACGCCGTAGCGGCGGGCGATGGAGCTCAGCGTGTCGCCCGACCGGACGAGGTACGTGTCGAATTCGGGCGGGAGGAACTTGGGGACGTCGGCGAGCGCCTGGAGCGTCTTGTCGGCGTAGCCCGTGGGCACCCGAAGATCGTATTCCCGGTCCGGCGTCTGGTCGTAGCGCAGCTCGGAGTTGAGGAAGATCAGATCCGTCGCCTCGAGCCCCAGCGCTTTGGCCAGGACCGAGAGCTTCATCGGCTTGTTGAGCTTCACCGTGTCGTAGGCCAGGGGCGGGTAGGGCTCCGGGAGGATCATCCCGTACTTGGCCGGGTCCTGGATGATCGCCACCGAGGCGATGAACCGGGGGACGTAGCGGGCGGTTTGGTTGGGCAGCCGCTGGAAGAGGTCCCAGAAGTTGTCGAGGTAGCTGATGTTCTGGGTGGCGATGGCCCGCTGGACGGCCCCCTCGCCGCAGTTGTAGGCCGCCAGGGCCGTCAGCCAGTCGCCGAAGAACGAGTGGAGCTGCTGGAGGTATTTGATCGCCGCCCGCGTGGACTTGAACGGGTCCATCCGGTCGTCGATGAAGCGGTCTTGGCTCAGGCCGTAGATGTAGCCGGTCGAGGGGATGAACTGCCAGAGGCCGAGAGCCCGGGCCACGGACAGGGCCCGGGGCTGGAACCAGCTCTCGATGATGGGCAGCCAGCTGAGCTCCTCGGGCATGCCTTCCTTCCGGAGCTCCTCGAGGATGAAGCCGCGGAAGAGCCCGGATCGCCGGTAGCCTTCCTCGAACGTCTTGCGCTCGGCCCCGGTAAAGAGCTTGATCTCGAATTCCACCCATTGGTTGTCGGCCAAGGGGATCGCCTTGCCGTTGCCGCCGACCGGGCTCCGGCGGACCGCGTAGATCTCCTGGATGCGCTGGGCGATGAGCAGGCGGAGGTTGTCCTTGTCCTGGAGGAGGGGCGAATCGGCCGGGATCTTGGCCTTGAGGATGAGGCCGTAGGCTTCGTCCAGCATCCGCAACGCGGAGACGAGATCGCCCGACTCCTTGGCCTGCTTCGCGTCCTGGTAGAGCCGCAGGGCGGTGTCCAGGGAGACCGTCGTCTCGTCCTTCTCCTGGAGGGGCTTGTCCTGGGCGGGCGGTTCCCCCTTCGCCTCGTCGGGCGGGATGACGGTCTTCGCGGGCGCGGCGTCCTGTTTCGGAGCCGGGGATTCGGCCTTGGGCTCGGCTGGGGGGGCGGACGCCTTGGACGGAGCGGTCGCCGGAGCCGGCTTGGGCGCCGACGAACAGCTCCAGGCCAGAAGAGAGAGAACGGCCAGGAGGAGGGCGATCCGGACGCGGTTTCGAGAAGACATCCGGAGGCCTTTATACCATGCCCGGAGACAGGGCGTCAACGGGGGCGCGGGAGATCCGCCTTCCGGCCCCGAAGGTGCATTTTTCCTCCGCCTGTGCTATGAACGGGGCAGGAGGATGCGATGAGACGGATATCGGGTCTCCTGGCCCTGGCATCGATGCTGATCCTGGCCGCCTGGGCGGCGGGAAGCGGCGTGCGTCAAGCTTCTCCGCCCGGCGAACGGGACGGGGAATCCTCCGGACTCATCCCCGGCCGGGATTTCGTCCTCGTCTGCAAGGACGGCGGGGCGGGGGGCTACGAGGCCTTTCCCGACGTCTGCCGCCTGGCCGACGGACGCCTCATGGCCGTGTTCTACGCCGGCTACGACCATGTCAGCCTGCCGAGCGCCGCCTGG
>Ga0335071_10003224_pt1 | contig 17292 bp, 14 predicted proteins | sample Lox_Sample_15_FD_206724 | JGI IMG/M metagenome (GOLD analysis project Ga0335071, IMG submission 206724) | Soil microbial communities from Loxahatchee National Wildlife Refuge, Florida, United States - Lox_Sample_1.5 | ecosystem: Environmental > Terrestrial > Soil > Wetlands | place: USA... | reverse complement strand
TGCGTGAACACTCCGTCGTCCAGAAGCACGATGAGTCCCTGCGTCAACGATGACCACCGCCACGCCTCCAGGTTGCGGGCGTATTCATGGCGATCGATCACTCCGACGACAGTTCCCTGCCCGCCGGCCGAGAGCGCGACGCGATCTCCCACGCTGAAATTCGTCATCCGTCGCTCCCGCCTGCACGCCGCTCGCGGGCGCCCGGCTGCCGCTCGCGCGCATCCGCGGCGCGCGTCAACGCCGGTACGGGCGGCGTCGCGATGAACTCCGGCCGCTCGCACCGATGGCGGCCGATCGAAATCGGGCGGCCAGATGCTGCCGACGTTGTTGCTTGGCTCATTGGTTCGTCTGTTCCGGCATGCACTGCACCACGGGCTAGGCGACCGCCTCGCGCGGCCGGCGCCCGACATCCGCCGCCAGCGCCGCCGCCTTGTCCGTACGCTCCCACGTAAATCCGGGATCGGCCCGCCCGAAGTGCCCGTAGCTGGCGGTCCGCTCGTAGACCGGGCGCAACAGGTCGAGCATTTGCACGATCCCCTTGGGGCGCAAGTCAAAGTGCCTCTGCACGAGCGCCTCCAGCGCGTCGTCCGGCAGCACGCCTGTCCCGGACGTCGTCACCATCACGCTCGTCGGTCGGGCGACGCCGATGGCATACGACACCTGCACCAGGCACTTCTCGGCGAGCCCGGCTGCAACGACGTTCTTGGCAACGTACCGCGCCGCGTAGGCCGCCGACCGGTCCACCTTCGACGGGTCCTTGCCGGAAAACGCACCGCCGCCATGGGGTGCAGCACCGCCGTAGGTGTCAACAATGATCTTGCGGCCAGTGAGTCCGCAGTCGCCTTGCGGCCCGCCGACGACGAATCGCCCGGTCGGATTCACGAGGAATCGGGTGGCGCTGCCGGTCAGCTCACGCGGCAGCGCCGGCTTGATGATCTCCTCGATCACCGCCTCGCTGAGCATCTTGTGGTCGATCTCCGGCGCGTGCTGGGTCGACAGCACGATCGTATCGATCGCCGTCACGCGGCCACCGGTGTAGCGGACCGTCACCTGCGACTTGGCGTCGGGCCGCAGCCATGGAAGCCTGCCCGACCGCCGCGTCTCAGCCTGTCGCTCGACCAGACGGTGCGCAAGATGGATCGGCAGCGGCATCAGCTCGGGCGTTTCGGTGCAGGCGTAGCCGAACATGAGCCCCTGGTCGCCCGCACCCTGCTCGAGATCGAGCCCCTTGCCCTCGTCGACGCCCTGGGCGATGTCCGGGGACTGCTTGTCATAGGCGACCAGGACGGAGCAGCCCCGGTAATCGATTCCGTAGTCCGTGTTGTCATAGCCAATCCGCTTCACCGTCGCGCGCGCGACCGCCTGGTAGTCGACCACCGCCGTCGACGTGATCTCGCCGGCGAGCACGATCAGGCCCGTGTTGCACAACGTCTCGGCGGCGACCCGCGAGTGACGATCCTGAGTCAGGATCGCATCCAGAATGGCGTCCGAAATCTGGTCGGCAACCTTGTCCGGATGACCTTCCGACACGGACTCGGACGTAAACAGGTAACTCGCCGACATGTCGTTCTCCTACCGGGTCGAGGTGCGCCAAGCTCGCGGGAGAATCGCGCCGCGGTGCAACGCAGACCGAACCGGCGCCTCAAGTCCACCGGCGGCGGGTCCCCGGCGGCGCGACCGGCGCGCCGCCACACGCGCCAGACCCTGCGCCGCGACGCCGCCAGGCCTTGTGCCGCCACGGGCCGCACGGCTCAGTCACGTCGCCGCGTGACGACGAACGCCTCGTCGTTGAACCAGAGCCCGCCGTGCTTTTGCAGGACCTTCTGCGTCGCGTCGAGATAGGCGCCGGTGTTCACGACGGCGTCGAGTCGTTCATCCTCGACCTGATTCACGTAGATCGCGGCGTTCCAGGCCGCGAACAGCGTCGAGGTGCCGATCCGGTCACCAATCTCGGACGGCAGCGTGTGCATTTCGTAGCGGAACACCGCCTTGTCGTCGGGCAAGGCGCTCAGGTTGAATTCCCGGGCGTCACGTCCGAGCTCGCGGCGCAGGGTCGCCAGCAACTGGTGGCGATCGACCTGGAACGGGGCCTCACCGGGCCAGAGTTCCTGAATGATCTCGACGCCCGGATCATTGCCGCACGACTGTATCGCCAGCAACCGGCCGCCCGCCGCGAGGCTGCGGGCGAGCGGCGCCAGCACCTTGCGGACCTTGAAGTCCGCGCCCATCCGTGCCCGCCAGGGCTGTGACGCGAGCACGAGGTCGTAGTGTTCGAAGATCCGGCCGGGCTTCGGAATGACCGCATCGAGCAGGAACTTGTGGTCCTCGCGGTAGATCACGAGCACTGACGGCCGCACGAAGACCGGGTTCCCGGTCTTGGTGCTCGGCTTCGTTTGCCAGCCGTTTGCAAGCACCGGCCCCAGGTCCTCGATCTGCTGCGCGTACTCGTGCGCCGTAGACCCCGTCAGTCGCACCTCGTGCCAGTTCAGCGCCGCCGCCAGCTGCGCGTCCCTCGGCATCAGCCGCGGCGCCTCCGCGTAATTGAGGTTCGTCACGACGAATACCGTCGCGGGGTGCTCGAACAGGCGGTCCGGCAACTTCTCGAGGCCGAGCCGCACGTCCTCCAGGCTGATCTCCTTCGCAACGATGAACATGGGGAAGGTAGGGAACTGCCGGTGGGTGCTGCGGATGATCCGGGCGATCACCGTACCGTCGCCCATCCCGGCGTCGAAGATGCGTACCGCCGGCGGCGTCGGCCGCAGCAGTGCCACCTCGTGCGCCGCGCGCCGCGCGATCGCTGACTTCTCGTTGCAGGTGTTGACGAACGCGAGGTATTTCTGCCGGTTGTCGTAGAACCGAAACGGCGGTGACGCCGCGGCGGAGGGCGGATGACCGGCGTCGGCGGCCGCAGGCGGCGTGGAACTCGTCGGGCTCTGCGGGGGACGGGCGGCGAGCGTCATGGCGATGCCAACCTCATGCGCGTGCCGCGCGGCCCGCCGCACCCGCGCCGGGCACGACTCGCCAGCGCTGCGCAGCCGCCTCGCGTGCGACGTCTCGGCGGGTCGCCGCGGCGCTCACGCCCAGAGTCTCCTGGACGCGATTCGCGCACCTTCGACCATCGCCGCAAGCTTGAGGTAGGCGATGTCCGGCTCGACCGGCCCGAAACCCGCAAACGTGCCGAAGCCGCAGTCCGTTCCCGCGATGATCCGGTCACGCCCTACGATGCCGGCATATCGCTCGATGCGTTCGGCCACGAGCAGCGGGTGCTCGATGTAGTTGGTGGTGGTCGCGAGCACGCCAGGAATCAGGATCTTATCCTCCGGAATCTTCGCGTCGCGGAACACGGTCCATTCGTGGGCGTGGCGCGGATTCGCGCCCTCGAACAGCAGGCCCTGGGGCTTCGCCTTGAGCACGATCGGCAGCAGGCGCTCCATCGGGACGTCGTGGTGATGAGGCCCTTCGTAGTTGCCCCAGCAGACATGCATGCGGACGCGACTCGACGGCACATTGCGTAACGCATGGTTGAGGACCTCGACGTGCCGCGCCGCGAGAGCCTCGAATTCCTGCAGCGAGCGGTCCCGGTACATCGTGTGGCGTCCCATCGCGAGGTCGGGTGCGTCGATCTGAAGCACGATTCCCGCGGCGACGATCCCCTCGTACTCGCTGCGCAGTGCCTCGGCGAGCGCCGTCAGATAGTCGTCCTGAGTCCGGTAGTAGTCGTTCGGCTGGAACAGGGCGATGACGCCCGGCGACGCGGCGTTCATGAACGCCTCGACCGGCGCGGCCGCGCCGGTCGCCGCCCGCAGGTTGCGCAGGTCCTCCTGCAGCGGTGCGGCATCAGACACCGACACCGCGGCAACGCAGCGCGGGCGGCGGTACTTGGCGGTGGAGCCGCGTTCCGCCAGCTTCTGCAGCAGGCCAGGGAACTCCACGAGATCCTGCCCGGGCTCGCGCGGCGTGTCGCCGGCGAAGCCAGAGAACCGCTTCGCAATGTAGGTCGCGTAGCTGATCTTGCTCATCTCGCCGTCGCTGACGACGTCGATTCCGGCCTCCACCTGCCGGCGCACCACCTGCGCCACGGCGGCGCTGATGACCGCGGCATCGGCTGCCGCATCGCGCGCCTCGCCGCGCTCGCGCGCGAACAGGACGTCCGTGACGGCCTGGCTCCGCGGCAAGCTGCCGACGTGCGTCGTCAGGATCCGGTCGGTGCTGCGTTGCATGTCCGCCTCGGGGCCTTCAGCGGTACGTATTGTTGGAGGTGTGATCTCCGGCCAGCCAGCGCTTCAGCTCCCGGTGCGCGTCGGCGCGCCGGTCGCGGGAGATCTTCTCGACCGCAGGATGATCGTGCGTGAATTCCAGAATGAGGCCATTCGGGTCCGTGACATAGACCGACCGGCAGTAGCCGTGCTCGAGAACGTAGGTATCCGGCGGCTTGATGCCCGCCTTGGCGATGCGGCCCTCGATCGCCGCCTGGGTCTCGCCGTCGACGGCGAGCGCGATGTGATGGAACGGCGTCGCCGGCATCCGCGGGCCGAATTCCTCCTGATCCTTCGGGTCTGCAAACTGGAAGAACGCCAGCGCTCCGCCGTCGCCTATGCCGTAAAACGTGTGCACGTAGGTTCGCACCTTGCCGAACAGCTCGTCGGACTCGCACCAGGTCGCGATCAACGGCAGGCCGATCACGTCCTCGTAGAACCGGCGAGTCTTCTCCTGGTCCTTGGTCACGTAGGCGGTGTGGTGCAGCCGCGACGGAAGCTTCGCCGAGATGGCCATGGGTTGCTCCTCCGGGGTCAGAACCGGTAGTTGAAGTCTAGTCCGTAACGGCGCGGCTGCGCCTTCCACAGGAACCCGCCGGGCGAGAACTCGGTGTTGTACTTCTCGTCGGTCAGGTTCTTCGACCAGGCCGTGAGTGCCCACTTGCCGGCATCGACGCCGGCGCGAAGGTCGACGAGGTTGACGGGATCGCGCGAGGTCACGTTGTAGGGATCCCACCAGGTGCGCCCGATCTGCTGGTAGTCGAGCCGCGCGATCACGCTGAGCCCGCCGCCTACCGGTTGGTGGTACTGGATGCCGGCGTTGATCGTATCGCGCGACACGAGCGGCGCCTCGTTGCCAACGACCGTTGGGTCGGCCATGTGGTCGATGCGGCTGGCGGTGTAGCCGTAGCTGCCGTAGACGTCGAAGTAGTCGCCGAGCCGGGCACTGATCTCGAATTCGGCGCCCTTGTAGGTAGCATCGAGGTTGCCGAGATTCTGGGTCGAGTTGGCCGGCAGGAAGACGAAGAAGTAGCCGTTGGTCGACTTCGTGTCGAAGACGCTTACGCCGATATTGAGGCGCCGGTTGAGAAGCTGCGTCTTGAGCCCGAGCTCCCAGGTATCGGCCACCTCCGCCTGGAACATGTCGCCGACGCCGGCCACCCCGCTCGCCTCGGCCACTGCCCCGACGCCGGTCTGGTTGAAACCACCGCTGCGGAAGCCGCGGCTCCAGCCCCCGTACAGCATGACGCTGTCGTTCGGCTTGAAACGCAGCGTGACTTTGGGCTGCGGCTCGCTGAAGGTGTGCTTGCGGACGTCACCCGTGCGCGCCGGCGGAAGCCCGGAACCCGCCGGGGGCTGAGGCAGAAAGCCGAACGGCGGACAGACGGTCGGGTCGGCGCACCACGGCGTGTCCGGCGTCTCGGTCGTGTTCTTGCGCGTGTCCTCGTCGTAGCGGATCGCGGCGTCGATCTCGAACTGCTTCGTCACCTCGTACGTCACGTCGGCAAACACCGCCCAGGCGTCGTTGTTCTGCGAGTCGGCGAGAAACGTGAACGAGTTGTTCTCGCCGGGCAGCGTCGGGTTGCCGCGCGGTTGCTCGTAGACCGGAAACACGCCCGCGCCGGTATCGATCATGTTGCCGGTTGAGATGAACCGATCGGTATGGATGTAGTAAGCACCGCCGATCCAGGAGAAGCCACCGTAGCTCTTCGACGTGAAGCGCAGTTCCTCGCTATAGGTCTTGATGTCGAGGAACTGGCTCTGGTTGAGGTCGAAGCCGAGCAGTGCCATGTAGATCGAGGTCGGCGGCGGCCGGAAGTCGTAGGCGTCGCCGGTGATGATCTCCTTGGTCTTGTCCCACGCCGTGATCGACGTCAGCGTGCCACCGCCGAGCGCGAAGTCGAGCTTCAGCGAGGTGGTCAGCAGATCTCGATTGTCCTCGCCGCGGTTGTTGACGGTGATCGGCGTGCTGGTGTTATTCGCGTCGGGCGGCGTCGTGAAGGTGCTGAATGGATTGGCCTCGTCCGCACGCGGGACCACGAAGTAGAAGCCCCGCGTCTCGAGCCGGTCGTACGCGACGCGAAAGTCGCCGCTGAAATTGTCGCTCGGTTTCCAGGTCAGGCGCACCCGCCCCGAGTAGTCGCGCGCCGGATCGGCCTTCTCGTTGAGATAGGTATTCTCGAGCAGGCCGTCGGTGTTGTAGAAGCTGAGCGAGGCCCGGTACTTCAGCGTCTTGCCGTCGTCGATGGGGCCACCGATCGCGAACTGGGCACGCGTCGAATTGCCGTTGCCGTAGCCGAGCATGACCTGCCCTTCGGTCTGGTCACCGGGATCGCGGGTCTTGATCAGGATCGCGCCGCCGATCGCGCTGCGTCCGTAGAGTGCGCCCTGCGGGCCCTTCAGCACTTCGATCTGCTGAATGTCGTTCAGGCTCTGGTTGAACTGGGCCGGGTTGCTCTCCAGCACCCCATCGACCAGGACCGCGACCGAGGGTTCGCTGTTGCGGGCCTGGGAGATGCCGCGGACCACGACGAACGCGGTGCCGGCATTCTGGGTCTCGACCAGATTCATGTTCGGGACCATCGCGATGAAGTCGCCGGGCTTCTGGATGCCTGCCGACTGGATCGCCTGCTCGGTAAACACGTTGATGCTGACCGGCACGTTCTGGAAGGACTCGTCGCGCTTGCGGGCGGTAACCACGACCTCGCCAAGCTCCGCCGTGTCAGCCCACGCCTGACCGACGGCGGCCATGGCAAGAATGCCGGCGATCCAGGCAGCGGCCCTTGTCCGACCCTGTATTGAGCTATGCACGTGAATCCCCCCGATTTGGTTCAGTTAAGGACGTCGCTTACGCGTGACCGGACGCCGTGCACTCGGTGCGCATGATCCGGGCCCCCGCGACCATCGCCTGCATCTTTCCGAAGGCGACGTCGCGCGGGAGGTACTTCATGCCGCAGTCGGTCCCCACCACGACTTCGCCGGCAGCGACGAATGGCAGCGCCCGGCGGATCCGCGCCGCGACTTGCTCCGGCGACTCAACTTCGTGGTTGGACAGATCGATGACTCCGAGGATGACCTTCTTGCCACGGAGCTTCGCGAGCACCGAGCAATCGAGCTTCGACTGCGCGGTCTCGACCGACACCTGTCGGCAGCTGCAGTCCGCGAGCTCGGGCAGGAATGAGTAGCCCGACGGCCGGACGTGGATGATCGCGGCGTAGCCGAAACAGATGTGGACCGCGGTTGTTCCGACGACGCCGTCGAGCGCGCGGTTGAGCGCCGCCAGCCCAAATGCCCGCGCCTCGTCCGGTCGCGCCTGCATGTACGGCTCGTCGATCTGCACGATGTCCGCGCCGGCGCTGAACAGGTCGCGGATCTCCGCGTTCACGGCCGCGGCGTAGTCCATCGCCGCGAGCTCGCGGCTGCCGCCGTAGTAATCGATCTGCGCCTGCTGGGCCATCGTGAACGGGCCTGGCACCGTCACCTTGACCCGGCGCTGCGTGTGCCGCAGCAGGAACTCCAGGTCCGCGATGCCGACCGCATGGCGCCGCCGGATTGGTCCGACGACGCGCGGCACCGGATTCGGGTGGCCGCTGCGATCGAGGGCAGTGCCGGGGTTGTCGAGGTCGACGCCGTCGAGCGTGGTGGCGAAATGGTTCGAGTAGCTCTCGCGGCGGATCTCGCCGTCGGTGATGATGTCGAGCCCGGCCTCTTCCTGCGCCTTGATCGCCACGATCGTCGCGTCATCCTGCGCCTGCGCCAGCAAGGGCTCGGGCACCCGCCACAGCTCGCGTGCCCGCACCCGCGGCGGGAACCGACCGGCGAGGCGCTGGCGGTCGATGAGCCAGTCCGGCTGCGGGTAGCTGCCTACCAGTGTCGTCGGAAAGAGCATCGCAACCCCCTCATTGGCGCCGCCGGTTCCGCTAGCCGCCGGCCGCGGCGACCGGCGTGCGATCCGGCCAGGCTTGGCCGCTCGCGAGCGCCGCACGGATGGCCGCGCCATGCTCGTCGAGCAACGGCGCCGCGCGCACCGACCGCGAGCGCGCGCCGTCGAACTGCACTGCGGGTCGCACGGCACTGGCGCCGCCGTGCGGCGCCTCCACCGAGACCACGAGTCCGAGATGCTTGACCTGCGGGTCCTCGACGACGTCGTCGATCCGGTTGATCGGCGCGTACGGCACGTCGTTCTGCTGCAGGCGTGCGAGCCAGTGCGCGAGCGGCTGGCGCGAGAACCGCGTGTCCAGCTCGGCGCGCAGCGCCTCGTACGCGTCGATGCGCGCGCCGCGAGTGCTGAATCGCGGGTCGGTCGCGAGTTCCGGCGCGTCGAGGGCCGTGAGCAAGCCCTGCCAGAACTTCTCGAGCGAGGACAGGTGGATGGCGATCAGCCGCTCGTCCGCGGTCCTCAGGATGTAGGCCTGCGCGAGCCGCGGCCGGTCAGCCGACGTCGGCGTCTGGCCCAGCGCAAAGTAGGCGGCGAACGGCTCGACGGCGAAGTGAGCCATGGCCTCGAGCATGGAGACCTCGACCAGGCAGCCGCTCGCAGTCCGGCCCCGCTGCACCAGCGCGCCGAGTACTCCGTAAGCTGCGTACAGCCCTGTGATCGCATCAGCCAGCGCCGGGCCGAGGAACTGCGGCCGACGGTAGTCGACGACGACGCTGAGAAAGCCGCTCAAGGCCTGCGCGACCGAGTCGTAGCTTGGCCGTTCCGTGTACGGACCACTGGATCCGAAGCCGCTGATCGAGCAGTAGACGAGCCGCGGGTTGATGGCCCGCAGGCGGGCGACGCCGGCCCCCAGTCGCTCGGCGGTGCCGGGGCGGAAGTTCTGGATGAAGACGTCCGCCTCGCGGATCAATCCGTCGAACAACTCGCGATCCCTCGCGCTCTTGAGATCGAGCGCGAGGCTGCGTTTGTTACGGTTGTACGCCTGGAAATGGGGGGAGTACTGGCCGCTCTGGTAGCTGCGGTACGGATCCCCTTCCGGGCTTTCGACCTTGATGACGTCGGCGCCGAGGTCGGCAAGCATCATCCCTGCGCAAGGGCCCGTGATGAACGTTCCCTGTTCGACGACTCGCGTGCCGGAGAGTGTGCCTATCACGGGCGTCGCCCCTAATCGCCGTCGCTCGGCGTGAACCCGGCGGGCGCCTCACCGTCGTAGTCGATGGCGCGGGCGGCGGCATGCGACAGGACGAAGCCGATGGGCCGCTGCTGCTCCTCGAGGAGGTGGGCGATGAGTCCCGCGGTCCGCGCGAGTATCGGTACTCCCTTCAGCGCGAGCAGCGGAAATCCGGCGTCGAGCAGCACTGCCGGGATGGCACCCGACACGTTGAGCGCGAGCGGGCGTCCGACGAGCTCCGGCAGGAGCTTCTCGACGCTGCGGGCGATGTCGACGTGGCGACCCGCCGCGCCGACCTCGGCAGCGACCTGGAACAGGCGGCGCGCGCGCGGGTCCTCACCCTTGTGCAGCGGGTGGCCGTAGCCGGGAATGGCGCGCTTCGCGGCACGGTACCCGGTGATGACCTTCGTCGCCGCCGAGTCGATGCCCGGCCCGTCGACCGCGTGCGCGGCGATCTCGACGAAGAACCGCCCGGCGGCCTCGGAGGAACCGAGCACCACCGAGCCGCAGCCGAGTATCCCTGCGGCCACTGCGCCCTGCAGTGCTTCCGGGGCAGCAGCCAGGGTCATGCGGCTCGCCTGCACGCTTGGCACGAGGCCGTGCTCGGCGATCGCGACCAGCGTCGCGTCGAGCACGCGTCGCTGCGCAGCCGTCGGCAGGGCACCGGTGACCAGCAGCCAGAAGTGCTCGCTGAAGTTGACCTCGCCGATCAGCTCGCCCGCGAGATCGCGGCCACGTACCAGTATCGTGTCGGCGTTCGATGTCGAAATCGCCGAGCTGCGCTGGTCCTGCCGGCCGATCTTCACGCGCCACCCCCCGCCCTAGAGTTTTCGGATACCGAAACGCGCGTCGATATGCGAAACATCTTGAACCCCCCTCTCGGGACTCGTCAACATCGCTTCGCACCCCTTTCCCGATTTCGGATACCGAAATAGACTCGTTGGATGACGCAGCGCAAAACGGCTCCGCCGCACCGCGAGGCGATGGGAGGTCTTGCCAAGGGGCTGGCCGTCATCCGCGCCTTCACGCGCGATCACGCGGCGCTGAATCTCAGCGACATCGCCCGCAGTGCCGGGATTCCGGCGGCGACCGCGCGGCGGTGCCTCCTGACGCTCGAGGAGCTCGGCTACGTGACGCGCAGCGGGCGCAATTTCCTGCTGCGGCCGAAGGTGCTCGAACTCGGCGCCGCCTATCTCGAATCGATGAACATCGAGCACGTCACGAAGACGCACCTCGAAGAGCTGGCGCGCAATACGTCGGATTCGGCGGCGCTCTGCGTGCTCGATGGCGTCGAGATCGTGTACGTCGCGCGCGCGTCGGTGCGCACCCTGCTGCGGCTGGAAGCGCACGTCGGCAGCCGGTTCCCCGCGCACGCGACCTCGACCGGCCGCGTGCTGCTCGCCGGCGTCGGGCCGGAGCGGCTGCAGCGCTACTTCGCGACCGCCAGGCTCGAGGCGCTGACTGAGCGGACGGTCACCGAACCGGGCCGGTTGCGCACGCTGATCGACGACTGCCGGCGCACGGGCTACTCGGTGGTCGAGGACGAGCTTGCCTACGGCGTGATCGCCCTCGCCGTCCCGGTGTTCGACCACCGCGGTAGGGTCGTCGCCGCGCTCAACACCTCGAGCCACTCGCGCAAGATCACCAAGACGCAGCTGCTGCGAGACCGCTTGAGCATGCTGCAACAGGTCAGCCGGCAGATCTCGACCGACCTCGCGACCGTGCCCTGGCTGTCGCTGAGCGCGCAGGTCTGAGCGTGACGAGCTGCGGGTCGCGTCCGTCTGCTTGACGGGCCCGCGGTCGCGCCGTAGCCTAAATCCGAAAACTTTTTCGCTATCCGAAGGCGACGATTTTGAGCACTGCGAGCGCCGAAGCCGCGGTCCCGGCCGGAAGCGGGGATCCGCGGGACCGCTTCCTGCCGGTCGAAGGCGGCCAGCTTCGCTACCGCGACGAGGGCCGCGGTCCGGTCCTCCTGCTGGTCCATGGCTGGACGCTCGACCTCGACATGTGGGACCCGCAGGCAGCCGACCTGTGCGGCGAGCTCCGCATCGTGCGTTTCGATCGCCGCGGTTTCGGCCTGTCGGCGGGCCAGCCGGCGCTCGCAAACGACGTCGCCGACATCGACGCGCTGTGTCGTCACCTCGGCCTTCGCGAGCTCGCGGTGCTCGGCATGTCGCAGGGCGCGCGCGTGGTGCTCGCGTGGGCCGCACGCGCGGGCACGCAAGTGCAGTGCATCGTGCTCGATGGCCCGCCAGAGCTCGACGGCCCCGCCACCGACGAGGCGGACGTCCCGCTTCAGCGGTTGCGCACGATGCTCCGGGAACAGGGCATTGCGGCAATGCGCCGCGAATGGGCCGCGCACCCGCTGGTGCAGCTCCGGACTCGGGATCCGCGGGCGCGACAGCTGCTGGCCACGATGATCGGCCGATACCCGGGCAGCGACCTGCGAGCGGAGCCGCAGGGCACCGCCGCAAGCGCGGGCCCGGTGCCGGCGGCATCGACCACGGCCCCGACGCTCGTGATATCGGGCGAGCACGATCTCGCCGGCCGCGTGACGGCGGCGGCGGCGCTGGCGCGGCGCCTGCCGCGGGCCGAGCATGCGCTCATTCCCGGCGCCGGCCATCTCCCCAATCTCGACAATCCCGGTGCGTACAACCGCCGCGTCGCAGCGTTCCTCGAGCGACACAGGACAACGTCGAGCTAAGTCGGAGTAACCGCAGATGCCAAACATCCTCGTTCTCTACTACAGCAGCTACGGCCACCTCGAAGCGATGGCAGCGGCCCAGGCGGAGGGCGCGGCCCGCGCGCCGGGCACGCGGGTCGTCGTCAAACGCGTGCCGGAGCTGGTGTCCGCGGACGTCGCCAAGGCGTCAGGATTCCGCGTCGATCAGCCGGCGCCGCTCGCCTCGCCGGACGAGCTCGAGCAGTACGACGCGATCCTGTTCGGCACGCCGACTCGCTTCGGAAACATGGCGGCCCAGATGAGGAACTTCCTCGATCAGACGGGGGCGCTGTGGGGGCGGGGCGCACTGGTCGGCAAGATCGGCAGCGTCTTCTGCAGCACCGCCAGCCAGCACGGCGGCCAGGAGACGACGATCACGTCGTTCCACACGACGCTGCTGCATCACGGCATGATCATCGTCGGGCTTCCCTACACGTTCAAGGATCTGACGACTATGCGCGAGATCACCGGCGGGACCCCGTACGGCGCCAGCTGCGTGACCGGCGCCGGCTCCGAGCTGCGGATGCCGACGGAGCTCGAGCTGCAGATGTGCCGTTTCCAGGGTGAGCACGTCGCCCGCATCGCCTGCCGGCTCGTCGCCGGCGCGGCCGCGGCCTAGTTGGAGGGCGCGACGACCCGCCGTGCCGCACGGTGCGCGGCCGGTTGCCGCAGGTTGCGCTGCCGATGACTTGCCCGCCGCGATGACGTCGCCCGGATCGATGGCTGATGGCGAGGTTCTGCGCCTGTACGAGCTGGTGCTGGCCAACGGCCGCTCCGCGAGCCCGTACGTCTGGCGCATCCGCTACGCTCTCGCGCACAAGTCGAGGCCGTTCGAATCGGTTCCGGTCGGCTTCACCGGCATCCGCGCGATCGCCGACGGACGATTCAGGACGGTGCCGATCCTTGAGCATGCGCAGACGCTGCTGGCCGAGAGCTGGGACATCGCCGCGTATCTGGATACCGCGTTCCCGTCACGCCCGCTGTTCTGCGGCCCGGCCGAGATCGCGATGGTGCGAATGTTCGAGAGCTGGATCGCGGCCGAGATCGTCCGGCGACTGGTCGGCATCTACGTACTCGACGTCCACGACGCGGCACGCCCGGAGGATCGCGCGTATTTCCGCACGAGTCGCGAGTCCCGATTCGGCGGCAAGGCACTCGAGGAAGTCACCGCGGGCCGCGAACAGCGACTGCCGGAACTGCGTGCGGCATTCGCGCCGCTGCGTGCACACCTTTCGAAGTCGCCATTCGTCGGCGGCGACGCGCCGAACTATGCCGACTACATCGCGCTCGGTGTGTTCCAGTGGGTCGCGAGCTTCGCCACGCTGCCGATGCTCGCGGGCGATGACCTCGTCCTTCGCGCATGGCTGGACCGGGGATTCGATCTGTACGACGGGCTGGGACGCGACGCGCGAATGAAGCCCTTGTTCGAGTAGGCGGCCTCGCGAGGGGTGCCCGCTGCGGGCGATCCCGTCGGCAGCAGACGACCCGCCCGAAACCGCCCCTGTATCGGCAGCCGACTCCGCTGGTGCGCCGGTGCGCAGTGAAGTCCCGGGTTCGGCTGTGCCGTGGCGCGGGCCGCCAGGCCACTGGCGCCAGTAGCGAAGTCCTGCGAGTATCGGCCGCACCGACCCGGTCCCGCCCACCCGCGAGGTCACCACATGCGCAGTATCCGGGGCCTTCCCGTCGCCGCGGCACTGACTCTCGGGATCGCGCCGTTCGCGGACGGCGCCGACGCAACGGCGGCACGGCCTGCGGCGCCTGCCGAGCGTCCCGCCCGGCACTGGTCGCTCCCGGCGACCCCGGACAACGTCCAATGGGGCTGGTACGACCCCAAGGAGCCGCCCAAGCTCACGATCCGCTCGGGGGACACGGTGTCCATCGAGACGCTGCCCCACTCGCTCGGGCAGATCAAACCGGGCGTCGGCATGGACGACATCGTCCGGCTCCGCAAGGAGAACGACGGCGGGGGTCCGCACTCGATCACCGGCCCGATCTTTGTCGAGGATGCCGAACCGGGCGACACGCTCGAGATTCAGATTCTCAAGATCGTTCCCAAGGGCGACGCATTCAATTTCAATCTGCCCGGCGCACAGTTTCCGACCGTCGGACTGCTCGCCTCGGAATTCCCGGAAGGCTTCGTCCGCTATTACAAGCTGGACCTCGCGCGCATGCGTACGGAGTTCAAGCCGGGCGTCGAGATCGAGGTCCGGCCCTTTCCCGGCACGATCACGGTCGGCGTCGATCCTGACGAGCCGGCGGCGAAGGCTGGACCGCCGATTCACGATGCGAGGGGACGAACGAGCACCCTGCGCCCGTGGAAGAACGGCTCGAACATGGATCTCAACGAGCTGCGCGCGGGCTCGGTGCTGTACGTGCCGGTGTTCCTGAAGGGTGGGCTGATCTGGACCGGGGATTCCCACTGCGGGCAAGGGAACGGGGAAGTCAACCTGACGGCGCTCGAGTGCGCATTCCAGGAGATGGAAATCCGACCGGTCCTGCACAAGAACCTGAAGACCGAGTGGCCGTGGGCGGAGACGCGGACTCACTGGATCTTCATGGGCTTCGACGAGGACCTCAATCAGGCGATGAAGATCGCCGTTCAGCAGACGGTCCAGTGGCTCGCGACCCAGCAGATCGTGCCGATGGGCCGGGAGGAGGCGTATGCGCTCGCGTCGCTGATCGGCGATTGCCGCGTGACGCAAGTCGTCGATATCCGCAAGGGCGTGCACTGCATGGTGCCGAAGGCCGCCTTCGCGAACTACCGGCCCGGGAAGTAGCGTGCGCCTGTCGCGCCGCCACAGCGCGCAGCTCGCGGCGCGGCAGCCGTGGCAGTCACCGTCCGCCGTTCCTGGCTCCGGCACCGGCCACCTCTGAACCGGCGCGACGCGCGTGTTCATTGCCCTCTCCGCCCTCGACTGCGATCGCGCCGGTGCCGGGCGCGGTTGCGCTGGGGTACGTGGCGCCAGCCATGCAGGCCAGCCAGCGCCGGACACGCACGCCGGGACCGTTCCGGGCGCCGAGGTGAAGCCATGGATCCCAGCACCCCAGGTCAGCGCTGCCGGCGCTGCGTGAAATGAGCAGCCCGTCCCAGCCCGGCCGCGCGCACGCTCCCTGGCAGGATGCGATCGCCGGACTCTCCATCGCCGGGCTGTTGCTGCCCGAGGCAGTGGCGTATTCCGGAATCGCGGGCCTGCCGCCGCAGGCCGGCATCATCGCGCTGTTCGCGGGCCTCGCGTGCTACGGCCTGTTCGGCACCAGCCGCTTCGCGATCGTCTCCGCTACCTCCTCGTCCGCCGCCGTGGTCGGCGCGGCCGCCGCCTCGCTCGCCGGCGGCGATGCCGCGCTGCGACTGACCGTCGCGGCCGCCCTGGTGCTGGTCACGGGCGGGTACTTCGTGCTGGCCGGCATAGCACGCCTCGGCAACGTCACCGACTTCATCGCAAAGCCGGTACTGCGCGGATTCGCCTTCGGACTCGCGCTGGTCATCATCGTGCGCCAGGTCGCTGCCGTGGTCGGCGTGCATCCGGCGGCGCCCGAGCTGACGCGATTCGTCGTCGATCTGATCGAGCACTTCGCGGCGTGGAACTGGGTTGGCGTCGGCGTCGGCCTGAGTGCGCTCGGCCTGCTGGTCGTCTTCGGCCGCTTTCGGCAGCTGCCGGGCGGACTCATCGTCATCGCCCTCGGCATTGCCGCGACCCACTGGCTGGACCTGCCGCACTACGGCGTCTCCGTGGTTGGCACGATCCATCTGAAGCTGTCGGCGCCGGCGCTGCCGCAGCTGTCGCGGGTCGACTGGCTGCGCCTCGGCGAGCTCGGGTTTGCGTTGGTCATGGTGCTCTACTCGGAGTCCTACGGGTCGATCCGCACCTTCGCGATCCGGCACGGGGATCCGGTCGCCCCCAACCGGGATCTGCTGGCGCTGGGCGCGGCGAATGCCGCGTCCGGACTGTTCCTCGGCATGCCGGTCGGCGCGGGTTACTCGGCAAGCTCCGCGAACGAGGCGGCCGGTGCCGCGAGTCGCCTGGCCGGTGGCATCGCGCTCGTTGTGCTGCTCGCACTCGTGGTGCTGGTCCTGCCGAGCATCGCGCTGACACCCGAGCCGGTACTGGCGGCGATCGTCATCCACGCGGTCAGCCATTCGCTGCAGCTCGCGGCATTTCGCCCGTATTTCGCTTGGCGCCGGGACCGGCTGGTCGCCGTGGGCGCGATCCTGGCGGTGATCTTCCTCGGGGTCCTCGACGGCCTGCTGGCGGCCGTCGCGATCAGCCTCATGATGCTGCTGCGGCGCTTTTCCGAGTCGAGTGTCTGCGAACTCGGCCGCCTCGGCGGCGGGCACGACTTCGTCAACGTCAAGGACCACCCGGACGCGAAGCCCGAAGCCGGCCTGCTGATCCTGCGGCCTGACGAACCACTCTTCTTTGCGAACGTAGAGCGCATCCTGCTCCGGGCCCGTCAGCGCATCACCGCGGCCGGGCCCGACGTTCACGCCGTCGTCATCAGCCTCGAGGAGACCTTCGACCTCGACAGCTCGAGCGTCGAGGCGCTGTTGACGTTCTTCGGCTGGGTCAGCGGCCAGGGCAAGCGGCTCGTGCTCGCGCGCCTCAAGCATCCGGTACACGAACTCCTGAACAAGGTCACCCGCGACCAGCCATCGTCGCCGACGATGATCGGGCTCAGCGTCGACGACGCCGTGCGCATCGCGCTGGCACAGCACCCGGCGCGCGCGTAGACCGGTCGGCGGCCACCCGTGGCTCCCCCTCCCCGCGGCGCTGCGGGCGACCGGGCGTGGCGATACTGCCGGCCGGCCGGACCTCGAGGCGAAGCGAGCTCCGTCAACGACGAACCGCGGACCTTCGACCGAACTCCCGCCCCCCGCACCGGTCGGAACAGGCGTGCCCTCCGGAGGCTCTCATGGCCAGCCCGCCCGCCAAGTCGCCCTTCCCGCGCCGGGTCCGGGAACTCCGGGGCCTCGTGGCATTCCTCTGCCTGATGTTCGTGTTTCGATCGGCCTTTGCCGACTGGATGTCCGTGCCATCCGGTTCGATGAACCCGACGATTCTCGAAGGCGACCGCGTCATGGTCGACAAGCACGCCTACGGGCTGCGCGTGCCGTTTACGCGCTGGCGCCTCACGGCGGGCCAGGACCCGGCCCGGGGCGATATCGTCGTGTTCGACTCGCCGGCCGACGGGCGCACGCTCATCA
>Ga0335071_10003223_pt1 | contig 17296 bp, 15 predicted proteins | sample Lox_Sample_15_FD_206724 | JGI IMG/M metagenome (GOLD analysis project Ga0335071, IMG submission 206724) | Soil microbial communities from Loxahatchee National Wildlife Refuge, Florida, United States - Lox_Sample_1.5 | ecosystem: Environmental > Terrestrial > Soil > Wetlands | place: USA... | reverse complement strand
AACGCGCGCCGGATGCTCAAAGACGGCTCGTATACACCTAAGTCCCGTGAATCCTACCCCGACAGCCAGGCGTGGTTTCTGACTCAGCGAATCGTTCGGTAGGCGTGGAATCATGGCGAGAATCAGAAGATTAGTGACTTTATTAGGTTGAACAGTAAGTCATCTCACTTCTGATCTTAAGGCGACCCGACTTTCTTTCGATAGCGACCGATAATCGTTCGTAACGAAACTTTGTATCATGCGTACCAGTACCCCGGACCTGTATTTCCAACAACCGCGAGGCTATAATCAAACCACTACGTTAGCAAGACGTTAGCAGGGAAGTGGAGGCATGTCGGGGCTGAAAAGGCGGTAGCGCGCGCCGGAACGGTGAGCCACCCTAAGCTTAAGATAATACTATGACTTCTATAACATCAACTCTTCCAACTCCGGGCGTGCTACACGGAGGCGCCATTCAAATCCAGATCGACAGCGCTGTCGATTCTCTGATTGCATTGTTACCCGACCCCAAGCGTCTCACAGCCGCCGAGCGGCGTGGGATTATCGCCCGATATAGCGCGGTTCTGGAGGGTAATTTCATTTACTGGATGACGGGAGCGCTTCTCTCGGTGAAGTCGGAGGACGCGCAGGCCATCATCCGGGAGAACCTCCACGAGGAAGTGCGCGATTGCCATCCTGGAATGCTGCGGAGATTTTGCATTTCGGCTCATGCCGTGCCTACCGATTCGGATGCAATGGCTCTGTACCGGGAGTTGAGCGAAGTACGCCGCTTCGTCGGCCGGTTGTCGGGAGTGCCGACGGTTGTGATGATGGCATTCTTTGAAGGGTTCATTCAGAAATTCATGGGTTTCCTGGCGCAACTTGCCGCCGAGCAGGGCTCGACCGAGCAGGAGTACACTGATGTCCACGGGGTTTGCGACATTGCTCACACGCAGGAGCTGTTCCGCGCGCTGGAGGCGGAGACAGCTCTCAACCCGCCGCCCGCCGGGACAAACCTCTTTGAAGGAGTGGACCTGCTGACTGCATTGATCCGCGGCATCTTAACCGAGGCGAGGGTCCCGCAAGGGGCTTAGGATTGATGCGCCCGCTGACGACGCAGGTCTGAGCACTCCGCGAAGCGGGAAAATAGCGAGTGAAGCTACTTTGTGCATGAGTCCTTCAGAACAGGCCGCATACTTCGAGGTGCCGGGTGCGCATCTGTATACGGTGCTTCACAAAGTTGCCGACCCGCTCGCCCGCGTGTTGCTGGTGGGTCCGTTTGCCTCGGAAAGGCATCTGTCGTATATACCGTGGGTGCGCTGGGCGCGATTCCTGGCCGCCCGAAGAATCGAATGCCTGCGGTACGACTATCGCGGCATCGGCGAGAGCACTGGCACCTTCGAGGAGCTGGGCTTCGAGAACTGGCTGGAAGACGTCGAGCTACTAGCTGCGTGGTTCAAGCGGCGATCGCCGGAGTTGCCTCTAGTGCTGCATGGCCTGGAAATGGGCGCGCTTCTGGCAGGCAACGTTTTTATGACAGGCGTGGGCGACGGACTGCTGATGTGGGCCCCGCCGGCCAGCGCGAATCAGGCGTTACGCGTGGCGCTATTGCGCCGAGTGGCGATGGATCACGCCTTCAAGTACGGCGAGGAGCGGAAGCCGGTTTCGGATTACATACGCCGGCTGGAGGGCGGACATTTTCTGGAAGTGGACGGCTACCAGTGGTCGGGCAGACTCTGGAGCGATTCGTTCCATCTGGAGCTCCCGGCCGGTTTGGCCGACGAGGCCGGTGCGGCGGCAGCCGACAAGAGGCCGGTCAGAAATGTCAAACTCGACTCGACGGCGGCGCCGTTAGTCAAAGGTTCTTCGGTCGGATACGAGACTATTCACAAAGATCTCAGCGATTTGTTTGCCAGAAATTTCGAGTGGATCGCGAGAGCCGTGGCGGTACCACAGGAGAAGTAAGTAGTGAACCCAGCTATTGAAACGCGCGAGGTGGTGAATGTAAACGTGGACGGCAATTGCCTCCGCGGTACCTACCATAAGCCTCTGGACGGCACGCTGGATTTATCTGGAAGCCTGCGCGGGCAAAATCGAGTGGGTGTTCTGTTCCTGAATCCGGGGTTCCTGCCGCGTGCTTCTCCTTCGGCCGTCTATTGGGCTGATTCGTTTGCCAAAGGCGGCTATCCAGCGTTCCGGTTCGATCTGCCGGGACTCGGCGATTCGGAGGGACAGGTTCCCGAGAAGATGCTGGAGTTCGTGAGCGGAGGCGGCTACGCTTCCATCTTATCGGCGATTGTCCGGGAAGTGACAGAACAGTTCGGTCTGTCGGGCGTGGTCATCATGGGTCTTTGCGCCGGCGCGGTGACCGCACTTTTTACCGCTGCTGTCTCCAAGGATTGCGTGGGCGTAGTCATGATGGATCCCTACTTTTTCGTCTCGCAGGAGCGAATGAAGATACGCAAAGAGCTGAGCCGCTGGGCCACTTGGACCAGGCTGGGTGCGATCGCCAGCGAGATTTATCATCGACTGCGGCACATGCACCTTGTTTTCCGGGGCAACAAGCTGCCCAGCAACGCGAATCTGCCGCTGCTGCGCTGTTGGCATCAACTGGCAGCGGCTGGAACACCGATCTTGGTCCTGAAGGCTCCCTCCATGAGAGCGAGGGGCGTCAAGCCGAGGGTCGGGGAGTTCGACTATCTGCAATACCTGCAGACGACTTCGGATCGCAACAGCCGCACTTGCATTCATTTCATCGAGGGGACCGATCATTCCTTTGCGGACGCTTTGGGCAGCGCTGCCGTCCGGCAGCACACCGAAGAATGGCTGAACGTCTGTTTCCCTTGCCTGCGATCGAGCGAAGCGGCGGCGCTCAACTAGCGCAGATGGAAGAAGACGGCAACGATTTGAGCCGGTACAGGTAAAATTAGAAATCGGGAGCTTTAGATAATCGATGTCGATTCGGTCCGAGGTGATAGCACAGTTTCAAAAGGTCGCCAAAGAGCAGGACAAATGTCTAGCGCCGCTGACTGACGATCTATCTTTTCTTGATTCCGGACTCGATTCGTTGTGCTTCGCAATCATTGTCACCCGGCTCGAAGACTCACTGGGTTTGGACCCGTTTACCAGCGCTGAAGATAATGGTTTCCCGGTAACGCTCGGGGAGTTCATCAAGTTCTACGAAAATGCCGCAAAGTGACCAGACGTCCCTCTGGCACACGCTCGTCTCCGCTGGAAATCTGCAGGATCGCTTCGTCTCGGGAGCCTCTGCCACCGTCCGACTAGGCGAATTGCTGGAAGGAACCAGCCTGCGAGAGTGCGCCGGCGAGTTATGTGGCCGGAGCGTGATCATCGCGCCCGCCGACCAGCTTACGGCAGCTCTGACGCTGGTTGAGCTGGATGGCGTCGCACGCCGGCTGATACTTTGCCCGCCTGATTTGCCGGCCGAGCATTTTTCCTTTGTGATCGAGACGGTGCCGGCGGACGCGATTGTCTCCGACCATCCCATTACGGGGAATTACCCCAGCGTAGGGCCCCGGGTAATCTGCAGCCCGCAGATCGCTGCTGCTGTCCCAGACCGACGTCTGCGCTTCCAGACCGAGTGGATTCTCCTCACCTCGGGCACTACCGGAGCGCCCAAGATGGTCTCCCATACGCTGGCGAGCCTTACTGGAGCGATCGGGTATAGCGGGGCTGCGCAAAACCCGCTGGTTTGGAGCACCTTCTACGACATCCGGCGCTATGGCGGACTCCAGATCTTTCTGCGAGCCATGCTGACGGGAGCATCGCTAGTGGTATCCAATGCGGCCGAGCCGGCGGCCGACTTCCTTAGACGGGCCGGCCGCCACGGCGTTACGCATATCTCCGGCACGCCTTCTCACTGGCGCCGTGCCTTGCTGACCCCGGCCGCCCGCAGCCTGGATCCCCAATACGTGCGTCTCTCCGGCGAAATCGTGGACCAGTCTATCCTGGACGGACTGCACGCCTATTATCCGAACGCCAAAGTCGCCCACGCATTCGCCTCGACCGAAGCGGGTGTCGCCTTCGACGTTCGCGACGGTCTGGCCGGTTTTCCAGCCAGCCTGATTGAACACGGCAGCGGCGATGTTGAGATGAAGGTCGAGGACGGTTCGCTACGCATCCGGTCTACGCGCACCGCGTCGCGTTATCTTGGGCCTGCGGCAGCGGCGCTGGCCGGCGCTGATGGCTTCATCGACACGGGCGATATGGTGGAACTGCGCGGCGATCGTTACTATTTCGTCGGCCGGCGGGACGGCGTCATTAACGTGGGCGGCTTGAAAGTCCATCCCGAAGAGGTGGAGGCGGTGATCAACCGGCATGCCGATGTTCGCATGTGCCTGGTGCGCGCCCGAAGGAATCCGGTTTTGGGAGCCGTGGTGGTTGCCGAAGTGGTTCCTTCGGAAGCTCGATCCGCTGCAAAAGCGTGGAAGGCCGAATTGGAAGCTGAGATCCGCAGCTTGTGTCTGGAGACGCTTCCACGGCATAAGGTGCCGGCGTCGATCCGGTTCGTGGCCGCCCTGGACGTTGCTCCCACCGGGAAGATACGGCGGCAGCCATGAACACCGTTATCGTCACCGGAGGCAGCCGCGGCCTGGGTTTGGGCATCGTCAGGAAGCTATCCGCCGAAGGCTACCAGGTGGTTGCCGTTGCGCGAAAAGAGGCGGATCCGCTAGCGTCAGCGATGCAAGAAGCGGAGAGCGCGAAGACCGGCGCCATTCATTTCGCCTCCTTCGACCTTGCCAAGATCGATGAGGTTGCCAATTTTGTGCGTGGCCTGCGGAAGAAATTCGGTCCGATTTATGGCTTGGTAAACAACGCCGGCATCAGCTTCGACGGTGCGCTCCCGCTGATGGCGAATTCGCAGATCGAGCAGTTGGTGCTCCTCAACACGATTTCACCGATTGTGTTGACCAAGTACGTGGTGCGCTCCATGCTGGCCGACGGCGGCGGCCGGATCGTGAACATTGCCTCCATCATGGGCTTTACCGGGTACAGCGGCCTTGCCGTCTACGGGGCGACCAAAGCATCACTGATCGGTTTCACGCGCTCGCTGGCGCGGGAAGTCGGGCGCATGGGAGTGAACGTGAACGCGGTCGCTCCCGGATTCGTCGACACGGAATTGACCGAAGGGCTCACCGAAGAGCAACGTCAAAAGATTGCGCGGCGTAGCGCACTGAAGCACCTGACTCATGTCGAGGACGTGGCCAACGCGGTGGAGTTTCTGCTGGGCTCGAAATCGAAAAGTATTACCGGCACGGTGCTAACGGTGGATTCAGGTAGTACGGCATGACGGAAACACCAGCCAAAGCGGAACAAGGCGCTCGGTCCCCTTCGCAAGCCTGGGCGCGGGCGCTGGAGCGAACAGCGCAAATCGCCCGCCATCCGGAGCGCATCCTTCCGACGGTTATTGAGGAGCGTGCCGCTCAGTCGGGGGACGCGCCGGCGCTGCTTTCCGATATCGAATGTCTGACGTATCGGGCGCTGGCCGCGCGCATGCACCGATACACGCGGTGGGCGCTCACCCAGGGCATTCAAAAGGGCGATTGCGTCGGTTTGCTCATGCCGAACCGGCCGGAATACATGGCCGCGTGGCTTGGAATCACGCAGGCCGGTGGTGTGGTTGCGCTGCTGAATAACAATCTGACCGGCGCTTCGCTGGCGCACGCGATCCAGGTAGCGGCTCCGAGCCATCTCATCGCGGCAGCCGGAACTGTTCTCCCTGAGATTCCAAGCGCGGTGACGATTTGGAATCATGGTGAAGGCCAGTTTCCCCGCGTAGATGTGTCTCTCGAACGGCAGAGCGGGGAACCGCTCCGTCAGGCGGAGCGCAGGCCGGTAACCGTTGAGGACCGCGCTCTGTACATCTACACTTCCGGTACAACCGGGTTGCCCAAGGCCGCCAGCATCAGCCATGGCCGCATCATGCAGTGGAGCCATTGGTTCGCCGGCCTGATGGACGCGCAACCGTCTGACCGAATGTACGACTGCCTCCCGATGTATCACAGCGTGGGCGGCGTGCAGGCGCCCGGTGCGATGCTGGTCGGCGGCGGGTCGGTGGTTTTTCGCGAGAAATTCTCTGCCAGCCGGTTTTGGAACGATGTGGTCCGCTGGGATTGTACGTTGCTTCAGTACATCGGCGAGTTGTGCCGTTACCTGGTCAATACGGAAAACTGTCGTGAAGAGACCGAGCATCGCATCCGGCTGGCTTGCGGCAATGGGCTTCGTCCGGATGTCTGGAAAGCGTTTCAAGACCGGTTCCGGATCCCGCGGATTCTGGAGTTCTACGCTGCGACCGAAGGCAACGTCTCGCTGTTTAATGTGGAAGGCGAGCCGGGCGCGATCGGCCGCGTACCGTCGTATCTGGCGCACCGTTTCCCTGCGGCGCTGGTGAAGTTCGACGTGGAAAAAGGAGAGCCCGTTCGGAACGACCAGGGATTTTGCGTTCGCTGCGCGCCCAACGAGGTGGGAGAGGCCGTTGGGCTGGTTTTGAACAATACGTCCAATTTTGGGGGGCGGTTCGAGGGCTACACCAATCCCCAGGCTACCGAGAATAAGATCTTGCGTGATGTCTTCAAGCCCGGGGATGCATGGTTTCGCACCGGCGACCTTATGCGGAAGGACGAACGCGGTTTCTTCTATTTCGTCGATCGAGCCGGCGACACGTTCCGCTGGAAAGGCGAGAATGTTTCTACATCTGAGGTGTCCGAGGCGCTGTGCACGTTCCCGGGCATCCAGGAGGCCAATGTTTACGGCGTGGCGGTGCCCGGCGCCGACGGGCGCGCAGGGATGGCTACGATCGTAGCCGACGCGGGGCTGGATCTTGCCGCGCTGCGGGCGCATCTGGCGGCGTCGCTGCCGGCGTACGCGCATCCATTGTTTCTTCGGGTTCGCGACCAGATCGAAGTGACGGGCACCTTCAAGTACACGAAGTTTGAACTGGTGAAACAAGGCTTCGATCCGTCGGCGATTACGGACAAGATCTACTTCAACGACGCCGCGCGGCAGGAGTTCGTGCGGATGGATGGGCCGCTTTATGAGCGCATCCAGGCCGGTCCGATCCACAGGGGGCGCAATGCTTGAGCAACTGCGGAGCGCGGTGTCCAAGCTGGAGTGCGATATTGCCGGCGGGCCTATCGTCCCGAAGGTGACGCCCGAGGAGATTCGCAACCACCTTGCGCGTTACGATTTTTCGGCGCCGGTGGCTCTGGAAGAAGCCTGTGCCGACGTGGAGCAGATGCTACGGACCTGGCAGGTGCAGATCACGCATCCGCGCTATTTCGGGCTGTTCAATCCGAGTGTAACGCTTGCGTCCATCCTGGCCGATACCTTGGTAGCCATGTACAACCCTCAGCTCGCTACCTGGCGCACGTCGCCGGCGGCGAACGAGATCGAGCGGCACACCTTGGCGTGGTTGGCCTGTAAGTTCGGGCTGCCCGCCTCGGCGAAGGCAAACTTTACCTCTGGCGGGGCGGAAGCAAATCTGACGGCTGTGATCGCCGCTTTGACGCGCAGCTTCTCCGAGTACGGCGAACACGGGCTGCGGCACTTGAAAGCGGCGCCGACCATCTATCTTTCCGGCGAGTCGCATCACTCGTTCAACAAGATCGCCCATATGACCGGTTTGGGCCGGCGCGCGCTCCGCGTGGTCGCGACGGACAGCCATTTCAAGATGGATCTGGACGATCTCCGGCGCAAAGTGGCCGAAGACCGCAGGAACGGATTCGCCCCGTTTCTGGTGGTGGGCACCGCCGGAACCACCGCGGCGGGTGTGATCGACCCCTTACCCGAGCTGGGGCGCTTTTGCCGAGCGGAAGATCTCTGGCTGCACGCCGATGCCGCGTGGGGCGGCGCAGCCGTTCTTTCGCCGGAACTGCGGCGGCACCTGGCGGGGATCGAAGGCGCGGACTCGATCACTTGCGACGCCCACAAATGGTTCTCCGTGCCGATGGGCGCGGGAATGTTCTTCTGCCGTCATCCGGAGGCGACTGCGCAGGCGTTTCACGCCGAGACTTCCTACATGCCCGCAAAGATGCAGGGGCCCGCAGACGATCCGTACACAAGCTCGGTGCAATGGTCGCGGCGATTTATCGGTCTGAAGCTTTTCCTGGCCCTCGCCGAACACGGCGAGTCTGGTTACGCGGGGATGATCGAGCATCAGGCTCGCATGGGTGACGTGCTGCGGAAGGGCCTGAAATCTGCCGGATGGCGTATCGTGAACTCAACACCACTGCCCCTGGTCTGTTTCACAAGGGACGGGCTGGATACGTCCCGGTTCCTGGCCGCCCTGTTGGAGCGCCAAATCGCCTGGATGTCGGAGGTGCGCCTGGCCGGCGGGGACCCGGTTCTACGTGCCTGTATCACTAGTTTTAGAACTACTGAATCGGACGTCCTGGGGGTGATTCGCGAGATGAATCAGCTAACATAACCTGGGAAGGGCATGCACAGGGAAACGATTGCCATTCACGGAGGCTATCAGGTGGATCCGGCCACGAAGTCGGTGGCGGTGCCGATCTACCAGACCGTTTCTTACGCCTTCGACAGCGCCGATCACGGGGCGGCGTTGTTCAATCTCGAAGTCGACGGGTACCGCTACAGCCGGATCAGCAACCCGACCACTGCCGTGCTGGAGCGGCGCGTCGCGCAGCTAGAAGGCGGACTGGAAGCACTGTGCGTGAGCACGGGGCAAGCGGCGCTCAATTATGCGGTTCAGAACGTGACTCAGCTGGGCTGCAATCTCGTCTCGGCGCCGCAGCTTTACGGCACCACGCATACCTTATTCGCTTTCATGCTGCCCAGCCAGGGCGTCAGCGTACGATTCGCAGCCTCGGATAGCGCCGCCGATATGGAGCGGCTGATCGACGAAAAGACACGCGCAATTTTTTGCGAATCGGTCGGAAATCCGGCCGGAAACATCTGCGACATTGAAGCGTTGGCCAAAGTGGCTCACAAGCACGGCGTTCCTTTGATTGTCGATAATACCGTGGCCACGCCGATGTTGCTGCGGCCCATCGAATACGGCGCGGATATCGTGGTGCACTCGCTCACCAAATTCATGGGCGGGCACGGTACGACGCTGGGTGGGGCCATTGTCGACAGCGGCAAGTTTCCCTGGAAGGAGCGCTCCGATCGTTTTCCGATGTTCAGCACGCCGGACCCCTCCTACCATGGCATGGTCTATACGGATCATTTCAAGGAAGCCGCCTACATGGGACGTTGCCGCGCTGTTTATCAGCGCACGACGGGAGCGGTATTGGCGCCGCTCAGCGCATTTCTGCTGCTGCAAGGAATCGAGACGCTGCCGCTGAGGGTCGAGCGGCATGTAGAGAACGGCTTGAAGGTGGCGGAGTTTTTACGCGGTCATCGCAGAGTAGAGTGGGTGAATTACGCAGGCTTCGCGGACAGTCCGTATTACCCCCTCGCCCAAAAATACCTGGGCGGCCATGGCTGCTCTCTGATGACCTTTGGCGTGCAGGGCGGGTTCGACGCGGCTAAGAAGTTCTACGACGCGCTGAATCTTGTCAAACGGCTGGTGAATCTGGGCGATGCCAAGTCTCTGGCCTGTCACCCGGCCTCCACCACTCATCGGCAGATGCCGCCTGAGGACCAAATTAAGGCAGGTGTGACGCCGGAGGCGATCCGGCTGAGCATCGGCATTGAACACATCGACGACATCCTGGCGGATCTCGATCAGGCGCTGGCGTCTACTGATTCGGTTGCGTACTCGAGTCCGGCTGCGCTGGTTTCTCCGGAGGAACCTTAATGCCGGTTTACCTCAGCCACGACTCGTCCCACTATGATCCGTTGAAGTCCGCGAAGGTGGTCGCAGGCAAGCCGCTGTCGAAGTTTCGTGGGCCATCCGCTAATGTCATTGACATCGGCCTGGTCAACAACATGCCGGACCGTGCGATGCAATCCACCGAGCGGCAATTCCTGACGCTGTTGGATTCGGCCGCGGCCGAGGACATTACCGTGCGTCTTTGGCTCTACGCTTTGCCGGATGTACCGCGCAGCGAGATGGGGCAGCGCCATATCGCCAAGTCTTATTCGCCGATTGAGACTCTATGGGGCCGGCATCTGGATGGGCTGATTGTCACCGGGGCCGAGCCGAAGGCGGAGAACCTGAAGGACGAACCCTATTGGGGGACCTTGGCAAGATTGATCGACTGGGCGGAGCACGGGACCCAGTCCACTGTTTGGTCCTGTTTGGCCGCGCACGCCGCCGTCCTGCATCTGAACGGCATCACGCGGCGCCGGTTGGCGGAAAAACGCTTCGGCCTGTTCGAATGTACCAGGGTTGCCGACCATCCGCTCATGGTTGGCGGTCCGGCGAGTTTCGTCATTCCGCATTCGCGATGGAACGATCTTCCCGAACAGGAACTGACGGCCTGCGGCTACAGCATTCTGACGGGTGCGGCGGAGGCCGGCGCCGACGCCTTTGTGAAGCAGGGTAGCAGCCTGTTTGTGTTCTTCCAGGGGCATCCCGAATATGAGGCGAATACGCTGCTGCTTGAATACAGCCGCGACGTGGGACGATACCTGCGGCGGGAAAGCGAGACCTATCCAAGAATCCCGCAAGGCTACTTCGATCGCGAAGCCGCGGAAGCATTGGCGTCATTGCGCGAGCGCGCCTTCTCCAACCGCCGCGAGGATTTGCTCGCGGAATTTCCCACGGCTCTCACTTCCCGCAACCTCGCCACGCCTTGGCGTCCGGCGGCGATGCGCGTCTACGGCAATTGGCTGCGATATCTTTGCGCGCACAACGATCGTAAGCAACCAGCCTCTCACGCGCCATCCGTTGCCGATCGGCGCTTCGCCGCGGGCGAATGACGCACGTGTTTCACCGCGCTGAACACGGCGTCGGGCGGAACTTCGAACCGTCGGGCTCCCGGCGGAAGTCTGTCGTCGTGACGAACGGTATCGACAGATAAACCGGGTCAGTCACTACGGTCGTTATAGTGAGCCATTCGTCGCCGTTCGGCTCGGTGAACCGGTCGTAGTATTCCTTGAGCACGGTCTGATCGCTGTACGGCACGCCGTTCTTGCGCAGGTAGCCGGGACGCAGTTGCGTCGTCGTGATTTGAAGCGCGCGCGAACGCTGCGGCCGCGCACCCATCCCTAAACCTAGAGCGATCCCGCCGCTTGGCGGCTGCGTCTCTCCCTCCCAAGTCGCTGCTGAAAATCCCTGCCACGAAGGGGCTGATTTAGCCGGAGGCTGCGCGTGGAAATGGAACAGGCGCGTTTGTGTTCCGGCGTCGGTTTCGATCTTCAGCGTGTTGTCGTCCTGCCAGGTGATGTGCAGGCGTCCGGGAATGCGCATTACCGCAGGCGCGCCGTAGGCCTTGCATTCCAGGCTTGCGGCCTCGTCCTTGGCCGGGTCCCAGGCGTCGACCACCTTTCGCGCCTCAGCGTTGATCGGAACGCTGGCGGCGTCGCCCTTGAGCGGCGTGACCATGCGCCATCGCCAGTCTTCGCTGACGACCGAGACCCAGTATCCCGCGAGATCGATGGTGGCGGCAGCTTTTCCGGTTGGCGGCGAAGGCTGACTCTGCCCCGAGATCGTCGTTGACAAGAGCACGGCGGCGATCAGTAGGAATGCGGCTTTCATCGGCTGCTTCCTTGCTTCGCGGCAAGGCTCCTGTAGACCGCTTCGACAAACTGGTCGGCTTTGACGAAGCTCGCGGTGTTGACGTACTCGGTGTCGTAGTCTTCGGTCGGCCGGGCGGCCTTGATTTGGTCGAGCGTCATGCCCTTGCGGATCATGTCGCGAATCCGGTCGCGTACGATCACCAACATGTCCCGGAACTCCACCACGTCGGCTTCGTCGCAGATGCGCCCGTGGCCGGGGATCACGTAAGTCCCTCCCTCCTGCGTCTTGCCGGGGACCGTCAGGTCCAGAATGTGATTCAGAGCCGCTATTTCGCCCTGCACGCTGCCGCCGCGCTCCACGTCGAGGAACGGATACCCGCCGGGTGTGAAGATATCGCCGGTACTGATGACGTCGGAGCCGCGGAATAACACAATGCTGTCGCCGTCGGTGTGCGCGTTCGGCTCGTGGTAGATCACGATGGCTTCGCCGTTCAGGCGCAGATCCTTGAATGGAGTGAAATACTCGTCCTGGGGCAGGCCGGGGTGCGATGCTGAATCGCCGCTGGTCATCCGGTTGAGGACATTGCCGTGCGCGATGATTTTGAGCGGCTGGAAACCCGCGCGGCCGCCCGCCAGTTCAGCCTGGCCTTCGGGAACCATCTTCGCGAACGCATCATTGCCGCCGACATGATCCGGATGCGCGTGCGTGTTGACGATGAAAAGCAGGGGAGCGGGAGTGAGCTTTTGGATTTCGGCCATGACTTGGCCGGCCATAGGCGCGAATCCGGTGTCCACCATCAACACGCCTTCTTTGCCGACCTGGACGGTGATGTTGCCGCCATCGCCGGCGAGCATGTAGACGTTGCCCTGGACATGGTAGATAGCGACCTGGGCACGACCTGGCGCAGCGAGAAAGAGAGCTGCAAGCGCGACAACGGCCTGCACTGCGAAAGCCCGGAGACTATCTGCCCTTGGGTTCATTGAAATCACACGGGCTGCTCTGATTGCCGCAGGTGCAGTAGTGCGTGCACTTCGGGGGAACGGGCTTTTCGGGTTTGCTCATCTTCTGGCGGAATTCCGGGTAGAGCGTTTCCGCGCCGCCGCGCACACCTTCGTACGGCAGCCCGTACTCGTCGGCCACCTCGTGCAGGAACGGGTTGGCTCCGGGCAGATGATTCGGGACGGACTCGACCGAGGCGGGCGGCACTTCCTGTGTGTACTCGCAGACATCCCGGCCGAGACGCTGCGAGGGCTCCAGAACCCAGCTCTGGCTGCGTTCCAGAGGTTCGGTCAGGAAGACTGGATCGTTGATGACGGTGACGACCGTCAAATACTCGCCATGGCGCATCCAGTGCTCCGTGAAAGTGGCCTTGTCGCTGCGTGGAAGACCGTTGCGCCGCAGATAGCTCTCCTTGAGATGCGTTGTGTAGATGTTCAACATCGCGCCGTCCCAGGCGCCCGTGGAAAATCCCTGGAAGGTGTGCGGATCAAGCTCGCGTGGATGGGGACGCCCGTCCAGCCAGATGGTCCGTTCCATCTCCTGAAAGTTCATGCGGGTGTGGATGGCGGTCATCTTCTGCGTCACGGGATCATAGATCGTATCGATGCGCATGTTGGACAGCCCGCGCATCGAATAGTCGCCGCCATGAGGCCGGCATTGATATTCGGGAACGACGGAAATGCGATCGGCATCGTAGGCGTCGCCGCGCAGCCGCGCGGCATTGTTGATGGGGATGCCCATATAGTCGCCCAGCTCGGGGCCGGGCAACCGTTCGGGCATGTCCTCGTGAAACAGCGGCGCCCATTCGCCGGAGAAGTCGACTTGGGCGAAAGCCGGGGCGACGGCCAGCGCCGGCAATAGCAGCAACGCTCGCGAAACGGTTCGCATTCTCACCGTGCCATGGATGCTATCCCAACTGCTTTTCCAGAGGCTTGCAGAAATCCAACCGGAATGAACGGATTCATGACCTGCAGCGTTATGGAGCGACGGGCTTGAACTTCTGAATTCGGCGGCCGCGGTTTTCGGCGATGTAGACGTTTCCCTTGGAGTCCACGGCGATGCCGTGAGGTTGATCGAATTCGCCCGGGAAGTGGCCTGACCGGCCGAAACTCGTGAGGATATGCCCACTCTCGCGCTCGATGATCTCGACCTGCGTGTTGTTCTGGTTGATGAGGTAGATCAGCCGCTGGCTTCGATCGGGTGAGAAATCGAGCGCAACGGCCACACCGCCGCTGGGGCGCGGTTTCCCATCGGCATTCGGCGTGTAGGGCTTCCACGGGACATCGATGTTCTTGATGAACTTGCCCGTCTTGTCGTAGAGCTGGATGCGGGCGTTTTCGCGGTTACCGACATAGACGATGCCATCGTTGGAGATGGCCATCGAGTGCACGGTGTCCATACCCGCCGGCTGCCATTGGCGCAGGAATTTTCCATCGCGATCCATGACGGCGATGCGGTGATTGCCGCCGCGTCCCTCGCCATCCGCGATATAGACGTCGCCGTTCGCGCGGTCGACGGCAATGCTGGAGGGCATGAAGAAGTGCGCGGCGCTGGAATTCAGAGGCGAGCCTTTCTCGGTGCCGTCGGATGAGTCGAGCTTGCCCTTTTCGCCGATTTGGAGCAGGAGCTTACTGCCGTCGTGCGAATACTCACGCACCATGCCGGATGGCGAACTGGCAATCCATATGTTGTTGTCTTTGTCGAAGTGGCAACTGTGGAGGCGAGGGTCGAGATCGCGCAGGTCGCCCCAGGAATGGACCACATTGCCTTCGGGATCGATCTCGATGATGGGCGGCGCCAGATGCCCGGCATCCAAATCTCCAGGAAGCACGTCCTGGCGGTTCAGCAGGAAGACGTGGTCCTGCGCGTCGACGCAGACTCCACCGAGGCCACCGAGCACCCAGCGGTCGGGCAGCGGCTTGGGCCAGGAAAGGTCGACTTCATATCTGGGCGCGCCACTCTGGGCATAAATAGCTGTTGGGGATAAGAAGCCAGCGATGATCGCAAGCGCGACGGGGTGCTTCATCCTTGCGCGGCCTCCCGGCCCGCGACGCGGCCAAACACGGTGACGCGAGGCAGGCCATGCAGCGCGAAGCCACCCGCGGATTCACCGGCGCAATACAGGCCGGGGATCACCTGGCCGTGGATGTCGATCACTTGGCATTTGCGGTTAATTTTCAGGCCCGCGAGGCAATCGTGCAGGATTGGCGTTGACCAGGCGGCGTAGAACGGCGGCTTCTCGATCCTATGCTGGGGCGTGGGCTTGGCAAAATCCAAATCCTTCCCACCGTCAACGAAGGAGTTATACCTGGCAACCGTCTCTTCGAGTGCACGCGCGGGCATCGGCGCGAGCTGATACGGGTTGACGATTTTCGACGCCAGGCCGGCGATGGTGTCCGCGCTGAAGAACCAGCCGCTGCCATCGACGTTGGGTGGCCTGGGATCCCAACCTTCGCGCTCGACGGACGCGCCGTCGAACACCGCCCAGATGGGCCCGCCCCCGTTGACCTTGGCGCCTTTGCCGGTGTTTCCGTTGGTGCCCAGGCAGGCGTTGAGGAAGTCGTAAGTCTCATCCATTTCGTTCCAAAATCGCCGGCCGACCTGGTTCACCAGGATGACGTCCTGGAAGTCACGGACGGAGAGGCCGCTGGCGCCGGCGCGGTCGAACATGGGGCTTTTCGGATTCCATTTCAGGTTGCGATAGCCGTAGCGGCATCCGATGTGCATGGTCTTCGTGATTGTGTAGCCGACCTCGTTGGCGGTGTTGGACGTAGCCCAGAGCGACGCGCCGATATCCATGGCAGCCAGTTCGCCGTCGGCCATCTGCGTGGTCCAAGGCTCTCCAGCGGTTTGGTATTCCTCGGTCAGGCGGGGATCGAACATCCGGCGAAACTCGACATTGGCGGTATGGCCGCCGGTTGCAATGATCACGCCGCGCCGGGCCTGGATGTTGACGTCCTTCCCGTTGAACTGGGCGGTGACGCCGAGCACGCGGCCGGACGTCGGGCTCTCGCGAAGAATGCGCATCATCTTATGCCGCAACAGGATGGTCACGCCTTTAGCTTTCGCGCTGGCTTCCAGATGCCGCATCAGGCCGGAGCCGGGACTACCATTGATGGTCTCGTTCAGGTTGTCGGAAAAGGGCTTTGCGACGAAGAGACGCGGGACGCTTCCGCCGTTGACGATGGTGGGCGGAACGTCGTTGAAGATGACGCCGTTGGCTATTAGAAACTCGAACGTAGCGGCATTTTCGTCGGCCCACATGCGGATCAGGTCGCGGTCGCCGAAGCGGTATTCGCGATTCCGATGATTGGTGTGGTCCTGGTACACGCGGTCTGCCGAATCCTCGATTCCGTACTTCTTCTGGAGATTGGTTCCGCCGCCTAATGGGACGCGACCGCCGCTCACCATGGCGTGGCCGCCGATGTCGTGATTGGCATCGAGGACGATCACGGATGCGCCTTGATCCCGCGCCATGATCGCCGCAGGAAGGCCGGAGGCCCCTGCGCCCACGACGACGACATCCGCTGTCTGATCGAAGTGCGGTTGTGGGGAGCCTGCCGGCGACTGAGCCTGGGCGGTTAATCCGGCAGCGCCGCCGCCAACCACCGCGGTTCGCCTGAAGAAATCGCGACGATTCATAGCGGAGTCCATTATAATCGCTGAATGGCCGAGAGCGGACAACACTTCGTCGCGATCGTCGGGGGCGCAATCGCCGGTTCTGTGGCGGCGGAGATTCTAGCGGACCACGGGGTTCAGGTCGCCGTCTTCGAACAGAACTCCAGACCTTACGGCAAAATCGAAGACGGTTTGCCGCGCTGGCACGTGGAGCAGCGCAAGCAGGAGTACGGGAACATCGATGCACGGCTGAGAAAGCCCGGCGTGTACTATATTCCGTTGACTCGGTTGGGCCGCGACCTTTCTTTCGCTGACCTTTGCGATCAGTGGGGCTTTTCGGCGGTAATCCTGGCCAACGGCGCCTGGCGCGACCGAGAACTGGGAGTCCCCGGCGCCGAACAGTATGTGGACAAAGGCCTGGTTTACCAGAACCCGTATATCTACTGGTACAACCACAAGAACGAAACAAAGTATGACGGTCCGCGCTACGAAGCTCCGGATGAAACTTTGGTTGTCGGCGGTGGGCTGGCGTCGATTGACGTCGTCAAGATTCTGCAGCTCGAGAACTACGAACGGGCGCTCAAAGAGCGGGGAATTCAAACCAGCCTGCATGACTTGGAACGGAAGGGTATTCCGGCCGTGTGCAAAGCGAACGGTATTGTGCCAGAAGAGTGCGGCGTAAAGGGCTGCCTGCTGATCTATCGCCGTCGCGAGCAAGACATGCCGCTAGCACAGCCACCCGATAATGCGACACCGGAACAGATCGTCAAGACGGAATCGGTCCGCCAGAAGATGCTGCGCCTGGCGCGCGACAAATACCTGTTCCGGTTTCAGGAACGGCGAGTGACCACCGGACTGGTTGTAGAAAACGGCCGTGTGGTTGGTCTGAAAGTAGCAGAGACCAAGGTGGAAGGACGGAAGGCGGAGCCAGTGCCGGGGTCTGAGCACGAACTGCGCGCGCCGTTGATAATTTCCTCCATCGGGTCCGTGCCGGAGTTCATCGCGGGCATCGCCATGAAGGGCGAATACTACACCTTCAAGGACGAAGCAATGCCGCAGTACCTGGGCAGCGATCATGTGTTCGGTGTGGGG
>Ga0335071_10003222_pt1 | contig 17299 bp, 12 predicted proteins | sample Lox_Sample_15_FD_206724 | JGI IMG/M metagenome (GOLD analysis project Ga0335071, IMG submission 206724) | Soil microbial communities from Loxahatchee National Wildlife Refuge, Florida, United States - Lox_Sample_1.5 | ecosystem: Environmental > Terrestrial > Soil > Wetlands | place: USA... | reverse complement strand
CGAAGTCAAGACGATCCCGGACGTCTCCGACACCGAGCTGATCGGCGGCCTCAAGCGCGAGTTCCGCGTCGAGCTCGACCCGGCGCGGCTCTCGGCCCGGGGCCTGCCGCCGGCCGCCGTCCTCGGCGCGGTCTCGGCGGGCAACCGCCGGATCACCGCCGGCGGCGTCGTCTCGGACGGCCGGCAGATCCTCGTCGAGGCCGGGGGCTTCGTGAGCAGCGCCGAGGAGCTCTCGGCCGTCGTCGTGGCCGAGAGCGGCGGCAAGCCGGTGCGGCTCGGCGACGTCGCCCGCGTGGTGGACGGCCCGGAGGAGCCGGCCGCCTACGTGACGCACGCCGAGCGCGGCGGCGCCGGACCGTTTCCGGCCGTGACGCTGGCCGTCAGCAAGCGCCGGGGCGCCAACGCGATCTCGGTGGTCCGCGCCGTCGACCGCAAACTCGACGCGCTGCGCCCGCGCCTGATCGGCGCCGGCGTGCGCACGACCGTCACGCGCGACTACGGCGAGACGGCGGCCGAGAAGTCGAACGACCTCCTCCTGCACATGGGCCTGGCGACGCTCTCGGTCGCCGCGTTGATGGCGCTCGCGCTCGGCCGGCGGGAAGCCGGCGTGGTGCTGCTCGCCGTGCCGGTGACGCTGGCGCTGACGCTCTTCGTCTTTGCGCTGCTCGGCGACACGCTGAACCGGATCACCCTGTTCGCGCTGATCTTCTCGATCGGCATCCTCGTCGACGACGCGATCGTCGTCGTGGAGAACATCGTCCGACATGTGCGGATGCCGTCCTCGCGCGGCCGTTCGCTCGCCGCCGTGGCCGTCGAGGCGACCGACGAAGTCGGCAACCCGACGGTCCTCGCGACCTTCGCCGTCATCGCCGCGATCGTGCCGATGGGCTTCGTCGGCGGGCTGATGGGGCCGTACATGCGGCCGATCCCGATCGGCGCGTCCGCGGCGATGCTCTTCTCGCTCCTGGTCGCCTTCGCGGTGTCGCCGTGGGCGACGCGGCGGCTCTTTCGGGGCGTGCCGCCCGAGAAGCCCGGCCACGGGGATGCCGAGCGCGGCCGCCTCGCCGTCCTCTACCGCCGGGCCATGGCGCCGCTGGTCGCCGAAGACGGCGGGCGCGCCCGGAAGGTGTTCTTCGCGGCAATCGCGCTCCTCCTCGCGGGGGCCGTCGCCCTCGTGCCGCTCGGCGTGGTGGTCGTGAAGATGCTGCCCTTCGACAACAAGAACGAGTTCCAGGTCGTCGTGGACTTTCCGGAGGGCACGACGCTCGAGACGACGCACCGGGCGCTTTCCGAGATGGCGAGCGCGCTTTCGGCGCTGCCCGAGGTCGTCGGGACGGAGGTCTACGCGGGCGCCGCGGCGCCGTACAACTTCAACGGCCTGGTGCGGCACTACTTTCTCAGGTCGGGGCCCCACCAGGGCGACGTCCAGGTTTCCCTGCTGCCCCGGAAGTCGCGCCGTCGCTCCTCGCACGCGATTGCCCGCGAGGCGCGGCCGCTCGCCGAGGCCGTCGCGGGGCGCTACGGCGCTCGCGTGAAGGTGGCCGAGGTCCCGCCGGGTCCGCCCGTGCTCGAAACGCTCGTGGCCGAGGTCTACGGCCCCGACGACGCGGGACGCCGCGAGGTCGCGCGGCAGGTCCGGGACGTCTTTGCGCGGACCGAAGGCGTCGTGGACGTGGACTGGTACGTCGAAAGCCCGCGGACGAAGGCGGTCTTCCGGCTGGACCGGGAGAAGGCGGGACTGGCGGGCATCCGGGAGGCCGACGTGGCGGCGACGCTGCGGCTGGCGCTCGGCCGCGATTCGGCCGGCGAGATCCAGCTGCCCGACGTGCGCGAGCGCATTTCCCTGGTCGTGACCCTTCCGGCGGAACGTCGCAACGATCTGCCGGCTCTCGCGGCGCTGAACGTGGCGGCTGCCGACGGGCGCCTCGTGCCGCTGTCCGAGATCGGCCGTTTCGTCGAGGAGCCCGAAGAGACGTCGATCTACCACAAGAACCTGAAGCCGGTCGTCTACGTCACGGCCGACGTCGGCGGCCGCCGCGAAGCGCCGGTCTACGCGATCCGCGCGCTCGAGAAGGGCATTGCCGGCGTCGGCGTTCCCGGCGGCTACCGGATCCAGACGCGTACGGCCACGGCGCCCTTCGACACCGCGCGCTACGGAATCAAGTGGGACGGCGAGTGGCACGTCACGTACGAGGTGTTTCGCGACCTCGGCCTCGCCTTCGCCGCGGTGCTCGTGTTGATCTACATCCTGGTCGTCGGGTGGTTCCGCAGCTTCACGGTGCCGCTCGTGATCATGGCGCCGATCCCGCTGACGCTCGTCGGGATCCTCCCCGCCCACGGGTTGTTCGGCGTTTTCTTCACGGCGACGTCGATGATCGGGTTCATCGCCGGGGCCGGGATCATCGTTCGGAATTCGATCATCCTCGTGGACTTCATCGAGCTGCGCCGGCGGCAGGGGATGCCGCTCGCGGAGGCGGTGCTCGACGCGGGGGAGGTGCGGTTCCGGCCGATGCTCCTGACCGCGGCGGCCGTCGTCGTCGGCTCTTCGGTGATGCTCCTCGATCCGATCTTTCAGGGCCTGGCCGTGTCGATGATGGCCGGCGAAGTGGCGGCGACGCTGCTCTCGCGCGCCGCCGTCCCGGTCCTCTACTACCTGCTCAAACGCTCGGAGGAGAAGCGCGCGGCCGGCGCCGGCGTCGTTTCGCCCGAGCCGGAAAGGAGCCTCGCATGACTCGTCCACTGACCGTCGACGCCTGGCTTCGCGGCATCGCGGGGAGCTTCGTCCTCCTCTCGGTGGCGCTCGGCTGGTTCGTCCACCCCGCGTTCTTCCTCTTCACGGCGTTCGTGGGCGCGAACCTGCTGCAGTCGGCTTTCTCGGGCTGGTGCCCGATGATGGCGATCCTGCGGAAACTCGGCGTGCGCCACTCCGGCGCGGCCTGACCGCCCGGCGGCGAACCGGGGCGCTCCCGCCGAAACGGGCGCGCGTCTGCGGCGGCGCACGTATCATTTCGGGCAGAGGAGTTGCCCATGAAGTCAGGCGCCCCGCTCCGCGTCGCCCTCGTTCTCGCGCTCGCCGCTCCCGTCTCGTGCGCGCACCTGCCGATCATCGGCAAGAAGACCTCGGCGGGCGCGCCCAACATCGCGGCCGAAGGCAGGCCGCCGCTGACGGTGCAGGAGCTGCAGTTCGAAGTTCTCCGGTTCGCCGACAACTACAGCACCTCGGTCGCGCACGCCGCGGACCGCGTCTCGAAAGAGATCGGCACGCGCGATGCCCAGGTCGAGTCCCTCAAGTGGAAGCTCGAGCAGGCGACGGCCGCCTACGTCGATGCGACCGGCCAGAATCCGGTCTGGAACGCGCTCGACATGGTCGGTCTCGCGACGGTCTCCCGCATGGTCATCGAGACCGCCCAGTCGCGCGAGCTGTGGGGCGGAAGCGTCGGGCCGCTGCTCGACACGCATCGGAGCCTCGAAACGACCGCGTGGAACCTCGCCGACCAGTTTCTCGAGCCCTCGGAGCGCCAGGAGCTCCAGGATCTGTTCGTCGAGTGGCGCAGGCAGAACGCCGACGAGCGCAGCGTCTCGGGCGTGCACTTCCGCGAGTTCGCCCTGACGCTCGGCAAGGCGCAATCCCCGTCGACGGTCAAGGCGACGAGCATCTTCTCGCTGCTCTACCTGGACCCGTTCGCGGGCCTCGACCCCACGACCGTCGCCATCGAGCAGTCCCGCGAGCTCGCCGCGCGCACGGTGGCCTACGCGGAACGGATGCCGACGCTGCTGCGCTGGCAGGCGGAGCTCCTCGCCCTCCAGGTCGCGCGCCAGCCCGACCCGCAGGAGCTGATGGCCGACATCGACCGGGTCTCGCACTCGGTCGCGAGCGTCGCGAAGACCGCCGAAGGCGTGCCCGCGCTCGTCGACGAGCAGCGCAAGGCCGCCATCGACCAGTTCTTCGCGGGCGTGACCGGGCAGCGCGAGGCGATGCTCGCCGACCTCGACGCCCGCGAGGGCAAGCTCCGCGAGCTCATGGGGCAGACGCGCGAGACCCTCGACGCCGGCGCGAAGATGGGGGACTCGCTCAAGGGGACGATCGCGGCGCTCGACGCGTTCGTCCACTACGTCTCGCCGCCACCGGATCCGAACGCGCCGCCGGCAAAGCCGGGCAAGCCGTTCGACCCGCTCGACTACGGCAAGGCGGCGACCGACCTCGGGGGCATGGCGCGCGACCTGACGACGCTGCTGTCGACCGTGGACAAGACCGCGCCGCAGCTCGGCGCTCTCGGCGCGAAGACGGCGGAGGACCTGAAGGGCGTCGTCGACCGCGCCTTCTGGCGCGGGCTCGTCCTGATCCTCGTGCTGCTCGTCGGCGCGATCCCCGCGACGCTCGTCTACAAAGCGCTCGCCCGGAGACTTTTCGCGCGGTCGGCCTGAAGGCTTCCGACGATGAATACACCCTAAACATTCTGGCGGCCGATTCTCGATACTGTCCTGGTCATGCGAATACTCGTCGTCGAAGACGATCCAAGAATGGCGAGCATCCTTTCGCGCGCGTTGCGCGAGACCGGGCACGCGGTCGACGTGGCGCGCGACGGCCTCCAGGCGGCCGACCAGGCGACGCTCGTTCCGTACGATCTGCTCGTGCTCGACGTGTTGCTGCCCGGGATCGACGGTTTCGCGGTCTGCCAGCGCGTGCGCGGCGCGCACGGCCGGATGCCGATCCTGATGGTGTCGGGGCGCTCGGAGATCGCCGACCGCGTGCGCGGTCTCGACGTCGGCGCAGACGACTATCTGCCGAAGCCCTTCGCCCTCGAAGAGCTCCGCGCGCGCGTGAGCGCGCTCCTGCGGCGCCGCGACCTGCCGCAGCAGATGACGCTGACCGTCGGCGCGATCCGGCTCGACCGCAGCCGCCACACGGCGCACGTGGGCCGGCGGATGGTCGAGCTCACGGCCAAGGAATACTCGCTGCTCGAGTATTTGCTGCTCAATCGCGGGCGCGTCGTCACGCGGCGCGAGATCGCCGAGCACGTCTGGGACGAGCACTTCGACCCGTTCTCGAACCTGATCGAGGTGTACGTCGGCCGGCTGCGCCAGAAGATCGACGCGGGGCTCGAGCCCGGCGCGTCGTTTCTCCGGACGCGGCGGGGCGAGGGCTACCTCGTCGAAGACTCGCCGCAGAGTCCGGACTAGTCGAGGCCGGCTTCGAGAGCGCGGACGCGCGCCTCGAGCCTCGGATCGGCGATCCGCGCGGCGACCGCCGCGAATCCCGCCGCCGGACCGCGCCACCGGAGCGCGTCGACGTCCGCAAAGAGCGGCGCGTCGTCGCGGAGCGTCGCGAGCCGCTTGAAGAGAAGCGCGGCCTTCCGGTCGCGCAGCGCGTCGTCCGGGAAGCTCTCGAGGGGCCCGTAGCGCGCGATCAGCGCCGCCGCCGTCTTCGGGCCGATGCCCGGAATTCCCGGGTAGCCGTCCGCGGCGTCGCCGACGAGCGCCAGGTAGTCCGGGATCCGCGGCGGCTCGACGCCGAACTTTTCCTTCACGCCCGCGGCGTCCCGGATGTTCCCGCTCTTTCGGTCGACCTGCACGACGCGCTCGCCCGAGACGCACTGGGCGAGGTCCTTGTCCGGCGTCCAGATCGAGACCTTCTCGACGCGCGCGTCGGCGGCCGAGAGCTTCGCGGCCGAGGCGAGCCCGTCGTCGGCCTCGAGCTCGACCATCGGCCACACGGCCACGCCCATCGCGGCGAGCGCCTCCTCGAGCGGGTGGAACTGGGCGAGGAGCTTTCGCTCCATGCCCTCCGACGTCTTGTAGCCGGGCCAGAGCTCGTTGCGGAAGGACTCGATGACGTGGTCCGTGGCGACGCCGAGGTGCGTCGCCCCGCCCTCGAGCATCTGGCAGACCGTGTGGAGCACGCCGGCGACGGCGCCGAGTGGCGGATCGTCCGGGCGCGCCCGCCGCAGTCCGTAGAAGTGGCGGAAGAGCTCGTACGTGCCGTCGACGAGGTGGACGATCATGCGCGGGCCGGAGCGTAATCCTCCGGCCCCCGGAAAGGTAGAGTGACCTCGCCGTGTCGGACGCGTTCTGGGACCGGGACGAGAACGTCGCGCGCTTCGCGGCGCGCGAGCCGGACGTCCGCCTGCTGGCGCTCCTGGCGTCGGCGCCGGAGCCCGAAGGGATCCGCGTTCTCGACGTCGGCTGCGCCGGCGGGCGCAACGCCGTGGCCCTGGCCGAGCGCGGCGTCGACGTCGAGGCGCTCGACGCGTCGCCCGCCATGGTGGCGAAGACGCGGGAGCGGCTGGCGGCGGTACTCGGCGACGCCGACGCGAAGCGCCGCGTGCGGGTCGGCCGCATGGACGATCTGTCCGCCTGGGCCGACGCGCGCTTCGACCTGGTGGTGGCGCTCGGGATCTACCATTGCGCGCAGAGCCGCGCCGAGTGGGAACGGGCGCTCGCCGAATCGGTCCGCGTGCTGCGCCCCGGCGGGCGGCTGCTCGTTTCGGTTTTCACCCCCGAGACGGATTTGACCGGAGCCGGCGTCCGGGAGATCGAAGGCGAGCCCGGCGTCTACGAGGGCTTCGACAGCGGGAGCCGGCACGTCCTCGTCGACGCGGACGGGCTCGACCGGGACCTGGCGCGGCTCGGCATGGAGCCGCTCGAGCCCACGCGCACCGCGCGCCCGAAGGTGGAGACGGGCCGGCGCGTCTCGGCCAACGGGCTCTACCGGAAGCGGGCGTGACAGGGACAACGCCGGTAGGATGCCCGGCGTGACGCTCGACTGGACTCCCGAGGAGCGCGCGGCGCTCGAGCGGCTCGACGCCCTGGTGTCCGCGAGTTCCGCCGCCGCGGCGCTGCACCCGATCGCCGAGCGGGTCCTGGCCACGCTCGCTCGCGGCCGGTCGGAGATCGAAGCGTGGGAGGCGGTGCCGCTCGACGTTTACGGCCCGGGGCTTCCCGCCGACGTCGCCTCGAGCTGGGTCTTCGTCCTGAAGCGCGGCGTGACGACCGGCGCCGAGCGCCACCCGAACAGCCGGCAGCGCCTGGTCTCGTGGACGGGCGGCGGCGACTTCCAGGTCCACGACGGCGAGCGCTGGCGGTCGCACGTGCTCTCGAACGACCCGCGCGCGCCGCTCGAGGAGCGCTGGGTCTCGATTCCGCCGGACACCTGGCACCAGGGCGTCGTCGGCGCGGAGGACTGGCTCGTCGTCTCGTTCCACACCGTGCCGGCGGAGCAGCTCATCGAGGAACGGCCCGACCCGTCCGATCCGGATCCATTCCGCCCGCGGCGGACGCGCCGCCGCCGCTACGTCGAGGTCGTCCAGCCGTAGTGGGCGCGCTGCGCTCGGCAGCTCCATCTTCCGGACCGGCGTGTCCTCGCGCCCGTTCGTTGACCGCGCGGCCGATGGACCGGTCAGGGCCAGTCCGAGGTGCCGACAGCTTCCTGAAGGGCGATCAGCGCTCGGGCTCGCTCGGCCAACGCGTCGTCGTAGGCGATGTGGACTTCGTCGTCGGTCTGCTGCGCGATGAGCACTTCGACGACCGTCGCCGCACCGCGCTGAAAACTGTAGAGGGTCTTTTCGAACACGCGATCCGCATCCGCGAGTGTGCCGGATTCGTAGACCAGCACCTGACGGCCGGCGGCCTCGCAACGGGCGATGGCTTGCCGGACGTCGATCTCCACGTGCACACGCGATGCCGTCGTGTTCGCGCGCGCCTGCTCCTGGCCGGCGCGGGCGGCCTCGAGATCGCCCTTGTGGAGGCGCGAAAAGGGAAGCGGCACACCGACGCCGAAGACGAGAAAGTCGCCGGCCGGAGCCGGAGGGGCGCCGTTGCCGGAATAGACGTGCGTCCAGCCGATCGATGGCGACAAGTCGATCGCGCGATCCGCTCGAATCAGCGCCAGCTGCTTGTCCGAGGCCAGCTGGCGGTCGGTCACGGCCTGCAGGTCGGGGCGCTCGGCGAGCGCCCGCGCGATCAGCGCGTCGGCGTCCCAGGCGTGGACGTCGAGGTGCAGATCGCTGGTCAGCGCTATGGGCTTCCCGTCGGAGGACGCCGAGCTCCGGCCGAGAAGCTCGAGCAGCGCCAGGTCCGCGGCCTGGACCGATGCTTTCGCCGCCGCAACTTCACCGCGGAACTGCTGAGCGCTGACTCGGGCTTGCAGCAGAACGACCTCCGCGACGTCTCCCGCCGCCAGGCGCGCCTGATTCGCTTCGACGAGCCGATCGAGGCTCTCGAGGGTCTGGCGTTTTCGGTCGAGGACGAGGCGCGCGCGGACGGCATCCACGTAGGCGTTGGCGGCGGCGGCACGGAGCTGACGAACGGCGTTGGCGAGATCCGATCCGGCGGCAAGAGCGTTGGCCTGCGCGAGGCCGACGCGCGCGCTGCGCTTACCCCCGAGCTCGAGCGTTCCGCTGAGGGCCGCGCTGACTTCGTTCTGCACGGCACCGTTCGAGATGTCGTACTGGGGCGACCCGATGCTCAACGACGGATCCGGGACGATTCGGGCGACGTCGACCTGGGCCCTGGCGATCGCGACGTTTTCGCGTTCCGCGGCCAGGTCCGGGTTGTTCGCGAGCACGGCACGAACGTACTCTTGGATGCCGAAGCGCACGGCCTCCGGCGGGGCGGCGTTTCCCGCCTGGCCCGACACGCCGCGGGAGAGACCGAGTCCGAGGATCACCGCGGGAAGAATGCGTCGGGTCATCGCCCTGCCTCCTCTTCGATGTCTGCGCCGGCTCGTTTTCTCCGGAACCGTTCCTCCGCAAGGAGGTAGAAGGCCGGGAGTACGAGAAGGGTCAGGATCGTCGAGGTCGTCAGGCCTCCGACGACGACGGTGGCGAGCGGCCTCTGGACGTCCGAGCCGATGCCGAGGGCGAGGGAGGCCGGCAGCAGCCCGAGGATGGCGACCGACGCCGTCATGAGCACGGGCCGGAGGCGCTGGAGCGCTCCGTGGACGATGGCCTCGTGGAGGGGGAGCCCCTGGTCGCGCCGGCGATTGAGCTGCGTGACCATGATGACGCCGTTCTGCACGGCGACGCCGAAGAGCGCGATGAATCCGACGCTGCTCGAGACGTTCAGGGTCATGCCTCGCAGGAAGAGGGCGAGCATCCCGCCGAGCAGCGCCATGGGGACGCTGATCAGAATGATCGCGGCGTGCCGGAGCGTTCCGAAGGCGCCGTACAGGAGCAGAAAGATCAGCGCGAGCGTCAGCGGCAGGATGACGGCGAGGCGTGCCTGCGCGCGCTTCTGGTTCTCGAACTGTCCGCCCCAGGCGATCTCGTAGGCGGCGCGATCGAATTTGAGGTCGCGGTCGATGCGCTCGTGCGCTTCCTTCAGGAACGAGGACAGGTCGCGGCCGTGCAGGTCGAGCTTGACGGTCATGTGCCGGCGGCTCATTTCCCGGGTGATCGTGCTTTCCCCGGTGCGGAGCTGGATCGACGCGACCGACGACAGGGGGACCTGTGCCCCGGTCGGCGTCGTCAGCATCAGGTTTCCGATCGCCTCCGGGCTGTTGCGCACGGGCTCGATGTAACGCGCGGTGATGTCGTAGTACCGCTCGCCCTGGAAGACCTGCCCCACGGGTTTCCCGCCGACTCCGGTCTCGATCAGGTCGCCGACGGTGGAGACGTTCAGGCCGTAGCGAGCGACCGAGTCGCGGTCGACTTCGATTTGCAGCTGCGGCAGCGGGGGCTCCTGGTCGATCGCCACGTCGACGGCGCCTGGAATCTTGCCGAGGAGGTCGGCGAGCTCCAGGGCGACCTTCCGGGTCCCGGCGAAGTCTTTCCCGTACACCTTGACGACGAGCTCGCTGTGCGCACCGGCGATCTTGTCGTTGACGCCGTCGATCATGGGCTGCGAGAAACCGACGTTGATGCCCGGGATCTTCTCGTAGCGGATGCGGAGCTTTTCGATGAGGTCCTTCTTGCGCATCCCGCGGGGCCACGTGCCGTAGGGCTTCAGGGTGACGGCGGCCTCGATGTGGGACGGCGTCCACGGGTCAGTCCCGTCGTCGTTGCGGCCCGTCTGCGTCACGACGGCGTTGACGACCGGCTCCTTGAGGGTCTCGCGCCGGATCTCGTTGGCCATCTCGGCCGCCTTCTGGAGCGAGATGCCCGGGGGCAGCTCGATCTGGAGCCAGAGCGAGCCCTCGTCGAGGTACGGTAGAAACTCCCGCCCGACGAAAAGGCCGATCAGGATCGCGAGGGCCGTGGCGCCCGCGGCGAAAGCGACGGCGCGCCACGGGCGGTGAAGGATCCGGCGCAGAACCTCGTGGTATTCGACGCTCAGCCAGCGGAGCGCCCGGTTCTGGTACGGCTTCGCCGGCTTGCCGAATGCGGTGAGAGCGAGACCGGGGATGAGAGCCAGGGCGACGAGGATCGCGCCGACCAGGGCGTAGCCGACGGTGTAGGCCATCGGCGAAAAGAGCTTCTTCTCGACGCGCTGGAACGCGAAGAGCGGCAGGTACGCGGTGATGATGATCGTCGTCGCGAAGAACATCGGCCGGGCGACCTGAGTCGCGCCATCCGCGGCGACGGCTTCGGTCAGCTCCTTTTCCGGTTCCTTCTCGCGGACGCGCAGAATGTTCTCGAGCACGACGATCGAGCCGTCGACGAGAATGCCGAAGTCGATCGCGCCGAGCGACAGCAGGTTCGCTGGGATTTTGGTCAACGCCATCAGGATGAAGGCGATCAGGAGAGACAGCGGGATCGTGGCGGCGACGATGAGCGCGCCCCGCGGCCTCCCCAGGAAGAGGATCAGCACGATGAGGACGAGCCCCATCCCTTCGAGCAGCGTGCGGGAGACCGTGTGGACGGTCGCGTGCACGAGGTCGTTGCGGTCGATGTAGGGAACGACCTTCACGTCCGGAGGGAGGAGCCCGCCGTTGAGTAGGCGGACCCTGGCGTGAATGCCGTCGAGCACCGCCGACGGGTTCTGGCCGCGCAGCAGGAGAACGATTCCCGAGACCACGTCGCCGTTGCCGTCCTTGCCGCAGATGCCGTCCCGCGTCAGGGCGCCGAGCTGGAGGCGGCCGAGGTCGCGGATGAAGATCGGGGTGCCCCGCCGCGAGTCGACCACGATGTGCCCGAGATCGTCGAGCGAACGGACCAGCCCGATGCCGCGCACGACGGCCGCCTGATCGCCCCGGACGAGAACGCTGCCGCCGGCATTGGCGTTGTTCGAGGTCACGGCCGCCTCGACCTGCGCTAGGGACAGGTTGTAACTGCGCAGCTTCGAAGGGTCGAGCAGGATCTGAAACTGCGTGCGCTCCCCGCCGAAGTTGGCCACGTCTGCCACGCCGAACACCTCCTTGAACTGGGGAATGACCACCCACTCCTGGAGCTCGCGGAGCTCGCGCGAGGACCGCGTCGGCGACTGGAGCGTGTAACGGTAGATCTCGCCGATCGGCGAGGTGAGGGGATCGAGCGTCGGCGTGACTCCGGAGGGCAGCGTCACGTCGCCGATGCGCTCGCGAATGCGGGTTCGCGAGAAGTAGTCCTCGACCCCGTCCTCGAAGACCATGACGATGAGGGACAGCCCGAAGGTGCTCTTCGAGCGCATGACGGCCAGGCCCGGCGTGCCGATCAGCTCCCGCTCGAGAGGAATCGTGATCTGCTGCTCGACCTCTTCGGCGGCGTGCCCGGGGTACTGCGTGATGACCTGGGACGTCACGTCCGCGATGTCGGGGTAGGCCTCGATGTCGAGCGTCGTCCAGGAGTACCAGCCGAAGAGCGCCAGCAGGACGAAGATCGCGACGATCAGCCAGCGCCGGCGGAGGCACAACGCGACGAAGCGGTTGATCACGGCATCACGACGGCGTTCAACGTGACGATGCGGGAGCCCGGCTTCAGGCCCCTAGTGATCACGACGCGATCGCCGATCTGCTCGCCGGTTTCCACGGTCCGGCGCTCGAACGTCCACGGCGAGGTTTCGACGAAGACCAGGGTCTCGTCGCCCCGGACCACGAGGGCGGTCGCGGGAACGACGACCTCGGGCGACGAGTCGCTCTGAAACGCCACGGTGCCGAACATGCCGGGCTTGAGCCGCGCCCCCGGATTGTCGAGCGAGAGGTGGATCTTAATCGTCCGGGTATCGGGATCGAGCAGGTCGCCGAGCCGGTCGATCTTCGAGTGGAAGGTCTCGCCCGGGTACGCCGGGAACGTGATCGTCGCCTCGTCGCCGACCTTCAAACGACGAATGTCCTTCTCCTGAACGCTCGCGGTCACCCAGACGCGCGACAGGTCGGCGACGATCATGACGTCGGCGGTCGGATCGTTCTGGTACTGGCCAGGCGCGGTGTTGACCGCGATGACACGGCCCGACACGGGCGAGCGGACCACGAGCGTCCCGGAGAGCTTCGACGCGTCGACGCCGAGCTGCTGGAGTCGCGTCGTGGCGCGTTGCTGCTCACTCGTCGCGGTTTCCAGGTCGCTCTGCGACTGATCGAAGTCCCGCTGCGATCCGACTCCGTGTTCGAGGAGATCCTTCTGACGCTCGAAGTTGCGCCGCGCGAGCAGCAGGGTGGCTCGGCTCTTCTCGAGGTCGGCTTCGGCCGTGGAGAGGTCGGGGGACTCGAGCTCGAGCAGAGGCGACCCCTTCTCCACGGTGTCGCCGAAGCGGGCGTCGAGCCGGACGACCCGGCCCGACAAGGGCGGATGGATCCTCGCCGACGCGTCCGGCAGGGCCTCGACGGTCGACGGGACGACGAGCTGCCGCCGAAGCGACTCGGTGGAGACTTCCCGCACGTTCAGCCGGTCGCGCAACGGCGAGCCCGCGGGAACCACAGAGCGATCGCCCTGAATCTGGACGAGCTCTTCCGGGGTGCCCGATCCGGGCGCGCCGCCCCGGCGGCAGCCGGCCAGCAGCAAGCCGGTGAGGAAAACGATCGTCGCGTTTCGGGCGCGCGGAACCGCGAACTCCATGAACCGATGCCGGGGCGACCGACACGCGAGCCTCCGGAGTTGCTTCATTCGCTTTCTCCGCTGCGAGAAGCCCGCGGGACTTCCTGCGATTGACGGCATCGTCGGCTCCGCCGACGTGTCAAGGTCGTGCTAGGGCCGTTCATGGCGGCCGGCCTCCTCGAGTGGCATCCGTCTCTTCCTGTCTGTCCGCTAAACGACGCTGCTCCTGGCGACGGGACTAGTTAGTCTTCGGCCGGTCCGAAGTCAAGCGAAAACAGGCCGTCCGATCAGAATACTGGAGGGGGGTATTAACAGATACCCTGAGGGGGTATTCTTCCTGGATGGCACACACGATCAAGGACAAGAAACACCTCGTGGCTCGGATCAGCCGCATCCGCGGCCAGCTCAACGCGATCGACCGGGCCCTGCAGGAGGAGGAGGATTGCTACCGGATTCTGCAGACCACCGCCGCCTGCCACGGCGCCCTCAACAGCCTGATGGTCGAGATCCTCGAGAGCCACATCCGTCACCATCTTCTGGGACCCGAGAGCGCGCGAGTCGCGGAGCGCCGGAAGGCAGCGCGAGAAGTGATCACGATCATCAACGCCTTTCTGAGGTAGCCGTTCCGCGGCCGGGCGGAACCCTCCGCGGTGTTCGCGAAGGATCAGCGGAGGGGGATCGGCCCGCTGTTACGGCACGCCGGCGCGGCTCGGCGTGTTCCTCGCCGTGCTGTCGGGGATCTCGTTCGCGACCGGCGGTCCGCGTGCGGGCGGACCCGATTCTCCTCGAGAAGTCGCTGATGGTCCTCGAGGACGGCTTGCTCGACGGTCAAGGTCAAGGCCTGGTTCCTGCGACACCGCTGGATCTGACGGGCCTCCGCGGTCAATCGTCGCTGTCCTGGCCGGTGTGGAGCGAGATCTCGTCGGCCTGCGCGTCGAAGTGGAAGAGCTGCCCGTAGCGCCCCCAGTTCACGACCGCGCGGAACAGGCTCGGGATCGCCTGGCCGGGCAGCTTCTCCGCGAGGAACGTCCGGACCTCCTCGCCCGAGCGCGCGACGTCGGGCTCGGCGGCGAGGTAGCGGACGAGCGCCGCGAAGATGCCGAGGGTCAGGAGGCGCTTCCGGAAGAGGAGCCGCTTCTCGGCCTGCGTCGCGGCGACCATCTCCCGGCCGAGGTCGGTCATCTTCACGAGGTCGCCCGGCGTCTCGGCGAGCGCCAGCATCTCCGCGGCCTTGACGACCGAGATCGTGTGCCCGAAGTCGTAGTCGGTGATGGTGTCGAGGTCGAAGAGGTCCATCTCGCCGCCGTGGTCGCTCAGGATCTCCAGCAGACCGAGCACCTCGCTCGGCCGCGCGTGGGGAATCGGGCGCATCGGGCCGACCGCCGTCCGCGCCCCCGCCGTGACCGGTTTTTCCTCCGGAAGATGGATGCCGGTGACGATGTCGTGGATCTGCTCGACCATCCGGAGGAACTCGGGGTGGCGGTACGCGCGCGGGTGCGGGAGCGTGTTGACGATCTCCTGCTTGACGGTGCCCGGATTGGTTCCGAGGATGACGATGCGATCGCCGAGGTACACGGCTTCGTCGATCAGGTGCGTGATGATCAGGATCGCCGAGAGCGTGCTCTCGCGGTCGGACCACAGGCGGTACACCTCGGCCCGGAGCAGCTCGGCCGTCAGCACGTCGAGCGCCGAAAACGGCTCGTCCATGCACAGGAGCTCGGGTCCGCCGACGAGCGCGCGCGCGATGCCGACGCGCTGTTTCATGCCGCCGGAGAGCTCCTTGGGGTACGCGTGCTCGACGCCGCCGAGGCCCACGCGCTCGATCGCCTCGCCGACGAGCCGGTGCGACTCCTCCTCGCCGAGCTCCTTGCCGTTCAAGCCGACCTTGACGTTCTCCTCGACGGTCAGCCACGGGAAGAGCGCGAAGTTCTGGAAGACGACCGCGGCGCCGGGGTGGATTCCCGTCAGCGGCCTGCCGTGAACCTGCACGGAACCGGACGTCGGCGGGATCAGCCCGATCAGGATCCGCAGGAGCGTCGACTTGCCGCAGCCGGAGGGTCCGAGAATCGCGACGGTCTCGCCGCGGCGGACGGAAAAGTCCACGTCCTTCAGCACGACGTGCTCGCGCCCGGCCTCGTCCCAGTAGGACTTGTTGACGCCGATCGCCTGCGCGATCGGCGGCTCGAGGTCGGGTTTCGGCGCGGTGCTCATGGTGTCCTCAGCGGTTCAGGGCAAAGCGCGTCTCGGCGAGCCGGTACAGCGGCCGCCACACGGTGCGGTTCAGCACGATCAGCGCGATCGACATGATGAGGACGCCGGCCGCGAGCAGCGGAAAGTTCGCGGACGCCGTGGCGCGCGTGATCGCCGACCCGAGGCCGAAGGTCTCCAGGGTGCTGCCCTTGTAGGTCAGCGTCTCGGCGACGATCGAAGCGTTCCAGGCGCCGCCCGCGGCCGTGATCAGGCCCGTGACGAGATAGGGGAAGACGGCGGGCAGGAAGAGCTTGCGCCATTTCTCGGTCCCGGCGAGCTTGTACGTCGTCGAGGCCTCCTCGAGGTCGTGCGGGATGGCGCTCGCTCCCGCGAGCACGTTGAAGAGGATGTACCACTGCGCGCCCAGCAGCATGAGCGCCGACGCGATCACCGCGAAAGGCACGCGGAAGGCCAGCAGCAGGCCCGTCACCAGCGGGAAGATCATCGGCGCCGGAAACGACGCGACCAGCTGCACGACGGGCTGAAACCGGCGCGACCAGACCGGGGAGCGCCCGAGGACGATCCCGACGGGCACGGTCCAGAGGGTCGCGAGGGCGAGCGCGCCGGCGGTGCGCAGGAAGGTCGCGCCGAGCGCCTCGGCGAGCATGCGCCACTCGTGGCGGGGCACCGCGACCAGCAGCCGGGCCAGCTGCCAGGCTCCCCAGGCCGCGCCGGCGAGCCCCGCGGCCCCGGCGGCAAGCAGCAGGCCCTGGCGCACGCGCGCGGCCCCGGCGCCGTGTGCCGGCGCGGGGGAATCCGCGAGCGCCCGCTCGGGCTCGGGCCGCCGCGCCCGGGCCTCCGCCACTCGCCGACGGAGCGCCTTCAAGCGGCGCAGCAGCGGCGAGCGCCGAAGAAGATCGAGCACCCAGGACCGCGGCTTCTCCGTCGCCGCGAGGTCTTCGACGCGGAATCGTTCCGACCACGCGACGAGCGGCCGCCAGAGGAGCTGGTCGACCGCGACGATCATCAGGGACATCGCCACGATCGCCCAGAGCATCGCCCGGGTGTCGCCCTTCTCGATCGCGACCGCCATGTAGGAGCCCACGCCCGGGAGGCGGAAGTCGCGGCTGCCGAGCGTGAAGGCTTCGTTGACGGTGAGGAAGAACCAGCCGCCGGCCATCGACATCATCGAATTCCACACCAGGCCGATGGCCGCGCTCGACACCTCGACCGTCCGGAACGTCCTGAACCACCCGAAGCGGTGGATGCGCGCGACCTCGCGGAGCTCCGTGGGCACCGAGCGCAGCGACCCGAAGAAGGAAAACACCATGTTCCAGACCTGGCCCGTGAAGATCATGAGGATGCAGGCGAGCTCGAGCCCGACGTTCGAATGGGGAAAGAGGGCCACCATGCCCAGCACCAGGCCCGGGAGGAACCCGAGCACCGGGATCCCCTGGCCGATGTCGAGCAGCGGGATCATCACCTTCTCGGCTCGCTTCGAGTGCGCGGCGATCGTTCCGTAGGTGAGAGTGAAGAGGAGCGAGAGGATGTAGGCCGCGAACCCCCGCGACAGCGACAGCAGCGTGTAGCCCGGCAGGGCCCGGGGGGAGAGGTCGATCGCCGTGACGCTCCGCATCGGCGCTTCCCACCGCCGCGCGAGGACGACGACGCCGCCGACGAGCGCGGCCACGACGGCGATGACCAGCACGTCGACCGCGAAGCCCGCGGGACCGTGGAGCGGCTCCTCGTCTCCCGCGGCGTCTGGCGGAAGGCGGCGGGGAAGGAGGATCGGCACGGGGCGGATTATGGGGGGAGTCGCTGCGCGCTGGCTAGACGGCCGTTCATCTTCCGTAAACGGTCCCGAAGCGCCGCCGCGGGCGCGGCGCGAAGGTCGGTGTGAATGGCGCGTGAAGGTCGAGTCGGGACCGGAGGTGTTCCTCTCGGAACCCGACGCGGGCGGCGTCGACCTGACGGTGTATCTCCTCGTCGTGTCCGCGATGGGCTTCGCGACGCCGCGCAGCGCGCGGGTCCCCGCAACGCCGCGCCAATCGCGCCGACCATGGCCCGGCGCTGCGAGTCGCGGCGGGCAGCGGCAACGGGGTCAGTCCTGATTTCTGATTTCGGGCTTCCTCGCGCCGTCAAGCGGAGGAGGCTCGACGCGACCTTATCGTGGAGGACGGCGCCTGTTGTGTCGGCAAGAGTCCCGTGTCGCAGGGAAACGGCCG
>Ga0335071_10003219_pt1 | contig 17301 bp, 15 predicted proteins | sample Lox_Sample_15_FD_206724 | JGI IMG/M metagenome (GOLD analysis project Ga0335071, IMG submission 206724) | Soil microbial communities from Loxahatchee National Wildlife Refuge, Florida, United States - Lox_Sample_1.5 | ecosystem: Environmental > Terrestrial > Soil > Wetlands | place: USA... | reverse complement strand
CCCTCCAGTCCGGACATCCGCTCGCGCACGTAATTCGTGAAGCTCGCTTTACTGAACTCGCCGTCGGAGGGAATGTCGATCCCAACTTCGATTTGTTTCCGTACGACCGCGCTGACTGCTCTTTTGAGTTCAGTGTTTAGGGCGGCGAAGTCATAAGCGTTGCCGCGATCTCTCGCGCCAACGTGGGCCCAGAGTTCTTTCGGCCGGGGAAGACTACCGATGTGGGTGGTCAGGATCCGTTCCGTGCTTCGTTTCATGGTTACCTCGCATTCATTCTGACTGTGTTGTTCCGCCGGATGGGCGTCAATGTTGTTGCCCTTGACGAACGCAGGAGCATTTCGATGAGCTTCAGGGACTGGCTAGACGTAGCCATATCGAAAAATGAATCCGCCAACCTGGATCGCGGCTCGCCGCGGGGCAGGGCGATTCCGACCGTTGGCTGCTTACCTTTCGAGGGTAGCGGGATTGCTTCCAGCTCCGGGTCATTGGCGATCATGGCGCGAACCGGTCGTGGCAGCACGGAGGCCCACTTGCCGCTGCGAACATGGTCCATGACCAACCAGATAGCACTGGTTGTTATGTGCGTCGTTTTGGTGAGCGCCTCGTTCAGGATTTCGGACTCCTCGGTACCGAAAATCCGCATGTCCGGAAAGAGCAGACACAGTGGAAGCTCCTTGATATCCTCCCAACGCGCTGTCGCGTTGCCGGAGAAACGAGTACCGCGACGAATGAGAAGCTCGTACTCCTCCACATACAGCGCTTGCCACCTTGCATAGTGGCGTGAGTTCCTGTCGAGGTATGTAATGGCCACGTCGATGGAGCCTTCGTCGATGGATTGCTGCGTTTCAAAAGCATCCTGAATCGTCACGCGCAAGCTCACATCCGGGAACCGCTCGTGAAACGGCTCAGTAAACAATTTGATGAGCGGGATGGTGGAACCCAAGACACCCACGCGCAGAGGACCGCTGGAAGCAGCTTGCTGATGTTTGAGTTTTTGGCGCAGAGCTTCGGCGTCTTTGATGGTCTGCAGCGCCCAGGAAAGAACCAGTTCGCCCGGTTCGGTGAACCCCTGGAAACGCCGTCCGCGCTTCACGATCTGAACGCCAAGCTCGGTTTCGAGCTGCTGGATGCCGGCCGATAACGTTGGCTGCGAAACGTGACAAGCCTGCGCGGCTCTGGCGAAATGCTTTTCCTTGGCTAAAGCGGCCAGGTACTCCAGCTTGCGGACAATCATGCCATCGAATTATGCGCCCGGCGGCCGAAGGGCCCCACCGGTCAGGATCTTCTGTGGATCCGCATCTCTCGCCACGACTACGCCGAAAAACGGAAACATCATTTCTTCCCACGTCATTTCGCCATAGTAGACGGTCCGGTTCGGATTCGGGTTGAACTTGTTGTTCGCGGAATTGTCGAAATGCGCTTCCACATGCAGCCTGGTTCCTTTCGGGACCTGCAGGGATGTGCTATAGCCGAGTTGCCAGTTGAAGTCATAGTGGGGCACGTTGAGGACCGGTTCTTTCCTTCCATCCGGATAGATCAGCGTGTAGGCCATGTCTTTGCCGCGAAAATGCATGTGCGGCATCATGTACACCAGCTCGACGTCCTGATTGAAAGTGACGTCCGCGGGCGGGCTCTGCCAGTTAGGGTCATTCGGTGGAATGGCGAAGCGGGCGGGGTCCATGGGCGCGGATGTGCTCAGCGACACGTAGCGCCGTCCGGGCGCTTCCTTGGCGATGGTAAAACCGACCAGAACGTGATCGGTCACCGCGGCTCCGTTCGGCGTGTAGTGCAAGTTGAGAGTGATGTCGCTTCCAGCGGGGACGAGCTTTGCGGCGCCAAATTCGCGATAGTCGGCGGCGGGATTTCCGGGCAAATAGCAGTCTTCGGCCATGCTTGTGAAACGGCCGCCGGGCGTAGCTGGGCCGAATGTCGCGCCCTTGCCGGGGATAGCGCTTCCCTCCGCATCACGTTCCTTGTCCTGCCAAACCGGCTTGAAGTACTCGATGCCATCGCGATGCGGATTGAATCCCAGGCAAATGTGATGCGCAATGGCTGGATGCTCCGGCTTGATCTGGACAGATGTGATCCAGGTGTCTTCTTTGAACCCGGTCGGAACCGTTACGGACATCCATTCGATCACGTCATTCTTCGGATGAGCCGGGATATCCACGACAGGTCCCTTTACGATTACATCCGGCTGAATCTGCCAGCCCTCGGGCCAATTCACCGCAGCCGGCTTATCCTTGGGGGCGCCTTCGGGCGCGCCGTCATTCACCCACTTGGCGATCATGTCAATCTCACTCTGCTTCAGCGAATGGTCGTTCAGGAAATGACCGACTTGCGGGTCGGCGAACCAGGGCGGCATCTTCCGCGATTGCACGGCAACCTTCATGGCCTTCGCCCAGGGCCGAGTCTCTGGATAGGTCAAGAACGACATCGGGGCGATCTGGCCAGGACGGTGGCAGGTTTGGCAGTTCTTCTGTAGGATCGGAAGGACGTCTTTGTTAAAGGTCGCACTGTCAGCGGCAAGTGCCACGAATCCGCTGATAACCAAAGCCGCTACGAACATTCTTGCGAGCATCGCTATCCTCCGCTTGTAGTTACGGACGCCTCCCGATTGCCAGGCCGAAGCCAGTATAAGGCGCGCCGCCCCAGCGGTCAAATAGGTATCTCTGAATTCCCGATAGAGAGGATCTATCAGAGCCCGGGGATGCTCCCGCTCGGCATCAGAATACGTATTTCATGGCGAATTGAACGATTCTGCCGCCCTGCCCGGTTGGAGCCAGCGAACCCGTTGTGGATTGATCGGTGGTGATGGTGCCGAAAGTCGGGCCAAGCACTGCGTTGGGGGTCGCGAGCCGCACCGAGTTGGTCATATTGAAGCCCTCGACGCGGAATTCCAGATGGGTCCGTTCCGTGATGGGGAACTGCCTGGAGATCGTCTGATCCCACTCCCAGAAGCCCGGCGCCCGCAGATCGCCGATGCCCATGTTGCCGTATGTGCCGGTTGCCGGCACGGCGAAGGCTCCCGGGTTGAGATAGCTGACGCAGGGTGCCGGTGAGCAAGACTGCCCTTTGTTGCCCGCATACACATTCGTAGTCAGCAAATTCGGCCGTTGGGGAACCGGGTTCGCTCCGGCGGGGTTGAAGCCATTGAGAGCGTTGTCGGTGCCCAGCGTTGGATCGTAGGGCGGCCCGGTGCGCACAGTATAAATGGTCGAAAGCGTCCAACCGGTGCCCAGCCGGCGCGCCCAGGTGCCCGCGAACTTCGGCGTGTTGACCACCAGCGTCACGTTGACCATATGCCTGACATCCAACGCCGCGGCTGATGCCCCGCCAGAATCGCACGACCCCATAGCCAGGTGTCTGTTCTGAGGCCCGTTGTTCTGATACGGAGCGTTCACATAAGTGGCTCCCGCATTATTCAACGTCGTGACGGGGAGGCCGATGCAGTGGGACCACGTCCAGTTCGTCGCCAGGTTCACGCTTTGGCCGACTTGCCAGCGGGCGTTGAGCAGGAGCCCGTCATAGTGCTGCGTGCCGCCGGAGTCCAGACTTGTCATGGAGCCATAGACATTGCCGGCCGAGGGATTCGCAGACTCCAGTAGACGCCGCTGATTCTCGTTTGTAGTGCAATTCGCCTGCAAGGATGCGCACATCGCTTGCTGGGCTGGAGTAAATGCCTGCAGGAAGTTTGGCACTCCTGGAATCAAGAGCGGAGGGTTCAAGTCAACGGCGGTCCATAAATGCGCCAGCTCAGTGCCCACGTAGGTGGCCGATGCGAAAACGCTGTTTGTGATCTGGCGCTGAATCCCGAAGTTCCAGGAATATTGAGTGGTCGGCTTCAGGTCCGCGGGTATCGGCAGAAACGATTGATACTGGAAGTTCGGAAAGACCGGGTTCTTCGGATCGAAGTAATAGGGAAACGGGTTTCCGCCTGGATTGTGTGCGTAAGGATTGTCCAATGGAACCGGGAAGCTCTGAATCACCGTCGTGCGGAACGGCAACACCGAAGAAGTGTTCTCATGCAGATCTTCACGGATGAAATCATAGGCGATACCGCCGCTGGCGCGAATGGCGGTCTTCCCGTCGCCGAACGGGTCCCAAGCCAGCCCAAGGCGCGGCTCAAAGTGACCCCATGCATTGTTCATACCGGCCCTGCCGTTGAAGCCAGGATCGCCCGAATAGAGAAATCCGGGAGGAGCCGTAGGAATGACTTTGCTCCGGACATTGTTATAGAAATTGCTCAGGCTGAAGTTGTAGCTGTCGGACTGTTTGAACTGCATCGGAATGAAGGGGTTCCAACGAAGGCCATAGTTCAGCGTCAGCTTGCGATTTACTTTCCACGTGTCCGCTGCATAGAGCCCCACAAAATTCTGAGTCAGGTTTTCTGGATTAGGGTTGGCCTGATGGAACAGGGCCATATTGCCAGTGAGAAAGTCGACCATGGGCGAGCCGAAGATGCCGGCAAATAAGAAGAAGCCCTCCGACCAGGCGTACGAATGCGCGTTCAGCAAGGCGCGCATGGTGTTGACGCCAAAGCTGAGTTGGTGCGACCCATGGACGATGCTCAGATCGTCGTTGAATCCAAAGTTGGTGGTCGTGTCGCTGCCGATGAAAAAGTTTGCTCCGAAATTCGTCGAGAATCCGTTGGCAACCAGGAAGATCGGAATGAAGTTGCCGTAGTAGTCATAGAAATTGTTGATTCCCACTTGCTGCGGGCCGAAAGTTTGAGCACCGGGGGTGTTGGCGCCTACCCTGTTTCCGAAGACCCGGAAGGAATTGACGATGTTCGTACTGAACAAATAGGTGTCGCCCAAGGTCAGCGAATTCGACATGTCGTCGGCGCCGGCCCCGTCCGTGGACAGCACGTTCTTGCTGATGGAATAGGGTTGCTCGATGTCGATCTTGGTGATCATGTATCGGGCAAAGATCATGTGCTTGTTGCTCAGGTTGTAATCGAACCGCACCGGCGCTTGTGACTTGTTCTCGTGCAAGGGGATTCCGCTGAATACCTGCCCGCAGACGTTATTGGATTGCGGAAGATATGACGCTATCTTGTTCGCGGCGGGGCTCAAAGGCAGCACGATCTGACCGTTATGGACCACCGGAGAAGCAGCGATCCCGGCCGCTCCGGGGCAACCGGCTGAGATGTACGGCGCAAAGTTTCCGGTCAGCTCGGCCGGGGTGGGAACGTACTCGATGGTGGACTGATTGAACTGGCGGATCAGCGTACCTTCGTATCCTAGGAAAAAGAACAGTTTGTCCTTCTTGATCGGCCCGCCGATTACGCCTCCGAACTGGTTGCGTTTCAAGCCATCGGCCACGGGGGCAAAGAAGTCGCGCCCGTTCAGGTCGGAATTGCGGAGGTATTCGAATGCATCGCCGTGGAATGTGTTGGAGCCGGATTTGGTGACTGCATCCACCGTGGCGCCGGAGTGTCCGCCACCCTGCGTGGCATCCTGCGAACTGGTTACCAGTTTGAACTCCTGCAGCGCGTCGGGGAACGGAAGAGGCATGTTGGTGCCGACGTAGGTGTCCAAATGAGAAGCGCCATCCAGGTTGTACTGCACGCTATAGCTTGTTCCCCCAGCTACGCTGATGTTGACGCCTGTGGCCATCGTGTATTCGGGCGACGTGCCCGTTTGGACAGCCAATCCGCTCAAGGTGATGAGGTCGGTAGGTTGGCGGCCGTTTAGCGGCAGGTCGAGAATTCGCTGCGTTTCAATCACGGTGCCCACGCCGATGTTTCGGGTTTCGACGGCCGTTGTCGCCGCCTCCACCGATATCTGTTGGTTGACGTCGCCCAGCCTGAGGCTCACCGGAATCGTAGGGCTACTACCTACTTGCAGCACGATTCCGGTTTGTACATAGACCTCAAATCCAGCTTTGCTCGCTCTTAGCCGGTACGGGCCGAGGGGAAGGTTGGCCAGCGTGTACGAGCCTGTGGCATCCGTGGTGGTGGTGCGCGTTACGCCGGTGTCGGTTTGGGTTACCGTCACCTCGACGCCATCCACAACTGCTCCCGACATATCCGAGACCGTGCCCGAGATTGTCGCGGTATCTTGTGCCAAAAGCGCGGCTACACTTAGCGAAATGGCCAAAATCCAAGTGCTCCGTGCAGACAGAAGCGCGCCTGAGGACCTCAAACGTTGGGTCATGTCGGTCACCCCTTCACGAAAAGATGATTCAATACGTTGAACCGCTTTAATGGAGTCTCATCCAGAAACTCCTAGGAGGCAACCCATGAATTGTTAAGTTGTGTGAAGCCCTTTGATGCTCGCCGTTATACACAAAGGGCGCCGCTTGGCAACGGCAAACCATGATCGTAAAGTTATGTTAACTGCGCTTTACACAGACATCGCGTCGTGTCATTGTTTTGGCACGAAAGCACGGAGCTCGAAGCAGTCCAGTGAAGGAGTGTGTTCGCTGACATGATGTGTCATATGTCGAGGATTCTCTGGGTGACGATGATTCCCGCGCTCTTCAGTGTACGGGCTGGGGCGCAGTTTGGACCCGGCGGACCGCCGCGGAGCGCGCAAGCGAGTGCCCCCAGCGACCTGACTGGCTATTGGGTCTCCATGGTGACCGAAGACTGGCGTTACCGGATGCTTCCTCCCCGGAAGATCGGGCCTCCGGCCGGGGGCATTTTCGGCGGCGGCATCGGAGTGCCCATCAACGCTGAGGCGCGCAAGGTTGCGACGGCTTGGGACCCCGCGCGCGATGAAGCAGCCGGCGAGCAATGCAAGAGCTACGGCGCGCCCAACCTGATGCGAGTCCCGGGCCGGCTTCATATCACCTGGCAGGACGACCAGACCTTGAAGATCGAGACCGATGCGGGCATGCAGAACAGGATGTTTCACTTCACTGCGGCGCAGGAGGCCGGAGGAGGGTGGCAGGGCGTTTCGCGCGCAGAGTGGGAAGCCTTGGAGGGCTTCCAAATTCCCGGGCTTGGGCCGCTGAGCGGCCTGGGATTCGAGAAGACCGGTTCGCTGAAGGTGGTGACCACGAATCTAAAGCCGGGCTACCTGAGAAAGAATGGGATTCCCTATAGTGACAAGGCCGTTCTTACCGAGTACTACGATGTCGTGACGCAACCAGACGGCGCGATATACCTGCTCATCACGTCCACGGTCGACGATCCTGTGTACCTGATGGCGCCGTATCAAACGACGACTCACTTCAAGAAACAGGCCGACGCGTCCGGGTGGAGCCCAGCTCCCTGTTCATCGCGATAGCTGGAGGAGAGATCACGTGAATACGACCATCAAAGCTGCCACGTTCGCCGCGATCGCGATCCTGTGCCGCGCCGCATACGGTCAGGGATTCGGGTTCGGAGCGTCCTTGTCTTCGAACACGGGCATCGATATTTCGGGCACCTGGCACTACGGAGGCGATCAGGACGCCGACTACGGCACTGCGGCGGGTTCGGTCGGCGACTACGGCGGCATTCCCTTGAATGAAGCAGGCCGTCTCTACGCGCTTGCCTGGGATGCGTCGCGAGCCACCGTCCGGCAGCAGCAATGCGCGGGATACGGGATTCCGTACGCCTATTTCTCTCCTGGGAATTTCCGGTTTTGGGAGGAACGGGATCCGCACACTCAGCAACTGATTGCGATCCATATGTGGTTCCAGACCTCGGAAGTAAGGCGAACCATATGGATGGATGGACGCCCGCATCCGCCCGCGTGGGCGCCGCACACGTTTGCGGGGTTTTCGACGGGCACCTGGGACAAGAATGTGCTGACCATTACGACCACGCATCTCAAACGGGCCTGGCTGCGCGGGAATGGGGTGCCTTACAGCGACGAGGCGACGGTGGTGGAGAAGCTGGTGCGGCATGGCGATCGGATTACCGTCTTCACGGTGACCAAAGACCCGGTCTTCCTGGACGAACCTTATAGCAAAACGATGATCAATATTCGCAATATCAAGGACCCAACGGCCTGGCTGTACGCTTGCGAGGACGGCGAAGAAATCATCGGCAGATCTGAAGATAAAATTCCGAACCGCCTGTTTGGTAAGAATCCCTTTCTGCGGGAGTGGGCCGACAAGAACGGCGTACCGATGCTCGCCACTCTTGGTGGCGGCATCACTACCCATCCCGAGTTTCCGGCAAAGCTGAAGGACGCCGCAGCCGCCGAAGCGGAGGCGATGAAGGAAATCGTTCCATCGGGTACTCAGCAGAGCAGCCGTGCCGTCAATCCGGATCCCAATGACGGCGATATCCACGTCTGGAAGGTCCAAGGCAACGTCTATCTCTTGATCGGTGATGGTGGAAACATCGCCGTACAGGTAGGAGACCAGGGCGCGTTTGTGGTCGACTCCGGCGCGGGAAAGCTCTCGGACAAAGTGATCTCCGCGATCGGCAAACTCAGCAAAGCCCCGATTCAATTCGTCGTGAACACCAGTTTCCGCCCGGACCACACGGGCGGAAATGCAGCGCTCGGCAAAGCGGGGCAGGATCCCAGCCTTCCCGGTTCCTTCTTTGGCGGTCAGGCGCCGACCGGCGCCACCGGCTTCTTTCAAGATCCCAGCCATCATGCAACACTAATTGCGCAAAACAACGTGCTCGTCCGGATGGAAGCGGCCAAATTGCCGAGCGATATGGTTCCCCCCGATACCTACCTGACGAACCGGCGGCGTAAATACCACAATGGTGAGCTCATCGAAATCTTTCATGAGCCCAACGCCGTCACAGATGGCGACAGCGTCGTGCAGTTCCGGCGATCCGACGTGATCGCGACCGGAGACATTTACGACACCACTCGATATCCCTTCATTGATGTCAAGAGCGGCGGAAGCGTGCAGGGAGAGTTGGACGCGCTGAACAGTATTCTCGACAAGACCGGCTACGAACACGACGAGGATGGCGGCACGATGATCATTCCGGGACGCGGCCGGATCTCAGATGAATACGACGTCGCCGAGTACCGCGACATGGTCGCTATCGTTCGCGATCGTGTTCAGAGTATGCTCGACGCCGGCGCGACGCTGGACCAGGTGAAGGCCGCCAGACTGACCGCGGACTACGACACCCGCTACGGAGCCACCTCCGGTCCCTGGACAACGGACATGTTTGTCGAAGCGGTTTACACCAGCCTGAAGAACGCCAAGTCTCAGGCCGCACGCAAGTAATTGTGGGTCAGCTCGAGGTTCGCGGCTCCATTTCGTAAGCCACCTGAGGTGCCTCTAAGGTAGCTGCGGAATGGACGGCACGCTGCACCTTGGCGGACAGACGGTCCAGAGGCAGCTCGACCGCCAACCGTAAGCCGGGATTTTCGTTCTCCGCCCAGACGCGTCCCCCGTGAGCGTGGATGGCCCGCTGAGTGATGGCCAGACCCAGCCCAACACCGCCGCTGTCCGCGTTGCGAGAGCTATCGACGCGGAAGAACGGCTTGAAAATTTGGGAGAGCGCCTCCTCCGGGACTCCCTCGCCATAGTCGCGAATCGTCACGCAGGCATTCGTTTCCGAGCAATCCACAGCCACTTCGACAGTGCTTCCGGCGGGGGCGTGCCAGATGGCGTTGCGCAAAATGTTCTCAAATGCGCGCCGCAGCAGCGCTGGATCGGCCAGCAGTTCGACTTCGCTCGACCCCGTCGAAGTCAGACGGCAACCTCGGGCGGCAGCTTCGATCTCGCAATCTTGCATGAGTTCTCGCAACAGTGGATCGAGCGCCGTGGACTCCAGCCGATGAGCGCTCAGGTCCCCCTCATCCCGGGTGACTTGCAATAGGCTTTGGACCAGATTAGTCAGCCGGTCAATTTCCTGGTGCACCCGCAGCGCCGCACCATCGCGATCCGGCGACGTCCGCGCCAGCTCGGCCGCGAAGCTCAACCTCGCCAAGGGAGAACGTAACTCATGCGAAATGTCCTGCAGCAGACGCCGCTCAGCCCGAAGAAGTTTTTCCATGCGGTCGGCCATCTGATCGAAAGCCCTTCCCACGTCGCCGATGGCGTCGCGCCGCCGGGAGTACATACGTGCCGCAAGGTCCCCGCTTCCGAAGCGCCGGACGGTTTCCGCGAGCTGGTGAAGTGGAGAGGCAAACTGGATCGCAAAAGCCCAGCAGAGAACCGTTACCGCAGCCAATAACAGCAAATAGTAGTCCACATAAAACATTGCGTCATCCTGCGGCGGCAACTCGACGATGAATGCATCCCCGTTATGCGCCGGAGATGCAGCGATGACGATTGGACTCGTGATCTTCAAGAAAGACCATCGGGATTCCGCCTTCCGCAGCAGTTGCGAGCGGTCCGCGCCGGTCACCAGGTCGCGCCCGTTTCTTGCGAAGTAGAAGTTGAGTCTCGGATAGAACGTCTTCTGCCACATCAGGTAAACGTGCAGTGCCTTTGGCCCGCCGTTTTCGTATTCCAGACTGGCGTCCTGAAATTGGACAGCTACATTCCGGCCAATCGGAGTTCCTGGTTCGAACTGCCGATAAGTCGTGATCCTCGAGATGACCAGATATCCTGCCAGAGAGAAGATGAGGATTCCGAGCGAAAGCAGTAAAGCCTTAAGATAAACCGGTCTCACTTGTCACGATCCTCCGCGGTGACGAATTGATAGCCGACCCCGCGCACCGTTCGGATCATTGTGCCGCCGCCCTTCTCCAGTTTTCTTCTGAGGTGACAGATGTGCACATCAATCGAACGCTCATACGGAGTCGACTCCCGGTAGTAGAGGTTGGCCGCGAGTTCGTCGCGCGAGACAACTCGCCCCGCCATCCGCATCAGGACGTTGAGAATATCAAACTCGAACGACGTCATTTCCGTGAGCCGTCCGTCCACAAACACTTCACGGGTGTTTGGCTTCAGGGCGATGTCGCCGATGACCAGCTTAGAATCCATGGCGACAGGCCGATGCGCCGTTCGTCGCAGCACCGCCCTGATTCTGGCCAGCAGCTCCTGTGGCCGCAAAGGCTTCGCGATGTAGTCGTCCGCCCCTGCATTCAGACCGGCAATGCGATCGGGTTCCTCATTGCGAGCCGTCAGCATGATCACCGGCACCATGCTGCGTTGGCGGAGCCTCTGTAGAACATGAAACCCGTCCAGGACCGGCAGCATGACATCGAGTAGTACCAGATCATGCGAACCCTCCGTGGCGCTCGCCAAACCCCGGGGCCCGTTGTGCGCCGTCTCGACGCTGAATTCCTGGGCCGACAAGAACTCGGCGATCAGGTTACACAACGACACATCGTCGTCGATCAGGAGGATCGAACGTGGCTGCTCCCGCGTCCCTGTAGTCGCGTATCTCAAATAAACCTACTCCTAGCTATCCTGCCGCAGTTCGTACATTTCAACGATAGTGCATGCCGGGCCGCCCTGCAACGTAACCGATCCCTCGTCCGGCGCACAATATCGCAAGCCAAAGAACCAACGAAAGTGAGGCCGACACCTTCGCGATCGGCGATTCCGGCGAAGGATCCGTATACACGCTGCGGCGAAAAACCAGCGCATGAATTGCCACCAGAAGGAACAACAGCACTTTGGCACGGAAGAAGGGATTGTAGAAATACTCTTCCGCCTTCGAAGCAAACAGCAGAAACCCGCAAGTCCCCGCCAGAAGGAAGCCGATCCGCTTCGGCCAGCGCAATTGCGCAATCACGTCCGCGGTTGAACTGCCGGATAAAACCCACCCCAGCAGCCGCAAGTCTGTCGCAACAATCATGGCGCCGAACAGCGAGATGGCCGTAAGGTGGAGCGCGAGCACCACCGGATACACATACGCCGAACTGCGCAAGCCCGAAAACAGCGTCAGATTTTCAAGCCAGATCAGGAATTGCAGGAGCATGGGTGGGCTAGGTCAAGCCGGTACGGACGACCGCAATGAAGATTCCTCCAAAGATCACCGACACCCACAGCACTAGCGACACACAGGCGACGATCCGGGCCGAGCCAGGCGCCCAGGCGCGGAAGACAGCTCTCTTATGAATCGTGTAGTTGAAGATGATCGCTGACACCAGACATCCCATCTTCACCAGAAACGACCAGTTCAGGTAGTACATGTCCGGATCCGTGGAGAAGATCAACAGCCCGGAGAATACGGCGATCACCAGGCCGCCGAAAGTCCACCATTCAAACGCTCGGGCAATTTGCGCCGGCGATTGCCTTTGCAGCCCGAGGCCCAAGAGACGAAAATCCAGTAATGCAGTCATTCCGATCGCCAGGGCGAAGCCGGCGATGTGAAAGCACTCCAGAACTGCAAATCCGGTGGGAGAGGTGCTGAGAGGATTCTCGATCATGAGTGGGACGTTTGCCCGTTTCCAACCGCGGTGCTCATTCCTTCGGACGCCGATTTGCTTTTGCGGAGTTCGTCCCAACTCCACCTGCCCGCGCCGCTGACAGCGAGGCAACCGAAGACAAGCAGGTACAGCAGTAACTCGTCTCCGCCGTTGCGGATGGGCCAAATCGATCTCGGCCATGCGATGTAAAAATAGGCCGCCAACATCTCGCCAATCAACACGACAACCGTTGGGCGCACAAACAGGCCGATGAACAGCAGCAATCCACCCAGGATCTGCAAGGCGCCAAATGCCTGGGGCAGAGCATCCAAAGGCATCGCCGGCGCTCCCCTTCGACCCGCCAGCGCCGGCAGCACTCCAAACATGAGCCGGTAGCCGTGCAAGGAAAATGTAAACGCATAGACGGCGCGCAGCAAGGTCCTTACGTCGCCTTCCCACAGGCCGGCCTTCCGTTGCAGGGGGCCGCCCGGGCTCTTGTGCAACACTTGCTCGAGACTCCACGGGCCCGGTCCGGCAAACACGAGCCAGAAGAACAGGAAGCAGAACAGCACCGCCTCCTCGCCGCCATTGCTGATGGGCCAAAAGCTGCGAGGCGCCCAGCGTGTGAAGTAGGCCACTGCCATTTCTCCGGAGAGAATAAAGGCAGTGGAACGCGTGAAGAGTCCCAGGACCAGCAAGGCGCCGCCGATGACTTCGAGCGGACCCGCGATGCCGAACAGCGAGTGGAAGTTGAAGCCGACGATCCTGGCGCCGGCAAATCCCCAAAGTTTCTCGGCGCCGTGCTGAAAGAACAGAAGACCCGCGCCAATCCGCACGAGACTGAGCTCGCGGCCGAACCGATTGTCCGTTCGTTCCAACGTACAAAGCTCCGGGTTAGTGAACCACTCCGCCCGCTGGGTCGCGAATCCTCTTGATGAAGATGTCGATATCGTCGGCCGGCGCGCAGATATCCTCCAGAAGACCCGTCCAGCCCTCCACCGTCTTGATGCCGTCGTTTGCCAGCTTCCGGAACTTCTTCGTCTGACTCTTCCAGGGAGCCGTGTACACCTTCGGATCGCTGATGGTCATATTCAGTTCCATCACGTCATAGGCGGTCCGCGCGTATCTTTCCTCCAGAATCATGCCGTCGCTGTGCGGATAGCCGAAATGATCCACCCATGTTCTTTCATCCACACCTGTCGTTGTCACGACAAAAGTGTCGCCATCCCATTTGCCGGTTGAATAGCCCCACCAGCGCGCCAGATCCGGATTCATGAGAGGTTGCCGGCCGTCGGTCCAAATCGTCCGCACGCCGTTTCCCCATTCGAACTGCTGAATGATCTTACCGGGAAGAACATTCATTTCCAGGGGATCGGGATATATCAGGGCGCGGGTAGGTCCCATCGGATTGCAATACTGGTAGGGATCCGATCCATTGGCCGGCGGAACCGAACGCCGCCGGCCGATCGCCTCCTCCGGATGAGCCGCGGCGTCTGCGCTGCCCAGCAGCCGCCCGTATGACGGCTTGTTGGCATCGAACATCTTCTGGCCCGCAGGTGTCAGGGGCGGAACCTCGTTCGAGTACCCGCGATCGCCGCAATTGCGGCACGTGCCGCCTCCCCCATATCCGCCCGGTGAACCGTTCCGCGTCCAGATCCCGGATAAATCGTGTTTGTCGTAAGGCTTATTGGCATTTTGGGGGTCGCCCGCACTAACTCCGCCGCCCGGGCCTCCTTGGGCGAGAAGACCGGCCGCATCGAACAGTAGCAAACCCCCAGCGATGGTCAGAGCTGTGATGGAGATCTTCATCTTTCGCGACCTACTTCTGTTCGCCCTTTGGCGCCGGTGGCTCAGGCGGGGGTCCTCCAGGACCCGACCCGTTGACGCCCATGATTACTTCGCCCCGATCGTCCAGGAGCTTAAGAATCGCGCCGACCGGAGTCCCGGCCCTCGACGGCGCGACCGTGATGGTAATATGCGCGCCCACAGGAAGCGCCGCCTCGGAACGCTTCTTACCCCATCCTTCCTGGATGAGCTGCGAGGGATTGGGATAGAACTCTCCACCCCAGTGCACCACGTTCCCTTTTTCATCGGTCACGTCGAAATAGAGCTGAGGATGGGGATTGGCGTAATGAAATTCAGTGACGACGCCCTTCATCGTGATCGGGTGGCTCGCGTCGTAAGAGACCGCTGTGCCATGATGCGCGAGCGCGGACACAGCTGCCATGGTCAGGCCGGCTGCGACTCGAAGAAGATGCCGGTGTGAACGGATCATATAGACCTCCCGGAAGGCGCGATGAGTGGCGCACTCCCGCCGATTCAGTTGAAATTCTAACTCCTGCGCTGCTCTAGTCCGTGGCGCTAAACGTAAAGATATGTTAAGCCTAGAGCGTTCTGGGCGGCGGCTGTAGGATCATCGGCCAGAGAGGTCAGAACCAAAAATATGCGAGGCGCTACGAAGTATCTGGCCGGCCCTCTGGCCGGCTGCGTCATGTCCTTAACGCTCACCGCCCAGACGGCAGTGCAAGAGAAGCCCCTCATGGCAGAGCAGGTATTCAAGAACGTCAAGGTCATGAAAGGTGTCCCAGTCGGCGAATTTATGGACACGATGGGCTTTTTCGCGGCCTCGCTGGGTTTGAATTGCGTCTTCTGTCACGTGCCGGAGAGCCTGGAAAACTGGGACAAATTTGCCGAGGATGTCCCCCGCAAGAATGCTGCACGCCAGATGATTCTGATGGTGAACGCGATCAATAAGAACAACTTCGGCGGGCGCCGCGCCCTGACCTGCTACTCTTGCCACCGCGGCGCCGAGCGTCCCAAGGTCATCCCGAGTCTGGCGGATCAATATAGCGTCCCGACGGAGGACCCCAACGAAGTGGAGATCGTTAAAGACGCGCCGCCTGGACCTTCGGCGGATGAGATCCTGAGCAAGTACATCCAGGCGCTCGGCGGCGAGCGTCTGGCAAGCATGACCAGCTTCGTGGGCAAGGGCACCTACGAAGGCTACGATAGCTACCACGAAAAAGTCCCGATGGAAATCTACGCCAAGGCTCCGGGACAACGCTCGGTCGTTGTGCACGCCCAAAACGGCGATACCACCACGACTTTCGACGGGCGCGAGGGTTGGGTTGCTGCTTATGACAAGCCGGTGCACTTGCTGCCGCTACTCGCCGGATCCGAGCTCGACGGAGCAAGATTCGACGCGGACCTTTGTTTTCCTTCCCGCATTCAGCAAGCGCTCAGCCAATTGAAGGCTGGTTTTCCGGTCACAAGCATTGACGACAAAGAAGTGCATGTGATCCAGGGCATTGCGACTGGCGGGTCGCGCATCAAGCTGTATTTCGACAGTCAGACGGGGCTGTTGGCCCGGCAGGTTCGGTACACCAACACCATCGTGGGCACGATTCCCCAGCAGATCGACTACTCCGATTACCGCGACGTCGGCGGTGTTAAGATGCCATTCCAGTGGATCGTCACCTGGACGGACGGCCAGTCAAAGTTTCAGCTAAACGATGTGCAACCCAATGTGCCCATCGATAGTGCGAAACTGGCGAAACCACCGGAGGCCGTGGTCCGAAAGGCTCCGCCCCGATAGGAGGATTTATATGGCACGAAATGCCGCGATGATGATAACCGCGGTCGCAATCATGGCGATTGCAGGGCCGCAAACGAATGCCGAACAGGGGCTTCTGGTTCATAAGGCGCTCTCTCTGGACATGGCAATGGCGATCTCGCGTGGGTCTCTGGAAAAGTGCCGCGCGGGCGGCTACCACTGCGCCGTGACGGTGCTCGATGCGTCCGGTCGCACAATGATCGCCCTCCAGGACGACGGAGCGGCTCTGCACGCTTTCGACGTTAGTCGTAAGAAAGCATACACGGCGCTGGTTTACCACCGTCCTTCAAAGGACGTCGTGGAGGGCTGGTCTAAGAAAATGTCTGGGTCCCCGCCTCTTTCGGAGGGAACCCTGCCGAGTCCCCCAATTGAAGGCACGATTGCATTCGGCGGAGGGCTGCCGATTCTCGCCGGCACCGAAATCGTTGGCGCTGTTGGAGTTAGCGGCGCCCCAGGGTGGGACAATGACGAGGCGGTAGCGAAAGCGGGCCTCGCCAAGGTGGCCGACCAGTTGAAGTAGCTAGGACCGCGCCCGTTCGCGCCTAACGCAGCTCCTGCATCATGCCGGGAATGTTGCCCGCGGATGGTCCCGCGCCCCAGTTGAACTCTTTCACCAGCGTCTGAGTGATCTCGTCCTGCGATTTACGGTCGCGGTTCATTGCACGAAATCGCTCCAGCATCGCGACTTTTTTATTGCGGTATGCGGTCAACTCCTGCTTCGTTACCGTGGGGCCGTGCCCTGGAACGGCATAATCGAAATCCAGCGCCAAGATCTGATCGATGGCCCGTTGCCAGTCCGACCAACTCCCTCCATCAGCGTAATTGACGATGCTGGGGATCTCCTCCGCCGTAGTCGCCAAATCTCCCGTACATACTACGCGAGACGCTGGAAAATAGACCACCGTGTCGCCGCGGGTGTGGCCGCGCATCTGGATCAAGTCGACTTCCTTACCTCCCAGCACCAGCTTCATCTGACCCACATAGCCGATGGCAGGTATCCAGCTCTGATTTGGAGTCCTGGTCATGTTCTCGCGGTCATCCGCTGAGATGATCACCGTTGCCCCATCCTTCTCCAATTGCTCCGCCCCGGCGGCGTGATCGCCATGATTGTGAGTTAGAATCACGTACTTGATCGGCTTATCTGTGAGAGACTTCACTTTGGCGACCAAGTCATCGTGCGCCTTCGGGAATTTGGAGTCCACCAGGACGACACCGGCATCAGTGACGTACGCTGTCGCGTTCCCGCCCCAATAGACCAGCTCAGCGATGTTGGCATTCGTGTTCTCAATCGCGTAGGTGGCGTCACCGACCTTATGAAGCTGAGGCGGAGGAGGGGTTGGCTGTGCCGAAGCAAGAGAGCAAATCGCCAGGAATGCGAACAATTTCATGCCTATTTCTCCGCTTGTTTGAGGCTGTTGTAAACCGCTTCCACGAACATCTCGGTCGTCCATGCCCCGCTGTTCGCCC
>Ga0335071_10003218_pt1 | contig 17304 bp, 14 predicted proteins | sample Lox_Sample_15_FD_206724 | JGI IMG/M metagenome (GOLD analysis project Ga0335071, IMG submission 206724) | Soil microbial communities from Loxahatchee National Wildlife Refuge, Florida, United States - Lox_Sample_1.5 | ecosystem: Environmental > Terrestrial > Soil > Wetlands | place: USA... | reverse complement strand
ATCCCCGGGACTGACATTCAGCGTGACTTTCGATGACAAACGGCGCGTTGTGTGTGCGGTGATCAATAGGTTTTGTCCACTCGAGCCAGGTCCGCCGCCGCACTGCCCGTAAGGACGCAGGCGGCGGCGTTCGCTGAGGACCGTCGTCTGTGCCGACGCCAGGAACTCGATTTCACGAACAATTCCATCGCCGCCGCGGTGCGCTCCCGTTCCACCCGACGCGCGGCGCAGCGAGTAGTGCGTGATGCGCAAAGGGTATGTGGCTTCGAGCGCCTCGACCGGCGTGTTCAGCGTGTTGGTCATGTGGGTGTGTACACCCGATGCTCCGGCACGGCGGGGTCCGGCCCCGGCGCCGCCGGCAATGGTTTCGTAATACGCAAAGTCGCGGCCGCGGAATGGGTCGTGACCACCAACCGCGAGATTGTTCATCGAGCCGCAGCTCGCAGCCGGTATCTGGCGCGGAGCTGCGGGTGCCAACGCTTTGAGCAAAACATCGACGATCCGCTGCGCCGTTTCGACATTGCCACCGGCCACGGCAGCAGGGAAATTGGCGTTCACAACGGTACCGGGCGGCGCGATGATCTGCACCGGGCGCAGCAAGCCGGCGTTTGCCGGGATGTCGGTGCCGGCGAGTCCCTGGAAGACGTAAAGCACGGCGGCAACGGTCACCGCATGGTTCGCGTTGATACCACCGGCGACCTGCGCCGCGGTTCCCGAGAAGTCGACGACTGCGCGTCCGTGTGCGATGCGTACGCTGACGCGGATCGGAACGCGCAGGGCGCCGGCCCCGTCATCGTCCATCCAGTCTTCGGCGCGGTACACGCCCGCTGGCAGCCGCCGCAACGCCGTGGACATCAGTCGCGCGGAGTAGTCCTGCAACGCACTCATGGCGCGCTGCGTCAGCCGTCGCCCACTCCGCTGAACGATCTCGCGGAGGCGCCGGCCGCCGAGACGTAACGCCGCCAGCTGTGCCAGCAGGTCGCCGCGCCGTTCGTCGGCAACCCGCGTGTTCGCCAGAAACAGATCCAGTACCTCGCTCACTACTCGACCGCGTGCGACGATGCGCACCGGCGGCAAGCGGAACCCTTCCTGATAGATTTCCGTTGCCAGCGGCATGGACCCGGGGCTCGAGCCGCCGATGTCCGCATGGTGGGCGCGGTTGGCAACGTATGCGAAGGGCGCGTGCTCGCGGCGCAGGTACACCGGCGCAACGACTGTCACGTCGGGCAAATGCGTGCCCCCGGCGTACGGATCGTTGAGGACGACCACGTCGCCGGGTTGCATCGGCACACGCTCAATCGCCGCGCGCACGGAGAGCGGCGTCGAGCCCAGGTGGACGGGAATGTGTGCGGCTTGCGCGACCATGTTACCGCGGCCGTCGAATACCGCACACGAGAAATCGCGCCGCTCTTTGATGTTCGGGGAGAAGGCACTGCGGCACAGGGCGACTCCCATCTCCTCCGCCAACGCACTCAGGCGGTGGTTGAAGACCTCCAAGGTGACCGCATCAATGCGCATGACTCAACACGAGATGTCCGGTCCGATGTACGCTGGCGCGCCAGCCGGGTGGGATGAACGTTGTGGCGCTGAACTCGGTGATCACCGCGGGTCCGCGGACCGGCGTCGCGATGGCGAGATGCGCACGCTCATATGCAGAAGCCGGCAGCCATCGCCCAGCCCAGCGCACGCGGTGGCGCTCGGGCGGCGGCGCCGGCTGCGATGGAACGCGCCGCGCGTGGAACACCGCATGGCGTCCGTATCCCTGCACGCGAAGATTCACGACTTCGATTGGCCGTGCCGGGTCGGCATAGCCGTACAGCTTCCGATGCGCGGCATGGAAGGCAGCGGGCAGACGCGCGCTGAACGGAAGAGCGATCTCGTACGATTGCCCCCGATAGCGCACATCGACCGTCCGCATGATGGCAAAGCGAGCCGGTGGCAAGCCTTCCGCGCGCAGGTCGGCACGTACCGCGCGCTCGAGCGGAATGAACAACCTCCGCAGGTGGGCGACCGGCGGGTTCGTCAGCAGGACGGTGCGCACCGAATCGCGCTGCACAACCGCTGACGCGGCGCCCGACGCCGACAGCAAGCCGGGATGGGACGGGACGACGACCCGGCGAATGCCGAGCCCCGTAGCGAGCTCACAGGCGTGCTGTCCCGCGGCGCCACCGAAGGCGATCAGCGTGTATTCGCGCGGATCGTGGCCACGCTCGACGGAGATGCTGCGGATCGCCCGCTCCATGCTTGCGTTGACGACACGCACAATGCCTTCGGCGGCGCGCTCGCACGTGAGGTGCAGCGCTGCGGCGACGCGCCGCGTCGCGGTGCGTGCCCGTGCCGGATGGAGCGCCATGCGCCCGCCGAGAAAGGCGTCGGCGACCAATCGGCCGAGGATGACATTCGCATCGGTCACCGTGGCGGCGTTGCCCTTCCCGTAGCAGGCAGGCCCGGGATCGGCCCCGGCACTCTGCGGACCGACCTTCAGCGCGCCGCCGGCATCGATCCAAGCGAGCGAGCCGCCGCCGGCGCCAACGGTGTGAATGTCGATCGCCGGTACCTTCAACGGCAGTCCCTCGATCGCCCACTCCGAGCGGTAGCGCACCGCGCCATCGATCAGGCTCACGTCCGTCGACGTACCACCCATGTCGAAGGTAATCACGCGCCGCAGCCGTAGCGCGCGCGCCACCGCCCACGCGCCGATGACACCACCGGCCGGACCAGACAGCACCGTGCGTACTGCCTCACGTCCAGCCAACCGCGCCGAGATGGCGCCGCCGTTCGACTGCATGATTCGTATGCGAGTGTCACTCACCCGCCGTGTCTCCAGCCCCCGCACAAGGGTTTCCAGATGGCGATGCATCACTGGTCCGACATAGGCGTTGACCACGGCGGTGCTGAAGCGCTCGTATTCGCGATACTCCGAGCTGAGTTCGTGCGACAACGAGCAGAACACCTCGGTGTCGGCCAGCGCGGCGCGCAACCGACGTTCGTGCCGGGGGTTGGCGTAGGAGTGCAGGAAGCACACCGCCACCGCCTCCGGCTTGAGTCTGCGGATGGTACGCAGGGCGGCGTGCAGGGCCTGCGGCCGCAACGACGTCAGCACACGTCCTTCGAAGCTCATGCGCTCGGGGACGCCAATGCGCCAGCGCCGCGGCACCAGCGGCTGCGGCGGCTGCGGCTCGAGGTCGTACAACGCCGGACGGTTCTGGCGGCCGATCTCGATGAGATCTTCGAACCCGGCTGTCGTCAGCAAGACGACTCGCGCGCCGCGGCGCTCCAGCAGCGCATTGGTGGCGACGGTGGAGCCGTAGGTCACAAGCCGCGGCACGTTCTCGGGCAGCAGCTCCCGCAGTCCACGCAATACCGCCCGTGCCGGGTCGTCGGGTGTCGACGGGACTTTGTGCGTGCGAATCTCTCCCGCGACAATGGCAATCAGGTCGGTGAACGTACCGCCCGTGTCGATCCCAACGATCGCGGGTCCAGGTGTCACGGTGCCCACGTCAGCGAGGGCTTCGCCCGCAGTCCAAAGTCGAAAGTGGTTGACGGGAATCTCTCCCCAGCGTGGCGAGCTTTGGACGCGGTAACTCGGCAGAGCGCGGTGGACAAAAAAAGAGCCGCCGCGGTGGTACCGCGGCGGCTCTGATCACGAGGCGGGCTGCCGCTCACGCAGCGGCGACCTCCTTTGACTTGCTCGAACTGGAATCGGACTTTGACTCGCCTTTCGCAACGCTCTCGCTCTTGGATTCGGTCTTCGACTCGGCTTTGGATTCCGTTTTCGACTCGGCCTTGGCTTCCGTGCCCTTCTCCTTGCCCTTGCCGTCGGCGCGGCCGTAGTCGGTGATATACCACCCACTTCCCTTCAGTTGAAAAGACGTGTTCGAGATCAGCTTCGTCACCTTGCCACGGCAGGTCGGACAGCGCGCCAGCGGCGGCTCCGTGATGCGCTGCGTGACTTCAAACTCACCGCACTTCCGGCACCGGTACTCGTAAATCGGCATGGGAAGGACCCTCCAAATGTGCTTACGAACACCATACGGTTAACCGTGACTCTTGCCTTTGTCAACGAGGCCTTGCAGCACGGCATCGAGGCGCTGCCGGCAGGCGGCCGGATCCACGCCGCCGACCTCGACCACCTTCTCCCGGCTCGTGTCGCCGTGGACGATGTGGACGGCGCGGGGTGGGACAGCCAGGGTGCGAGCCAGCAAGTTGACCAGGGCGGCGTTGGCAGCGCCGTCGACCGGTGGTGCGTGGACCTGGATCTTGAGGGCCGTGCCGTGCCAACCCACGACCCGGTCCCGGCTGGCACGTGGCTGGAGGCGGACGCGCAACCGCAGCGTTGTGTCCTGAGTGTTCTCCGCCATCAGCGCATGGAGAACGCCAGGTCGCGCAGGCTCTGTACCAGGAACCCCTGCAGGAAGTAGATTGCCACCAGCACCAGCAATGGGGAGAAATCGATGCCGCCCAGCAAGATCGGCAGGCTGCGCCGGATGCGGTACAGCAGCGGCTCTGTCGCGCCATAGAGGAACCGCACGATCGGGTTGTACGGGTCGGGATTGACCCAGGATATCAACGCCCGGGCGATGACGATCCACATGTAGAGCGTCAGGCGGTGGCCAGCAGAAAATTCGAGAAGATGAACATGCAGGCTCCTTGGCAGCGATGCGTCCGTTTACCGCGGACACCGTCCGCCCACAAGCGCCGCGGCGCGTCCGGTCGCGGCCGGCGCCCGGTGGCGCGCCTTGACGGGCTGGGACGGAGCGACTAAGTCGGGCGCAATCATTGATGATCCCGCAGCCCGACCATAACAAGACGGCGACCGTGGCCGTGGGCTCTCCTGCGGGCCGCACGCACCTGCTCTCATGGGCTTTGGTGATCGGCTTGATTGCGCTGGGGGTGCTGTTTTTCTTCTCCGATGCCCGCAAGTTGTGGGAGACGGCGTCGACCGTCGATGCTCGGTTCGTGCTGCTGCCGTTTCTCTGTGGCGTCGCGAGCTACGCGCTGATGGCACTGTCGTATCACGGCATCGCCGAGGCCGCAGGTGCTGAGGTGCCGTTCTGGGAAATGCTCAAGATCACGTTTGTGGCGAACACCGTGAACTACGTCGTATCGACAGGCGGGCTGAGCGGCTTTGCGGTGCGTCTCTACTTTTTCATTCGCTGCTCGATTCCATCGGGCACGGCGGTGATCATTTCACTGGTGCAGACGTTCATTACCAACACCATCCTGCTGCTGTTCGTGGTGGGCGGCTTCGCCTATCTGCTGGGCTCGCACGAGCTGCATGGCTATGCGCTGGGGACGATCTCCGTCCTGTTGTTCTTCTTCGTGCTGGCCGCTGCGGTGGCGATGGTGCTCTTGCTGCACCGCGGGCTGCGGCGGCGCACGCTGTTCCTCGCAGCCGAGGCGGCCCATTGGTTCCTGCACCGCTTCTTGCCGCGTCACAAGCCGGCGCGGGTGCGGATCTGGCGGTTCCAGCGCAATCTGAATCGCGGCATCGAGTTCGTGTTGGAGCGCAAGCGCCGCATGATCCTGCCCACCATCTGGATTGTGGTCGATTGGGGGGTGACGATGCTGATCCTGTACACCGCCTTCATCACGGTCCGCTATCCCATCCCGATGAGCTTTGTGGTTGTCGGCTTCGCCGTCGGCATCATCCTGTCGCTCGTGTCCTTCGTCCCCGGCGGGCTGGGCGTCATGGAAGGCTCGATGGCCGCGATCTTCGCCAGCTTGTCGGTGCCATTCGAGACGGCCGTTGTGGCGGTGCTCATCTTCCGCGTCGCGTACTACCTCCTTCCCATGGTCATCAGCGTGTTCTTCTTCCGCGGCATGCTCTTGCAGGCGCGCGCCGCGCCCGCAGCGCTCGAGGGAGATTCACGGCAGTAAAGTTGCATCCCATTGGATAATCGAGTCTTTCTTTGAGGTTCCGGTTGACAAGGCAGGGCTCTTGCCGCACACTTGGCACCGCGTGGATGGGATGGGGGAGGCAGATGGGCATGCGCCAGACGAAACACGTGATACTGCTGATCGGATTGTTGCTGTCGGTCGGCGTATCCTCGGCGCATGCCGCCCGCTCAGGCAACCGCTCCGTCATCACGGCGAAAGCAGGCATCTTGGTCGACGATGAAACCGGGGTGATCCTCTGGGAGCACAACCCGGATTTACCGCTGCCGCCTGCCAGTACGACGAAGATCGTGACGGCGATGCTGGCCCTGCAGAGCGGGCGGCTCGAAGACTCACTCAGCGTGACTGCGGAGGCTTCCCAGGCGCCGCCCTCGAAGATCAGTCTGCGACCCGGATGGAAGATGCGGTTGCGAGATCTCGTCTACGCGGTATTGCTCAACTCCGCGAACGACGCGGCCGTGGTGATTGCCGAGGGACTCTCCGGATCAGTTCGCAACTTTGCGGACCGCATGAATGCGCAGGCGCGTTCCATGGGTGCCACCAACACGCACTTCGTCAATCCGAACGGGCTGCCGGCGGAGAACCACTACTCGACAGCGCGCGATCTGGCGACAATGTTCAGCTACGGGATGCGCAATCCGCTGTTCGAGAGTGTCGTCAATACGAAGACGACTACGGTCTCGCCCTCGTTTGGCACCCAGCGGTTGATCAAGCTGCATAATCACAACCGCTTGCTCGGGAACTATCACATCCACGTCGTCGGCAAGACTGGTTGGACGCTGGCCGCGAAGAAGTGTTTCGTCGGTGCAGCCGATGCAGACGGCCGGCGGCTGGTGGTGGCGGTGCTCGGGTCGCGCGACCTCTGGGGCGACCTCAAGCGGCTGCTGGAGTTTGGCTTCGACAGCGGTACACGACCGCTACCGGAATCCATGGAGCTCGGCACTTGGGCGGCAGCGGCCCCACCGGCGTCGGGAGACGACGCGGTGGATGACGCTCCCGCCGCGCCACCTGTTCAGCAGAAATACGCGGTACATCTGGCAACCTACCGCCGCAAGAGCACGGCGACGCGCCTCCAGGGCGCCATGTCGCGCAGCGGCTATAGGGCCCACGTTGAAGCCATTCCGCACGGGCGCGCCGCGCTCTATCGTGTCTCGATTGGCGGCTACTCGAACCGCCAGGATGCCGAGCGTGCCGCGCAGAAAATCAACAGAACCCGCCGGGATCTGAAGGCGTCCGTCGTGCAGACGAGCTGAGCTGCCCGCCACGCCAGGCTCGCAGCGGACAGCCGCTTTCTGCCGCATCGTCGTCTGGCTCCGCGTCGAGCGCCTCAGCGAGAAGTCCGCGCGCCAGCATCACCGTCCATATCAGCGCCACACCGGACAACGCGAGCGCCAGGACCACCAAGAACAACCCGGTATCGATGGTGGCGAAGAACGTCGTCCCCAAGAGGACCAACCGGGAGCAGCGGTGGCGACCGTGCAGCATGACGCGCCGTGCGCCCTTACTGGAGGCCGATCGTCTTCTTGATCTCGCGCACCAAGGCGATGTTGTCGGAATGCCCGGTCTTGCGTGCCGTGATCATTCCACGGATCGGACGCCCGAGGAGGTAGATGTCGCCCATGATGTCCAGGATCTTGTGGCGGACGAATTCGTCGGGAAAACGCAGCGTGGTGTTCACCACCTTCTCGTCATCGATGAGGATGCAGTTGTCCAGGCGTCCGCCGCTCGCGAGGCCCATGGCGGCGAGCTGCTTCATGTCCCGAAGAAACCCGAAGGTGCGTGCCGGTGCAATCGTCTCGCGGAACGACTCCGGACCTTCGTGGATATAGGTGAATTGCTGTACCCCGACCGGATGCGGATAGACGAGTGTGTACGCGATGCTGAATTGGTCGGCGGGCTCGATGGCGATGAATTCTTCGCCTTCCTTGCCGACGATGATGCGCCGGTTGATGACAATCTCCTCCACCGTGCCGCCTTGGTCGACCAGGCCGACGCTGTCGAGCAGGCGGCAAAACTCCAGCGCCGAGCCATCCATGGTCGGCACCTCACCCTGCATCTTCACGAGCAGATTGGTGACCCCGTAAGCGTGGAAGGTCGCCAGCAAATGCTCGACCGTCTTCGCGGTGACGCCGTTGCGGTGCAGCGTGGTGGCATAGCCGGTCGAATCGACGAAGTCGACGTCGGCGGGCACGGTGGCATCCGTGGACAGGCTGGTAAACACGATCCCATTGCCGGGAGGCAGCGGCTGCAGGATGAGTCCGGTCTTGACGCCGCTGTGCAGGCCGGTGCCGCTGGCGACCACGCTGCGCGCAATGGTGCGCTCGGTGCGGCGCTGCGGGCGCCGGCCGGGCGCCGCGCCGGCGCCCACTCCATCCACGGCTGCTTCGCCTGGGCCATGGCCGTCCGGCGTGACACCCGTCGCCACGCTGCGTTGGGCAGCGGCGTGGTGATCGAGTGCGCGGTTGACGACACGTAGCAGCCCGTCAAGCGAGAACGGCTTCTCGATGAAATCGAAGGCGCCCAGCTTGGTCGCCTTCACCGCCGTCTCGATGTTGCCGTGCCCCGAGATCATGATCACGGCCGGCGCCGCTGCGCTCTCGTGCAGTTGCTGCAGCAGTTGCAGACCGTCGACCTCGGGCATCCACACATCGACGATCACCAACTCGGGATTCTCGCGGTGGATGACCTCGAGTGCTTGGCGGCCGTCCTCGGCTTCCAGGACGCGCAAGCCCTCTTCGGCAAGGATGCCCCGCAACGAGGTACGTATCTCGGGTTCGTCGTCAACGACCAGAACGGTTGCCATCGTCCCCCCTCACGCGCGGGCGGCAACCCGCTCGACCTCGAGCCGGTGTCGGGACGGGAAGTCGATGATGAAGCGGCTGCCACGCGGCTGATTGTCCTGCGTGCGGATGTATGCCTGGTGATCCGCCACCACCGACGACACGATTGCCAAGCCGAGGCCGGTGCCTTCCTTTTTCGTCGAGAAGTACGGTTCGAACAGTCGCAGCTTGACGTCGCGGCTCATCCCACACCCATTGTCCGCCACCTCGAGACGCACGACACCGCGCGCCGCCAGGTATGACGTGACGACCTCGATGCGTCCAGTTTCGGGGACACCGTGGCACGCGGCAACGGCGTTGTCGAGCAAGTTGATCAGCGCTCGTTTCATGGCCTCGCGGTCCAGGTCGACGGGGGGCAGCTCGGCAGCCGAGCGGAAATCGAAGGTGATCTCCGGATGCCCTTGCCGAAACAGCACCAGGGCTTCTTCGACGAGGGCATTGAGGTCATGCGGCGCCAGCCGCACCGCGGGCAGGCGTGCGAACATCGAGAACTCGTCCACCAACCGCTTCAGTTCTTCCACTTGGCCGACGATGGTTCGCGTGCACTCTTCGAACACCGCGCCATCCGCGCGCGCCAACTGCGCGCCGTAGCGCTTGCGCAGGCGCTGCGCGGACAGCTGAATCGGCGTCAGTGGGTTTTTGATCTCGTGCGCCAGGCGGCGCGCCACCTCGCGCCAGGCCTCCATGCGCTGCACGCGCAGCAGATGAGTCACGTCCTCGAAGAACAACATGATACCGCGCTGCGCGCCGGCTTCGTCGGTCAACGACGTGGCGCTCACCAGCGCAGTGATGATGTGCTCCCCGCCGGTGAGCTTCAGCTGCTGCTCCACCTGGCGATGCGGTGTGGTGAGCGCTTCGTTGATCACCTCGCCCACCTTGCTCAGGTGTGGCCCGTGGAACACTTCGGTCCATGGCTTGCCGCGCACCTGGGCGAAGCGCACGCCGAGCATGCCCTCGGCGGCGCGGTTGAGCATGGTGATCGCCCCCTTCTGGCTGAGCGAGACGACGCCAGCGGCAATGTTGGCGAGGATGTTCTCGACGTACTTGCGGCGCTCGACCAGCTCGGAATGGATCTGTTGCAGGTCGGCGGTCATCTGATTGAACGAGTCGACGAGCACGGCGGTCTCCTCGTCGCTACCCGCTTCGATGCGGTAACTCCAATTCCCCTGCGCCACTTCGCGCGTGCCCTCCGCCAGGCGCTGCAGCGGAATGCTGATGATTTTCGCCTGCTGGAAACCGAACCAGGTGGCGGAAAAGATGACCACCAGCGTAATCAGCGCCAGCGTGAGGATGTAGCCGTTCTTGATCGGCTGCTTCATGCTCAGCAACTGCCGATAGTCACGGTACGAGCGCGAGATGTCGCGGGCGTGCCCGCTGACGTTGCGCGGGACCAAGTAGTCGACGGTGACCGCGCCGACGACCGCGCCATTGGCATTGCGCACGGGGGCACCCGCGCGCACGATGTCGCCCTTCCCGAAGGGGCGTGTGCGCGCAATGTCCTCACCGTTCAGGAGCTCGCCGAGAATGTCCTGCGGTTCGCCCGGCGCACCCGTTGCCAGCACCTCACTGCTGGCGCGCGCCAGGCTGGTGCGGTCCGGCGCGTACACTTCGAGCCCGGCGAGGTCCATCTCTCTGCGCTTGCCCTCGATGAACTGCTGCAGCTCCTTGCGGCGGTTGGGCGCCCACAATCCGCGCTGCTCCACTTGTCCACCAATCTCGTGCGCGAAATGCGCCGCGTTGTTGGCGGCGAACTGGTAGTAGCTCTGTACCACGTCGAGCGAGCCTTGCAGCGAGCCTTCGACCCGCACGTTGAACCAGTTGTCGAACACCGCGGTGAGAAAGCCGTCGGTGACGAAGAAGAGCAGAGTCGTCGGGAACAGCGTCAACCCCACGAAGGCGAGCACCAGCCGCGTGCGCAGCCGCGAACCGAGAATGCCGCGGCGACGCTCGAAGACCAGCTTGACGAGGTTGCGCGTGACCAGAAAGATCAGCAGCACGAGTAGGATCAGGTTCAGGTTGATGAGGAGAAAGAAGATGATGTTGCCCGACAACGAGGGGCTGTTGCTGAAGCGTGGTAAGCGGGTCTCGAAGACGGCAAAGAGGGCGAAGACGACGGCGATGGCAACGATGATCACGCCCTCGCGCCGGCGGCGGCGGATCTCGTCCTCCGAAAGAGTCGGCCGCTGCCCACCCCAGATGTGCCACCAGCGGGCCATGACGCTCTGGGCATTCTAGGGAGACACCCCTGCGGGCGCAAGGTGTGGGACCTGGGAGCCCGGGAGCCGGCGCAGGGCGTGGAGAAAGGTTCACATTGTTGCCGAATTGAGTCGCGGCCTGCCTTGTCTTTCCTGGTTGCGGCGCGCTAGGTTCGCCGCATTGATGGCCCCCTCCCTTCCGCTCGCCGGCATCCGCATCCTCGACCTGGGCACGCGCATCGCGGCGCCGTTCGCCGCGACCTTGCTCGGGGACTTCGGCGCCGAGATCATCAAGGTCGAGCTGCCCGGCTCGGGCGACTTCATGCGCGGCATCGGGCCGTTCGTCGATGGCTACTCGCTGTGGTGGGCCGTCGAAGGACGCAATAAGAAGTCGATCACACTCGATCTGCGCAAACCACGCGGCCAAGAACTTCTCAAGCGGCTCATCACCGTGTCCGACGTGGCGGTCGAGAACTTTCAGCCTGGAACGCTGGAAGAATGGGGGCTCGGCTACGAGACCCTGCGCGCCATCAATCCCGGGCTCATCCTGACACGCGCCTCGGTGTACGGGCAGAGCGGTCCGTACCGCGACCGCCCCGGCCTCGACCGCAACGGCATCGGCTTTGGCGGCCTGCTGTACCTCACCGGCTATCGCGAGCGACCGCCGGTGCGTCCAGGCATCATCATTTCCGACTATCTGACCGGTGTGTTCAACGCCTTTGCGATCATGATGGCGCTGTATCATCGCGATGTGCACCGCAGCGGCGGACAATGGGTGGATCTCGCGTTGTACGAATCGATCTTTCGGGTTCTCGAGCACACGGCCGCGGCCTACGATCGGCTCGGCGTCGTGCGCCAACGCGAGGGCAACCGGCTGCGCAATTCTGCCCCACTCGACAACTGGGAAACCAAAGACGGGCAGTTCGTGTGCATCGTCGCCGCCGGCGACGGGCTGTTCCCGCGTCTCGCCCGTGCCATGGGGCGCGAGGACCTGCTCGGCGACGCGCGTTTCGCAACCTTCACCGCGCGCGTCCAACACGCCGATGCGATCAACGGCCTCGTCGGCGACTGGGTGCGGCAGCACACGGCTGCGGAGGTCGAAGCAATCCTGGTCGATGCACAGGTGCCGGTGACGCGCGCCTATTCGATTGCCGACATTTTCGCCGATCCCCACTATGCGGCGCGCAACGACATTGTCAGCATCGACGATCCGGTCGTTGGGCCGCTGCGCATGCAGGCGGTCTATCCGCGTTTGTCCGACACGCCCGGCCGCATCCAACGGGGTGCGCCGCGACTGGGCGAGCACAACGATGAGGTCTACGGCTCCCTGCTGGGCCTCGGCGTTGCGGAGATCGAGTCGCTGCGCGCCGAAGGGGTCATCTGAGAAAGCTGGAGGTAAGCGATGAGTCAGACTGATCCGATCTTGGCGGCGGTCGCGGCACGCGCGCTGGCGTTCGTCCATGATGGGGCGGTGGTGGGCCTGGGAACGGGACGGGCGGCGACCGCGTTCGTCGAAGCGCTCGGTGAGCGTGTCAAGCAAGGGATGCGCGTCACCGGCGTACCAACCTCGAAAGCGACCGCGGCGACCGCGCGACGCCTGGCGATCCCGTTGGTCGACCTGGACGATGTCGACGGGATCGACGTGACCGTCGACGGCGCCGACGAGGTCGACCCGCAGCTCAACCTCATCAAGGGATACGGCGGCGCCATGGTGGGCGAAAAGATCGTCGCCGCCGCCTCGCGTCGCGAGATCATCCTGGTTGGCAGTGAGAAGCTCGTGCCCGTGCTCGGCAAGCGCGGCATCCTGCCGGTGGAGGTCATCCCGTTTGCAGTCGGTTTCTGCAAGCGCCGCCTGACGGCGCTCGGCTGTCGGCCGCAGGTACGCCTCACCGACGGCGTGCGGGTGCCCTTCGTCAGCGATAGCGGCAACTACATCCTCGACTGCGGCGTCGGGCCGATCACCGACCCGCAGGCGTTGGAGGACGCCATTCGCGCCATTCCGGGCGTCGTCGGTAGCGGGCTGTTCATCGGCATCGCCGAACGGGTGCTGGTGGGTGATCAGGACGGGGTGCGTGAGCTGTGCCGATAGCGTACCTTGCTCAGCGGGAGGACACGACATGCAAACACGACAGCTCGGTGGATTGACCGTCTCAGCGATCGGACTCGGCTGCATGGGGATGAGCGAGTTCTACGGACCCAGCGATGAGGGCGAGGCGATCGCCACGATCCATCGCGCCCTCGACCGTGGCGTCACGCTGCTGGACACGGCCGACATGTACGGGCCGTACACCAACGAGGAACTGGTAGGCCGCGCCATCCGCGGCGGCCGCCGCGATCGAGTCGTGCTCGCGACCAAATGCGGTATCGTGCGCGATCCCAAGAATGCCGTGGTGCGCGGTATCGACGGCTCGCCGGACTACATCCGGCGGGCGTGTGACGGCAGCTTGCAGCGCCTCGGTGTCGACCATGTCGACCTGTACCAACTCCACCGCGTCGATCCGAAGGTGCCCATCGAGGAGAGCGTCGGTGCCATGGCGGATCTCGTACGTGCGGGAAAGACGCGCTTCATCGGCTTGTCGGAAGCCGGCTCGGCAACGTTGCGCCGCGCCTGCAAGGTGCACCAGCTGGCGTCTGTGCAAACGGAGTACTCGCTGTGGAGCCGTGATGCCGAGCACGGCATTCTGGCGACGTGCCGCGAACTGGGTGTGGGCTTCCTGGCCTACAGCCCGCTCGGCCGCGGCTTCCTGACGGGACAGATCAAGCGCTTCGAGGATCTCGCTGCCGACGACTACCGCCGGCATTCCCCACGCTTTCAAGGCGCGAACTTTGAGAAGAACCTGACCCTCGTGCGCCGCATCGAGGAGATCGCCGCGGCCAAGAACTGTAGGCCGTCGCAGCTGGCGTTGGCCTGGGTAATGGCGCAGGGCGAGTTCATCGTGCCGATCCCGGGCACGAAGCGACGCACCTATCTCGAAGAGAACCTCGGCGCGCTCAACGTCCAACTCTCCCAGGCTGATCTGGCGCGCATCGACGAGGTGGCGCCGCTCGGAGCCGCGGCCGGCTTGCGCTACCCGGAAGCGATGATGCAAGCCGTCAACCGCTAACCGAGGGCGGTCGGCGCCGTACGGCGGCCGCGGTGGCAGCCAGAAGCAACGACGGCAGCCAGATCCAGCGCACCCCGCTTGCCAGAACCGCCGCGCCCCAATGGCTGAAGTGCGGCGACGGTCGTTGAGATGCCGTGCGCATCTGCGTATGCTCGCGCACCATGTGCACTCGAAGAGCGAAGCGTGCCGACTCACGGTGACCTATGATCAGCCGTGAGAGTGAAGGGCTTGGCTTGGCGCACCACGCTGCGGCGTTCCCCGCCAAGGCAGCCGTCGTGGTGGGAGAGAAGGTGCTCGCCTACGGCGCGCTGAATGCGCGTGTGAATCGGCTGGCGCGCGCGTTGCGCCGTGCCGGCGTCGGTGTCGGTGATGCCGTCGCTGCGGTGCTGCCCAACGGCTGTGAATGGTTGGAGCTGCTCAACGCGGCGGGCAAGCTGGGCGCGCAGCTGGTCCCGGTCGGCTATCGCCTGAAGGGTCCCGAGATTGCCTACATGGTCAGCGACTCGGGCGCCAAGATCATCGTCGGCGCGCCCCAGTTGCGCGACGAGATTGATCGCGCCGTGGGTGAACTGGGTGCGAACGATAGCATCCTCTGGGTAACGGGCAGCGATCGGCCGTGGCGCGGGCGCGCCTATGAAGCTCTGATCGGTGCGGAGTCTGTTGACGAACCGGAGGGCGGGTTCGGCGGCGGCGGCTTCAATGTGCTCATCTACACCTCAGGCACCACCGGACGCCCCAAAGGCATCGAGCGCGCCGTGGACGCAGCCGCCGCCCATCTTACGCTTGCATCCATCGCCACCTTGTGGGGATTCGGCGCTGCGGATGTGCACCTGGTCGCCGGGCCGCTCTATCACACCGGCCCCGGGAGCTATGCGCAGCTGCACCTGCTCGTCGGCGGCACGGTTGTGCTGCTGCCACACTTCGACGCAGCGGAGGCGCTGCGGCTGATTGCGCATCATCGCGTGACCAACACGTTCATGGTGCCCACGCACTTTAGCCGCATTCTGCAACTCGACGCCGCCGAGCGCTGCCGCTACGACCTGTCATCGCTGCGGCGGGTTCTCCATTCGGCCGCGCCCTGCCCGGCCCACGTCAAGCGCGGCATCGTCGCTGTCTTCCCGCCCGGCGTCGTCACCGAATTTTATGGCGCTTCCGAGAGCGGGTTCACGATGATCACTGCCGAGGAGTGGCTGAAGAAACCGGGGAGCGTCGGCAGGCCGTGGCCGCTGCACGAGATCCGGATCCTCGACGAAGACGGCAAGGAATGCGGGCCGGGGCAGGTCGGATTGATCTACGTGCACGGCCCCCGCATGGACTTCAAGTATCGTCACGCCGACGACAAGAACCGTGCAGCCTTCCGCGATGGCTTTTTCACGGCCGGCGACCTCGGCTACCTCGATGACGATGGATATCTCTTCATCGCCGACCGGCGTACCGACTTGATCATCACCGGCGGAGCCAACGTCTATCCGGCAGAGGTTGAGAGTGTGCTGATGGCGCATCCGAAAGTCGCCGATGTCGCCGTCGTCGGGCTCCCGGATCCCGACATGGGCAAGTCGGTGCTCGCCGTGGTTGAGCTGCGGTCCGGTGCGCGCGCCACGGCGGAGGAGATCGTCGCCTTTGCGCGCCGCGATCTGGCGCACTACAAGTGCCCACGCCGCGTCGAGTTCGTCGAGCACTTGCCGCGTGAGCCGCAAGGGAAGGTGCGCAAACGCGAACTGGTACAGCGCTACGGTGCTCAGGGTTGACATTACGAGGCGACCGGCGGCAACGGGCGCCAAGAGACAGGATGGAGTGAGAAGAATCGGATGGCCCTTTATGACTGGAGATTGGCGGGCAAGACCTTTGACTACAACGGCCATTCGATTTTCTACCGCGAGGAGGGGCAGGGGCCAGCGCTGCTCTGCATCCACGGGTTCCCGACGGCATCGTGGGACTGGCATCTGCTCTGGCCGGAGCTGACTCAACGCTTCCGGGTCATTGCCCTCGACATGATCGGCTTCGGCTTCTCGGCAAAGCCGCCGACGTACCCGTACTCGATCCGCGATCAGGCCACGATCCACGAAGCGCTGCTGCGTGAGCTGGGCGTCGACTTCATTCATGTCCTGGCACACAACTATGGCGATAGCGTGGCGCAGGAACTCCTGGCGCGCTACGAGGAGCGCCGCCAGGCGAGTGCGGCCGGGATCAAGATCGAGTCGGTGTGTTTTCTGAACGGCGGACTCTTCCCCGAGGCGCACCGGGCGCGGTGGCTTCAGAAGCTGCTGCTCACGCCGTTCGGCTCACTGCTGTCGCGCCTGTCGTCGCAGCGCCGCTTCCGGCGCAGTCTGGCGGCCGTTTTCGGCCCCCACACACGGCCCTCGGACGATGAGCTGAAGGCGGCGTGGTCGCTGGTCACCCACAACGACGGGCACACGATTGCCCACCGGCTCATCCGCTACATCCCGGAACGCCGCGAGCAACGCGCCCGCTGGATCGGCGCGCTTCAGCAGACGAAGGTGCCGTTGCGCCTGATCGACGGCTCGGCGGACCCGGTGTCGGGCGCGCACATGGCTGCTCGCTATCGCGAGCTGGTGCCGCATCCGGATGTTGTGCTGCTCGACGGCATCGGCCACTACCCGCAAATCGAAGATCCCGCAGGGGTACTGCGCGCGTTTCTGGAATTTGTCGAGCCGTTGTTGCCGCGCCCGGCGCAGACCCCGTTGCCCTCATGATTGCGGCGTGGACGTCGGTGTCGCCGTCGCCGGAACTGGACAGCCGTGCAAGGCGTTGTCGACGCCGAGGACGAGCCCATTGATTTTGACTTCGCCGGTGTGGTCGACGTCGAACGCACGGCACATATCGATGCCCGTGCTTCCCAAGGCGATGTCCACGCCGGTGATGAGCTCATCGATGGTCACAACGCCGTTGTTGTTGCAGTCGCCGACACACGTGGGAGTGGGTGTCTGCGTCGGCGTGCGCGTCGCGGTGGTCGTGGCCGTCGCGACAGGGGTACCGGTGAGTGTCGCGCTTGGCGTGATGGTCGGCGTCGCCGTGGGTGGAGCGGTCGGCGTGATGGTGAACGTCGGTGTGGCTGTGTGCGTTGGCGTGGGACTCCTGAAGCACGCTTGCACGTTGGCGCATTTCGGATCGTCGCAGTCGATGAAGCCGTCGCCGTCGTTGTCTTGACCGTCGTCGCAGATCTCCTGCACCGTTTGCAGGGTCAGATCGGCATCGGTGTAGACCGGCTTGAATCCCAGCCCGTTACCGATGACGAGACCGTCCGTG
>Ga0335071_10003216_pt1 | contig 17309 bp, 16 predicted proteins | sample Lox_Sample_15_FD_206724 | JGI IMG/M metagenome (GOLD analysis project Ga0335071, IMG submission 206724) | Soil microbial communities from Loxahatchee National Wildlife Refuge, Florida, United States - Lox_Sample_1.5 | ecosystem: Environmental > Terrestrial > Soil > Wetlands | place: USA... | reverse complement strand
GGGGATCTACATCGTTTTCTATACCACGGTATTTTCCAACTGGCAGGGCTTCTTCACCGGAACGGTCGGCTCCTTGGGATACTGGCTCCAGCAACAGGGCGTCCGGCGCGGCAACCAACCCTGGTATTACTATATCCTGATCCAGATCCCGGTCTATGAGTTCCTGCCGGCGTTGGGACTCCTGCTGGCGGCTTATTTTGGATTCCGCCAGAAATCGCCCGCTCCCCTGCCGGCAGACTCCGAACCCAACCCGGTTCCGGATGGAATCAGCGAAGGGAATTACACCTTCCCGCTTTTATTTTGGTGGGCGCTCTCGAGCCTGGCCGCGTTTACCGTCGCCGGTGAAAAGATGCCCTGGCTGACCGTCCATATCGTCCTGCCGATGATCCTGCTGACCGGGTGGGCGGTCGGGCAGTTGATCGAGCGGGCGGACTGGACCACGCTGCGTAAGCTGCGCCTCGGCTGGGTGACGATCCTCCTGGTCGTCTTCTTCACCAGCCTGGGTGGGTTCCTCGTCCAGGCGCTTGGCAGCAACCGTCCCTTCCAGGGAAAGACCATCGGCCAGTTGGCTCAGACGAATGCATTCCTGCTGACCGGTTTCATCCTGGTCGCCAGCGCCGTGGGTCTGTTCTACCTGCTCTCCAGGTGGCAGCTGCGGCAATCCCTGCGGATCGCAGGATTGGTCTTCTTTGGTCTCCTGGCGGTCCTGACCGGGCGGGCTGCCTTCCGGGCCGCCTTCGTCGACTACAACGATCCGACCGAATACCTGGTCTATGCCCACGGCGCAACCGGGATCAAAGACGTCATGGATCAGATCGCCGACATCTCCTACCGGACCACGGGAGGGAACAATCTCCAGATCGCCTACGACGCGAACATGCCCGACCAGGGCGTCGAGTGGTCATTCAAGTGGTACTTGAGGAATTATCCGAATGCCACTTTGTTCGACAAGCCCGACACGACCCTTCAGAACGATGCAGTCATCATCGTCGACCAGAAGAATTTCGATAACATCAAGCCCATCGTGGGCGATAATTATTTCCAGTTCGATTACATTCGTATGGTCTGGCCCAACCAGGATTACTTCGGATTGACCTGGCCGCGCCTGAAAAATGCGATCACCAATCCGGCCATGCGGGAGGCGATCTTCCAGATCTGGTACAACCGGGATTACTCCGAATATGCCAGCGTGACGGGAGAGAGCGGGCTGACCCTGGCGAATTGGTCCCCCTCCAACCGGATGGAATTGTTCATCCGCAAGGACGTTGCAGACCAGATGTGGGAATATGGCATCGTGCAGCAGCAGGCTGCCAAACCCGATCCTTACCTGAAGGGCATCATCTCGCCATCCGCTGACACGATCGTCGAGACCTCCGGGGATGCCATCGGCGCGATGAATGCCCCGCGCGGCGTCACGATCGCCCCGGACGGCACTCTATACGTGGCGGATTCCCGCAACAATCGCATCGTCCACCTGGATGCATTAGGGAAGGTGATCAACGTCATCGGGGCAGTCTCACCGGGTTGCCCCTATCAGACCGTCCCGCCGGCCGACGTTCCCCTGGGGACGTTCTGCGAGCCCTGGGCGGTCGCCGTCTCGCCGGATGGGACCACGCTCTACGTGGCCGATACGTGGAACCACCGCATCCAGAAGCTCGCCGCGGACGGCACGCCGATCAAAGCCTGGGGGACCCCGAACTACGACCCGATCGGCACCGGACCTTTCGGACTCTGGGGCCCGCGCGGCATCGCCGTCGATGCGAGCGGACGGGTCTTCGTAGCCGATACCGGCAATAAGCGCATCGTCATCTACGATTCGGACGGCAACTTCGTCACCCAGTTCGGCGGCGGAGGCATCGACGTGGGCCAGCTCGAGGAGCCCGTCGGCCTGGCCTTCGACTCCGCCGGGAACCTGTACGTCGCCGACACCTGGAACCAGCGCATCCAGGTCTTTGCCCCAGACGCCGACCGGACGACCTACACATCGACCCTGCAGTGGGAAATCGCCGGCTGGACAGGTGAATCCCTCGACAATAAACCCTACCTGGCAGTCGACCAGCAGGGACATGTCTTTGCCACCGATCCCGAGTCCTTCCGCGTGCTCGAGTTCACCACAGATGGTCAGTTCATCCATACCTGGGGCGATTTCGGAACCGGTCCGGACAAATTCGGCCTCACCTCGGGGATCGCAGTCGATGCACAGGGGCGCATCTGGGTCAGCGACACCGCCAACAACCGGTTGATGCGTTTCACCCTGCCGTAGAAAAAAGAACCAATAAACTGTCATCTGAAGGCCCGGTAGATCCAAAAGACTACCGGGCCTTTTTATCTATATTCCCGCAGAGCCGAGAAATCATCGATCGGCGTAAGCCCTAAGCATTCATTAATTCTTTGCCTCCCCTGGGAAGGTACAATAAAGTGCAAACGCCCCACCATGGACAAGGTATGAAAAAGACTTGGGCATTCGTGAACGCAAAAATCCGACTTTATTGGCCCCTCATCAAGAGCCTGCAAACGGGTTTGTTGCTTTCCACCGGATTGGCCGGTTACCTGAGCGCCCGTGCCCCCGCCCGGATAACGGACCTGGCAGGACTGGCCGCCAGCCTGTTCCTGGCGATCAGCGGAAGCACCATCCTGAACATGTGGTATGACCGGGATATCGATGCGAGGATGAAGCGGACCCACAGACGCCCGGCCGCCTCCGGCGAGCTGGGCGAGGCCGAGGTCCTGCGGCTCGGCTTGGTCATCTCCATCCTTGGAGTGGGAGGCGCGGTGGCAATTGCGCCGCTCTACGGCCTAGTCGTTTTTGCCGGCCTGTTCTTCGATGTGGCTGTTTATACGCTCTGGCTGAAACGCCGCACCTGCTGGTCGATCGTCTGGGGCGGCGTCTCGGGGGGGATGCCCATCCTGGCCGGACGCGTCCTGGCAACCGGGCGGATCGACCTGGTCGGCGCCCTCTTGACACTGGCCATTCTTTTCTGGATCCCGACCCATACCCTGACCTTCAGCATCAAGTTCGACGGGGATTACCGGGCCGCGGGCATCCCCACCTTCCCCTCCACTTACGGGCTGGGGGTCACCAGGGCGCTCATTGCCGGATCGACCGTGCTGGCGGCGCTGTCGATTGGCTGGTCCGGCTTCCTGATCGGGGTCCAGGCGGGGATGCTGCGCCTGATTGCCGTGCTGGCATCCGGCCTGCTGTTGATATGCTTTGCCAGCGTAACCCGCCCATCCGAGCGGGCCAATTTCGCCCTGTTCCGATACGCGTCCTTTTATATGCTGGCGACCATGATCCTGCTCGCCATGGGGAGAATGATATGAAAATGTCGGGCTTGGATCGCATCCTGTTGCTCTTGACCATCGTCCTGGCCGGTTATCAGATCGCCATCGGAGTCGACGAAATGACGGCGATCCCCATCCTCGCGTATACGATTGGCTTTGGCGTCCTGGTGGTTTCCGGCCTGCTGATGCTCATCCTCGGTTTCGAGGCCCTCGAGAGCCCGATCGTCGTGATCATATCAACCATCATCCCGCTCAGCCTGTCGGCGGGGTTGGTGTGGGAGTTCCTGGCCGCCTACCGGAGCGCCTATCTCGGTTTCTGCATCCTGGGATTCCTGGCTGTCCTACTGACGCGCATTTCCCCGGCCAAACACCCTGCGCCTCTGGCAGTCCTGGCCACTGTCCACGGATCGGCAGGCATGGTCATCTTTGGCCTGCCGCTCTTTCTGGCGGCGACCGGTTCCGTCCACCCCGGTTTCATGCTCGTCGGAGTCGGCGGCGCGCTGATCGGTTTTGGGGGGCTGCTGCTCCTCTTCGTCCGGGCCGGGAGCACCCGCATGCCGATCGGGCGCGTTTATGCGCTTCTTCCCGGTCTTCTGCTTGCGATGGTCTTCGCTTTCGTAGCCGGTTTCGCCCTTGCCTGACCCACAATGCATCGCATTTCATCGGGGGATCGTTTTTTCCAGGGTAAGCCGACAATTACAAAAGTGTAAACGATCCAGAAGCGGCCCTATCAAGAGTGTCGGCCGGGTTTCTCCGCGCTTGATGTATATTCGAAGGATGACCTTGCCGCCCGGCACCCGTTCGAGAGGTTCTTTCGGGCCACGAGTGGAGATCCATGAAAGCTATCCTGGAACAGTCCTATGGAAAAGATTCTCTTTTGCGATGACGACGACATCAACCGGAAACTGATCCGCATCATCTTGCGCGACCAGCCTTACCAGCTCCTTTTCGCTTCGGACGGGCAGGAAGGTCTGGAAATGGTCGAGCGGGAGCGCCCGGCGCTGGTTTTCACGGACCTGCACATGACCGGCCTGGACGGCCTCGAGCTGTGCGCCGCCATCCGGGCTCGTGAATACCTGGCAGCCATTCCGGTAATCCTGATGACCGGTACATTCCTCGGCAACGGCTTGAACGAAAGCACCCTGGGAAGAAGTCTGTTTACCGCCAGCCTCGTCAAACCGTTCAGCACGGGCGCCATCGTCGACCTCATCGAACGGTGCCTTGGGAGAGCAGACGGGCCAATCCTCGCCGTCCCCCCGGCCATCCAGCAATCCGCCCAGGGACAGCCCTAATCGGATCGTCGGCGAAAGGTTCGCAAGAATCGGGTGGAAGGAAGGCGAGCGGAAAGATAGAATGGGGGTATAACCAAAGGAACAAAACCATGACAACTCTCGATTTCACCCAACTGAGCGAAGATTACCAGCGCATCGAACAGGCCATTCGCTTCCTCGAAGCAAACAGCCAGCGGCAGCCCGAGCTCAACGAAGTGGCTTCCCAGATCGGATTGAGCGAATATCACTTCCAGCGCCTGTTCACCCGCTGGGCCGGGATCAGCCCGAAGCGCTTCCTGCAATTCCTGACCAAGGAAAACGCCAAGCAAATACTGGCCCGTTCGGCCAATCTGCTGGATGCGACCTACGCCGCCGGGCTCTCCAGCCCCGGCCGGCTGCACGACCTGTTCATCCAGACCGAGGCCGTCACCCCGGGCGAATACAAGTCCCGCGGCCGGGGCGTCCGGATCAGCTACGGCTTCCACCCCACCCCGTTCGGCGAGTGCCTGCTGGCCCTGACCGGGCGCGGCATCTGTTTCCTGGCCTTCGTCGAGGGTGACAGGAAAGACACCCTGGCGATCCTTAAAAAAGAATGGGCCAACGCCGACCTGGCAGAGGATCCCGCCCGGACTGCCGCCGTCGTCGGGCAGATCTTCTCGTCACCCAACCCCGCCCCGTTGACTTTACACCTGCGCGGCACCAATTTCCAGATCAAGGTCTGGGAAGCCCTCCTGCGCCTGCCGCCCGGAGGCCTGACCAGCTACGAAGCCCTGGCGGAACAGATCGGCTCAGACCGGGCGGCCCGGGCCGTTGGGAGCGCGGTCGCCCACAACCCGGTCGCCTTCCTGATCCCCTGCCACCGGGTCCTCCAAAAATCCGGGGACTTCGGGAACTACCGCTACGGCCCCGCCCGCAAGCAAGCCATCCTGGGCTGGGAAATGGCCCGAGCCAACCCGTCCGTCTGACAACTTCTAAGACAGCCTTAACCATCTGCCGGTAAACTTATCTTAATTGGATAATGATTATCGGCTTTTTGATTTCCGATGAAAATGAAAAAGAGCTTCCTGGCAATTGCGCTCCTGCTCTTAACCGGATGCATGAACAGCCCAACGATCCAGGGTCCTGACCAGCCCGACCTGCGGGACATCGGTCCCGCCCCCGAACTGACCAACCAGATCTGGTTGAACACGCCCTCGCCCATCCGCCTGGCGGATTTGCGCGGCAAGGTCGTCCTGCTCGAGATGTGGACGTTCGATTGCATCAACTGCCAGCACACCATCCCCACCCTGAACCGTTGGTACCAAAAATATTCCGGCCAGGGACTGGTCATCATCGGGAACCACTACCCGGAATTTCCCCAGGAGCGAGATCTTCAGAACCTCAAGAACGCAGTCCAACAACTTGGCATCCGGTACCCTGTCGCCCAGGATAACGACGGGGCAACCTGGCAAGCTTATGACTCCGAATATTGGCCGACCATCTATCTGATCGACAAAAAGGGCGATATCCGTTACGTCGCGATCGGTGAAGGCGGCTATGACATTACAGAATCGGCCTTCCAGTCCTTATTGGCAGAATCCTATCCGTAAAGGAGAGTAGATCACCATGGAACACAATCTCAAACATATCGAAGTCCCCTCTTCAGAGATCACCCCTGAGAGCCTTTACCTCTCCCGCCGCGATTTTTTGAAAGCCGCCGGGATCGTCAGCGCCTCTGCCTTCCTGGCCGCCTGCGGAGTGGCTTCCCCGAGCGTGGCCGCCACCCCGGGCGGGCCGACCACCGTCCCGGGCTGGAGCCCCGTCCTGCCAACGCCCAGCGCCAAGGTCCCGGACGATGCGGCCAACGGGACGACCGACGAGCTGGGCAACCCGCTGAATACGCTCACCGATATCACCAATTACAACAACTATTACGAATTCTCCGAGGACAAACAGGAGCCGGCCCTGCTGTCCAAGAATTTCAAGACCACGCCCTGGTCGGTGACGGTCGGCGGACTGGTCAGCCACCCGAAAACATACACCCTCGACGACCTGCTCAAATTCCAGCAGAAGGAGCGCATCTACCGGCTGCGCTGCGTGGAAGCCTGGAGTATGGTCATCCCCTGGACCGGTTTCGAGCTGAATCTCCTGCTCAACGATGTCCAGCCGCTGAGCAGCGCCAAGTACGTGGCCTTCACCACGATCATGGACCCAAGCCAGATGCCTGGCGAGGCCGGCCTGCTCTACCCCTGGCCCTATACGGAAGGCCTGCGCCTGGACGAGGCCATGCACCGCCTGACCATCCTGGCGACCGGCCTATACGGGCATCCCCTGCCAAACGTGGACGGCGCCCCGATCCGCCTGGTGGTGCCCTGGAAATACGGCTTCAAATCGATCAAGGCGATCGTCAAGATCGACCTGACCGACACCCAGCCGACCACCTTCTGGAATACCATCTCCCCCGATGAATACGGCTTCTACTCGAACGTCAACCCGAACGTCGACCATCCGCGCTGGTCGCAGGCCACCGAGCGCCGCATCGGCGAAGTCAGCCGGCGGGCGACGTTAATGTTCAACGGCTATTACGACGAGGTGGCATCCTTGTACACCGGGATGGACCTCAGGGCGAATTATTAGCGTGAAGAAAAAGGCCGTTTTTCCCTGGCTGAGGATCGCAGTCCATGTGCTCGGCTGGCTGCCTCTGGCCGTTCTGGTCTACGACTACTTCGCCAACCGGTTGACCATCAACCCGATCCAGGAGATCGAGCAGCGCCTGGGCCGGATCGCCATCTACTGGCTTGTGGCCGCCCTGGCAGTCACGCCGCTCTACACCCTGACCGGCTGGCGGGACCTGCCCAACCGGCGGCGCGCCACCGGGCTGTACGCCTTCCTGTACACCTGCCTGCACGTGCTGGTCTTCATGGGCCTGGACTACGGATTTTACTTCTCGCAGATCTTCAGCCTGATCCTGGGAAAAGTCTACCTTTGGGTGGGAGCCGCGGCCGTGCTCCTGCTCATCCCCCTGGCCGTCACCTCGTTCGATTACTTCATCCGCAAGATGGGCAAGAACTGGAAGCGGCTGCACTGGCTGGTCTACCCGGCCGCCGTGACCGCCGTCCTGCATTACGCCCTCGCCCAGAAGGGCGACCTGTTCACCCTGCGCGGCCACGTCCTCAAACCGTTCCTGTGGCTGCTGCTGACGCTCTTCCTGCTCTTCCTGCGCATCCCGCCGGTCCGGCGCTGGGTCAGCGGGCGGCGGCGCCGGTTGACAGCCTGGCTGCGCCGCCGGCCGGCGAACGCCCAGCCGGTCGATATCGAGAAAAAACCGGCCAACGAAGAATCCCTGTAAACGGGCAGGGGCGGGATGAAGTCCCGCCCCTGCTTTTCTATCCAAGAATGTCGGTCACCACGTCCCGGACCCAGTAGGGATTCTGGCCCTGGTGGGACAGCCTGCGAATGCCGTCCAGGTGATTCCCCAGGGTGACGATCGCCGGCTCTTCCTTCGCGTCTCCGCCTCTTTCCCCGATTTGGCCCAATCCCACGCAGGCGAGCAGGCCGTTGCAGAGGCAGCGTTTGTCCTGTGTGTTCAGCGGCAGACCGCGCTTGCTCACGAAGCCTTCCACCGGAGCCGCCGGGCAGCGCTGGAACAATCGCCGTGAGCCGTCCTCGGCGGGCTTGGTGAGACCGCGCTGCTGCAGCAGCCCGAGATCGCAGACCCTGGGCCGGGCTGCGTAGACCGCTTCGTCCGCCAGGGTGCCGTCCAGCTGGACGACCTTGAAAGGGAAACCGTCGGCGAGAAAAGGGTCGTCAGGACGATTTCGGATTCGCCGGTCTCCTTTTTCAGCTCGGCGAGGATCGCGCTCCGATAGGTCGCCTTCATGCCCGATTCCTCGGCCAGGGCAAAGGATGAACCGACCTGGACGCCAACCGCCCCGGCTGCCAGGGCCGCCTCGAGCTTCGCGCGGCTTCCATATCCGCCGGCCAGCCAGAACGGCAGACCGACCTTGCGGATCGCATCCAGGTTGGGCTCGTCCAGTTCGCTGTAGATCGGTTGTTTTTTGTCGTCCGTCTTGAGCGGCCCTTGCGGACCGGCATTGTGCCCGCCAGCGGTGTGATGCTCGATGACGAAGCCGTCCGGCGCCTCGTCCTGGCTCTGCGCCAGGGCCTGGACCAGGGTCTCAAGCGAGACGATCGCCAGGAAGGCCGGCCGCCGGATCGGATTCTGGGCCAGCCTGCCGTCGGCAACCCGCTTCGGGTCGAACGAGATCGTGAAGGACTCGCCAGTCTCCCGGTACAGGACCAGCAGGTCCGTGGAAACGGCCGCGTGCCTGGCCAGCCGGGAGCAGATCCCCGGCAACCCTTCGGGATTGCCCGCTCCCACGACGATCCCATCCACGCCGGCGAGCATCGCGCCGTACATCGTGTAGACCAGGGGGATCTCGATCTTTTTCAGGAAATTGATGAAGATGTTCCCGGAGTGGCCTTCCTTTGCCAGCCACACTTCGGCAAACCCGGTGGCGATCAGAAGCTCGACGACTTCTTCGTCCAGGGTCAGGGACACCGGGGCGGCCGGCTGGACCGGGGGCGGAATGAGATCGCTCCCATCCTGCATCCGGACGGTTTGCAGCGGGGCGCTCTTGAACCGGGCCTTCGGCGACTTGCCCCCGGCGATAAAGTAACGATCGCAAATCTTCTTCCCAATCGTGGTGCCGAAACGGGCATCGAAGGCAGCCAGGGCCCGCTGGATGTGGCCGCCCGGGTCGCCCAGTTGAAGCAGCCGCGTATAGACCACGTCAAGCCCCGTGCCCGAGACGGTCCCGGCAGTGATCCCGGGCTTCTCCATCGCGACGGCCCTTGCCAGCCGCCAGTTGGACACATACACTCCCATGCCGCCCTGGATGAGTTTTATTTTTTGCAGGAATGTCATGCTGTCATACCTCTAATTCATTTCTACCCAGGTCGGCCGATATGTCGTCAAAATCGGGAGGAATGGGCTTGGGATGGGTGGGATGCAAATCCTGACGACAGTCGTTCGCATATATAACCCCGATTTCCGAGGGGCGAGACGGGCAACCCGGAGACAGATTTGCTTTGACGGCCGACCTTTTCCGCACTATGATAATGGCATGAACGAAGCGGATTTCGTCTTCCGGGGCGACCTGAGCCAGTTCCTTCCCTTGAGACTGCGCGGCGAGGTCGTCCGGGTTGCCTTCGAGGACCACCAGACGGTCAAGCACCTGATCGAATCCCTCGGGATCCCGCACGTGGAAATCGGCGAGATCCTGGCCAACCGGGCGCCGGTCGGACCCGCCTACCGGCCCGGCAACGAGGACCGGATCGAGGTGCGGCCTCCCGCCCACGGCTGCCCGATCGAGCCGCGTTTCGTCCTCGACAACCACCTCGGCCGACTGGCGGCTTCGCTCCGTATGCTCGGCTTCGACTGCCTCTATCAGAACGATTTCGAAGATTCCCAGATGGCCGGCCTCCTGGCCGACGACCCGCGCATCCTGCTCACCCGCGACCGTCGCCTGCTGATGCGCAACGCCGTCCAGTTCGGCTACTGCGTCCGCTCGCTCGAACCGGACGTGCAGCTGCGTGAAGTGGTCCGCAGGTTCGACCTTTCCGGGCGGGTGACCCCGTTCCGGCGCTGCCTGCGCTGCAATTCCCTGCTCCAGCCGGTCGCCAAAGTCGAGGTGCTCGACCGGCTGGAACCGAAGACCAAACTTTACTACGACGAGTTCCGCATCTGCCGGACCTGCGACCAGGTCTACTGGAAGGGTTCGCATTTCGAACGCATGCAGGAACTGGTGGCGGAAGTTTCCAGCCAATCCAAATAGAAGGCTGCTTTCCTTTGACGCCGGGCCTTTTCTGCACTATCATCGAGGCTAGACCAGGCGGCGACCGACGCCGCACCCGAGGAGACACCATGCCGAAAAGAACCAGCCCCATCTACGAACGCCCCGCCGAGCTTCTCCAGAATCTGATCCGCTTCGACACGACCAACCCACCCGGAAACGAAAAGGCCTGCATCCAGTACATTCACGGGCTGCTCAAGGAAGCCGGGATCAAATCGACCATCGTGGCCCGCACGCCCGGGCGGCCGAACGTCATCGCCCGGCTGAAGGGCGAGGGGAAGGCGCCACCGCTCCTGCTCTACGGCCACGTAGACGTGGTTTCCACTGCCGGCCAGAAATGGACCTATCCGCCCTTCGAGGGCCGCCTCGTGGACGGATTCATCTGGGGCCGCGGCGCGCTGGACATGAAGGGCGCCGTCGCCATGATGCTGGCGGCTTTCCTGAAGGCCAAAGCCGAGAAAGCCAACCTGCCTGGTGATGTGATCTTCGCCGCCGTCGCCGACGAAGAAGCCGGGGACGATTTCGGCGTATCCTACCTGGTGGACAAGCACCCTGACCTGTTCAAAGGCGTGCGCTATGCCTTCGGCGAGTTCGGTGGATTCAACCTGTCGATCAGCGGGAAGCGCTTCTACCCGATCATGGTAGCCGAGAAACAGACTTGCTGGATGAAAGCCACCTTTACCGGTCCGGCCGGGCACGGCTCGATGCCGATCCACGGCGGGGCGATGGCGAAGCTGTCGCGGGCCCTGCACCTGCTCGACACCCATCAACTGCCCGTCCACGTGACCCCGGCCGTGCGCATGATGGTCGAGAGCCTGGCCAGGAACCTCGGCGGCGCCTCCGGGCTGGCGGTCCGCCAGATGCTCAATCCGGCCCTGACCAACACGATCCTGAAAGCCCTGGGCGAGCAGGCGGACCTGTTCTCGCCGCTGCTCCACAACACCGTCAGCCCGACCATGCTCAAAGGCAGCGAACAGACCAACGTCATCCCCGGGGAGGTCGCCCTCGGCCTGGATGGACGGCTGGTCCCGGGCGCCAAGCCCGAAGACATGCTCCGGGAGCTCCATGCCCTGCTCGGCGAGGACGTCACATTCGAGGTCTTCAAGGCCGAGCCAGGTCCGGCCGCCCCGGACATGGGCTTGTTCGACCTGCTCGGGAAGACCCTGCAGGAACTCGACCCGACCGGCATCCCGCTGCCCTACGTCCTGACGGGGGTTACGGACGCCCGCTTCCTGTCGAAGCTGGGCATCCAGACCTACGGCTTCACCCCCCTGCAGCTCCCGGAGGGATTCAACTTCTCCTCCACGGTCCATGCCGCCGATGAGCGCGTCCCCGCCGCCGCCCTGGACTTCGGCCTCAAGGCCATTTTCACCGCCCTGCAGAAATTCCACTAGGATTTGCCGGTCACCCGGGGTTTTTAAAAATCCCGGATGACCAAGGGGACTCCGATGTTCCTATACTTCCTCCAGGGCCTTACTTTCGGTTTTGCCGCGGCCGTGCAGCCCGGCCCATTCCAAACCTATCTGATCAGCCAGACGATCAGCCGCGGCTGGCGGCGGACGCTGCCGGCCGTCCTGGCGCCCCTGCTCAGCGACGGGCCGATCCTCGCCCTGGTCCTGCTGGTCCTGAGTCGCGTCCCGGAGAACGTTGTGCAAATCCTGCGCTTGGCCGGGGGCGCATTCGTCATCTACCTGGCGGTCGGGGCCTTCAAGACCTGGCGGAGCTTCTCGGGCCAGCCTGCCGCAGCCCGGTCCGGCCCGAACTCCCTTTTCCAGGCCGCCTTCGTCAACCTGCTCAGCCCCAATCCGTACCTCTTCTGGAGCCTGGTCGGCGGGCCGATCCTGCTGGCCGGCTGGCGGATCAACCCTTTCAACAGCGTCGTCATGCTGCTGGGTTTCTACCTGGTCATGATCGGCAGCACGGCAGTCGGCGTCGTCCTGCTCGGCACGACCGGCCGCCTGGGCCCGAAAGTCAACCGGCTACTCCTGGGAATCTCCGCGCTGGCGCTTTTTTGCCTGGGAATTTACCAAATCTGGCTGGGACTATTGGGGTTATTGAAGTAGAAAGGCGAGCGCGGTAAACTTCTCGCCAGCAAGTTCCTAATCCTATTCATTCCCAAAGGAGTATCGAGCATGACAAATCTTATTATCTTCCTTCTCGTCGGCCTGGTGGCCGGATGGCTGGCCGGGATCATCATGAAGAGCCGCTACGGTCTGATCGGCGACCTGATCATCGGCGTGATCGGTTCTTTCCTGGGAGGCTGGCTGCTCGGCCTGCTCCATCTCAACATCGGCAGCGGGATCGTCGGCGCCCTGATCACCGCCCTGATCGGCGCGATCGTCCTGTTGTTCCTCTTCAAGCTCATCTTCAAGGGCGGCCGGAAATAAATATCACGTGCATTATCGAGGAAGAGCCTGTCTGTGAAGACAGGCTCTTTTCATACGAGCCATTCCCTGAAAACCTACATAATACCGACATAAATTGAGCTGCCTGGAAAGACCCCGCTCCGGCGGATTGGCTATAAAATTGAAGGGTTAATTCCCGAACCCCTGACTTGAATATGACAACGAACCTGAACATCGCAGAATACGCAGTTCGGACGGCCCTGACGGAATTACAGTCCGGCAGGAAGCAGGCGGCCCGTTTCCTGGCGCAGCGCGCCATCATGCTGGCCCCCGATTTCGAGGACGGCTGGCTGATCCTGGCGGCCGTCTCCGGGCCGCGCGCCAGCCTGGAGTACTGCCAGCGGGCCCTGGAAATCAACCCCCAGAGCCCGCGCGCCCTGGCTGGCCTGGAGGATGCCCGGCGGCGGATCCAGGCGGAAAGCGGTCAGGCTTCCCTCCCGCTGGAAGCGCCGGGAAGGACCCGCGCGATCGAAGGCAAGACCCAGCCTCGCACGGTCGTCTCGCAGAAAGTCCAGGCCCATCACCAGACCCAGCTGCATTACAAACGCCGCTGGGGTCTGTACCTGATCGCCCCCTGGCTGATCGGCCTGGTCATCTTCAAGCTGGCGCCCATCCTGGCCACGCTCGGGATCTCCTTCACCGATTTCAACCTGATCAACCCCGACCATCTCGATTTCGTCGGGTTCCAAAACTACATCAGCCTGTTCCGGGATCCCAACCTGTGGACGGCTTTCCTCGGGACGTTCCGGCTGGCCTTGATCGTCATCCCCATCCAGGTGATCGCAGCCATCCTGCTGGCGACCCTGCTCAGCAACGAGAAATTGGTCTTCAAGAACACCCTGCGGATGCTGTTCTTCCTCCCGAGCATCATCCCGAGCGTCGCAGCCATGTTCATGTGGCAGGGATTTGTCAACCCGCGCAGCGGCTGGCTCAATCCGCTCCTGTTGAATCCGCTGGGGCTGGCAAAATACGTCCACTTCTCCACCCGGGGCGCCACGCCTTCCCTGATGATCCTCGCCACCTTCTGGTCGATCGGCCCGGGGTTCCTGATCATCATGGGCGCCATGCAGGGCATCCCGCCGGACATTTACGAAGCCGCCCAGGTGGACGGGGCCGGCCGCCTGCGCCGTTTCTTCGCGATCACCCTGCCTCTGGTTTCGCCGGCGATCTTCTTCACCCTGATCCTCAACCTGACTTCCATCTTCGGCGGGGCCATCCTGCTCGACCGCGGCAATACGTTCAACAGCAGCCTGTCTTCGGTCGATTCCTACCTGTACTACATCCTCTTCGACACCTTCCATCTGGGATCGGCTGCCAGCCTGGCCTGGATCTTCTTTATCTTCATGCTGGTCGTCGTCCTGATCCTCTTCGCCACCTCGAAACGCTGGGTCTATTTCCCGGACCAGGAGAAGTGAGCATGATCTCCACACGTTACCGGCCGATACAGCCCGCCCCGGTCCAAAAAATCGCCCGCCCGTCCAGGATGCGGCGTTTCGTAAACCGGGTGAGCTACAACCTCTTTGCCTGGGTCATCCTGGTCATCTACCTCCTCCCGGTCGCCTACATGGTGGTGACCGCCTTCAAGCCCACCGACCAGCTCTCGGACAACAAGGCACCCTGGTATCCATCGAAGGTTGCGACCTACACTTACCTCAACCACGACTTCCAGCTCTACCACGTCCCGACCGGCCAGGGGATGCTCGAGCTGGCCCTCGTCAATCCCGGCGTGGGCAGGAGCGAGTTCATCGATCCCCAGGATCCGACCGCCCGGGTGATCGAGTGGAAAGGCGACTGGAAATCCCTGCAGCCTTATTACGTGACGGACCTGGCGTGGGGGAACTTCACGAAGCTGTTCACCAGCCTGCCCTTCCCGACCATGCTGGCCAACACCTTCCTGCTGGTCATGATCGGCGAGATCGGCGTGCTGGTCTCCTCGATCCTGGTTGCCTACGGGTTCTCCCGCTTCCCCCTCCCGGGCGGCGAGCTGCTCTTCTACGTGCTGATCGCCACGATCCTGATCCCGGAGAAAGTCACCTTCATCCCGACGTTTTTCTTCTACGTCAAAGTGCTGAACTGGCAGGGGACGATCTATCCGCTGGTGGTGAATCTCTTCTTCGGCAACGCCGTTTACATCTTCCTCCTGCGCCAGAACTTCAGGAGCCTGCCGCTCGACCAGGAGGAATCCGCCATGCTGGACGGGGCCGGACCGCTGCGCAGGCTGTTCTCGGTCGTCCTGCCGCAATCCTGGCCGGCCGTGGTGACCATTTCGCTACTCCAGTTCTTCTACGCCTGGAACGAGACCCGCCTGGCGTCCCTCTACCTGGGGACGAATTCGAAATTCATGCCCGTCTCCTTCGCCGTCCAGACCTACCAGTCCCTGGTGCCGATCCAGAACATGATCGAGGCCGGCAGCGTGATCATCCTGGTCATCCCGGTGATCATCCTGATCCTGTCGCAGCGCTTCTTCATGCGCAGCATGGTCATCACGGGCATGGAAAAAAGGTGAGAGGAAACGCTCGACCCGCACGACTCGATCCGGTTTGCTCCCGAGGGCCTGTCTCCAAAGACAGGCCTTTTTTTCCACCAGCCCGGTTGCACGTCCGGGCGGAACCCCCTATAATTTCTCCATAACCCTCATTCATCCGACTCTGGAGGAGACACCCCATGCCCACTGCTTCCGCCCAACAAGCCCTCGCCATCCTGCGCCAGGGAAGCCAGACTTTCCAGTGGTACGTCATCCCACTACTGGCCTTCGTCTTTTACGTCTACACCGTCGAAGCCGAGAAACGCAACTGGAACCTGCTCCTGGCCGGGCTGGCCTTCTGGGGGATGGACTGGCTCAATGAAATCATCAATGGATTGGTCTTCCACTTCACGAATTACGCCCCCATCTGGGGCGCGCCCGGCCGGACGGCCTTCCTCATCCTGATCGGCCTGAACATCGAGATCTGCTTCATGTTCGCCGTCTCCGGGATCATCTGGTCGAAGATGCTCCTGCCGGACCGGAAGGCGAAGATCCTGGGCATCCCCAACCGGGCTTTCATCGCCGTAGCCGGGGCGGCCTTCTGCGTGGTCGTCGAATACGTCCTCAACTCGGCCGGCGCCCTGACCTGGGACTACACCTGGTGGAATCGCGGCGCTCCATGGCTGATCTTCCTCTTCGGTTACCTGACCTTCTTCATCGTCGCCTTCTGGGTCTTCGACATGAAAACGATGAAGAGCAAGCTGATCGCCGTTGGGACGATCTGGACCCTGGCCATCCTTTCCTTGATCGTTTTCATCCCGATCCTGCATTGGATCTAAAAACCCGGCACGGCCCGCCTGTCTGACTCGAAGCAACCATCCAGGAACCTGAAGCAATCGCCCGGGGGCCGGGAGGAAGCGCATCGCACGCCGCGGGGTTCTAATAGATGCCCGGGCGTGGTTTGCTGGATCGAGGTCCCGCCCGGCATGACGAGAGGATCGCCGAAGGAGGAGTTGCGATATGGAGCCCAGCCAACTGTCACGCCCCTACCGCCTGGTCCTGGTCCAGGAAATCGAACGCTGGCAGAAGGAGGGCCTGATCCCCGCCGAGCTGGCCACGGCGTTGCGCAAGCGCTACGATTACGATTTCCCATCTTCGGCTGCCGCTCCGGTGCCGCCGGCCCAGGCGACGGCAGCCGCGCCCGCCCCCGCACAAGCGCAACCCGGCAGCCCGCCCGTCCCCCGGCCCCGACTCAGCCTGGCCCAGACGCTCCTGAGCGAAACGAGCATCCGCATCTATCTCTACCTGGGTGCATTCTTCGTCATCTCGGCGGCTATGATCCTGGCCGTCCTGGTGGCCGGCCTGCGCCTGCCGATCCTCCTGGCGGTGACCGTCCTGTTCGGGGCGGGGTCGCTCCTGCTCAAGCGCCGCCTGCCGCAGCCCAGCTTCATCCTTTACCTGGTCTTTTCCGCCCTGCTGCCGATCACCGCCGGCGTCCTGGCGGACCTGGCAAAGCTGGCCGGGAGGGCATCCTCCACTTACTGGCTGGTCGTCCTCCTGGCCATGGCCCTGGTCTGGGCCTTCAGCGCCTGGCTGTTTTCATCCCGTTTCTTCAGCCTGACCGCCCTGCTGGCCCTGGATGGCGCGGCGGCGATGGCCGGCCGGCTGGCGAGCGAGCCGAGGACGATCACCTTCCTGTTCTTCCTGACCCTGTCCAGCCTGGCCGGATTGGTCGGGGCTTTCCTGCTCAAACGCTGGCGGGGGCAAAAATTTGCCCTGCCTGTTTTCATCCTCGCCCAGGTCCAGCAGGCGCTGTTCCTGCTCGTCGCAACCAGTGCCCTGCTCGACAACCTGGTCACCAACGAATTCGGCTGGCAGCTGGTCTCGACCGCCACCTGGATCCTGGCGACCGGGTTTTATGCCCTCAGCGACGCCGTGATCCCGTTCCTCCTGTTCCCCTGGGCGACCGCTGCGGCGCTGATGCCGGTCGGCTGGCTGGCAATCGTCCGCTCCGGGTCCGGCCCGGAGACGTCAGCTTTCGCCCTGGTTGCCT
>Ga0335071_10003215_pt1 | contig 17315 bp, 15 predicted proteins | sample Lox_Sample_15_FD_206724 | JGI IMG/M metagenome (GOLD analysis project Ga0335071, IMG submission 206724) | Soil microbial communities from Loxahatchee National Wildlife Refuge, Florida, United States - Lox_Sample_1.5 | ecosystem: Environmental > Terrestrial > Soil > Wetlands | place: USA... | reverse complement strand
GCACGGCTGATTAATCCTTCCTGCTCAAGCGAATCGAGGTGATACTGCACCACTGAAGGGCTGCTGATCTTGCACCCTTCGGCAATCTCCCGCACCGTTGGAGCGTAGCCCTTCTTCTCCCGGAATCTGCGGATGAACTGAAGAACCTTTGCCCGTGTCTCTGAACCCATACTAGAATAAGTGTACTAATTATGGCGGGAAAGTCAAGCAAAAATGAAAGGGTATGCCGCGTGGACCGCGCGATTATGGAAATGATTCCTCTTGACGCGCGTACGTCATGATTAGTATAACTACGATCGTCTGTGTCATGGGCGCAGTGCAGCGTCATGGGGCTATTTCAGGAAACCACTAATTTACAGAGGGGGTATTCACATGAATGGCAGAAGGGCTGTTGCTGTGGTTCTGTTTGTAGTCTTCGGATTTGTAATGTTTTCGAGCGCAGGGTTTGCAGCAGAGCAATTGTCGAAAATCAAGGTCGGGTTGATGTTCGGTATGACTGGCGCAGCCTCCCCGATCGGTCCAGTCCAACTGCAGGGAGCGAAGCTCGCTGTTAAGGAGGTTAATGAGAAGGGCGGTGTCAATTACGGTGGGAAGAAGATACCCCTCGAGGCTGTGATCAAGGACGACGAGACTAAGCCTGACGTAGCCATCCGCCGATACAGGGAACTGGTGTACGAAGATAAGGTAAATGGCCTCGTAGGCTCCACATTCGCGCCGATCGCCGCCGCACTTAATACCGAAATGAAGAAGACCCCCATGGTCTACTTCGCGGGGTGTGTGTCAACGCTCGCCATGTTCAAGAAAGACGAACTGGCGGAGACGACCTTCGGGATTCACGGCGATGCCTATTCGATAGGCTACGCCAGCGCGGCATATGTCGTCAATAAACTCGGTTACAAGAACATCTTCTTCTTCGCGCCAGCCTACGCGTTCGGCTGGGATCAGTATGCAGGCGCCAAGGATGCGGTCGCCCGTTACGGCGGCAAAATGGATTATATAGAAGCACCTGTCGGCACCGCCGATTTCAGCTCCTACATCCTGAAGATTGCGGAAAAGAAACCGGACATTGTTATGATGGCCCATTGGGGCGTCGATGCCATCAACGTGCTGAAACAGGCAAATGAGCTGGGGCTCAATAAGAAGGCGAAGATATGGTTCGACTGGATGACGAATGTCTTTGGCAGCGGAGTGCCTGCTGAGGCGCTGGACGGCGTCTATTCACTCATGTCGTGGTACTGGAACATGGACGGGTTTGATGATGCCACGGTCGTGAAGGCTACCAAGGAGTTTGATGCAAAGTATCGGAAAGAGTATAACGACGTGCCCGATCCCTACGCGGCCGTTGCCTACATTGCCGTAAAGGAGCTGGTCCGTGGTATCGAGACCTCGCAGAGCGTTGATCCTAAAACTGTGGCAGCCGCATTGATGAAGAATAACAAATTCGATTCCATGAAAGGACCGGGCACGTGGAGAGTAGACCGCCACCCGCTCTTCAAGTACGGCGCATTCGTCGTGGTGGGCAAGGGAGCGAAGGAGCGCAAGAGCAAGGAAGACCTGGTCAAGGTAATCGGTGCCTATACGGGTGAGGATTACCTGCCCACGCTCAAGAGTCTCGGGTACTAGGGACGACAGGCGAATTGAAAGACCGAGAGGGGGCTGCTCATGCCGCCCCCTCTGTCGTGTTACCATGAATGACGTCATTATAAGTACGCATGCTGTGCGGAAAGAGTTTAACGGTCTCGTTGCTGTCGACAATGTCGACTACGAGATCCGCGAGAATGAGACTGCGGGGATTATCGGCCCCAACGGAGCAGGGAAATCCACATTCTTCAATCTGCTCACCGGCTACTTCATTCCCGACGCGGGCACGATAAACTACTTCGGAAGAGAGATCACGCGCATGCCGTCCTACCATCGGGTGGATCTCGGCATTGTCCGGACCTTTCAACTCGTCTCTGTTCTCGACAATCTTACCGTTCTGGAAAATATCATGCTCGCGAGGATCAGGTTCGACGCGACCTACCGCGTCAGGAAACGTTTCTTCCTGAAGAGCCTGCTCGCAAGCAGCGAGGTCGATCTCTGCATGAGTTCTCTCGACACCATCGGCATCGCCGATAAGGCAAATGTAAGAGTGTCGGAGCTTTCCTATGGAAAGAAGCGAGAACTGGAGATCGCGATCGCGCTTGTGATGAACCCGAAACTGCTCCTTCTTGATGAACCCCTTGCAGGTCTGAGCATGTTTGAGATCAACGAGATCATGGGTATCATCCGCGCACTGAAAGGGAGATTCACAATAGTCCTTGTGGAACATAAGATCTCACAGATCATGGATCTCGTGGAAAAGCTGCACGTTATGCATGAGGGGCAGGTCATATGCTGCGGCGAGCCAAATCAGGTCATCTGTGATCCGGCCGTGCAGGAATGTTATTTCGGCAAAGAAGACGCGGTATGCTACTGACGGTCGCCGGAATCGACGTTCATTACGGCAGTGCGCAGGTTCTGCACGGCGTCTCCATCAACATAATGGAAGGCGAGCTGGTCTGCATCGTCGGCCGCAACGGGGCGGGCAAGACCACGCTGCTCAAGACGATCGCCGGGTTTCAGCGTCCGTCGAAGGGCACGATAGAGTTCGATGGTACGCCCATTCAGACGATAAAGCCGGAAAAGATCGCCGTGATGGGCATCAAGTATGTGTTCCAGGACAAACGGGTATTCGGCGATCTCACGGTACGCGAGAACATTCAGTTGGCTGCCTACCCTGTGGGCGCCCGGCTTGAGGACTCGATCGCAAAGCTGCTCAGTATCCATGAGAAGATGAAGATTTACCTCGATTCGAAGGCGAAAGGCCTGAGCGGCGGCGAACGGCAGATCCTCCTCATCGGCAGGGCGCTTGTCGGCAGTCCGCGCTTGCTTTTGATCGACGAACCAACAGAGGGGCTCGCTGCGAAGGTTATAGGGGACATCAGCCGGATCCTGACAACAACCAAAGGAAATGTTTCAATGATCGTCGTGGAGCAGAATCTAGCGATCGTTTCGCGGCTGGCAGACCGCATCTACATAATGAAAGAAGGCAACGTGATCAGGGAGATCACTTATCCGGAGCAAATCAGGGACCAGGAATACATCCAGTCACTGCTCTAGGTGGGGAGAGGCACTGCGGTGGGTAAGAATCATGCTACGTAACATAGTCGGTTCCACAGCCTTTCGGCTCTGCGTCATCGTTGCCGGTTTCACGTGCTTCGCCTACGGAACGTCGGTGAACAAGATTACCGATTTCGTGATCTTCTGCATCTATGTGATGGGTTTTGATCTGCTCTATGGTCGCATGGGAAGGATATCCTTCGGTCACATGCTCTATCTCGGCGCCGGCGCCTACGGTGCTGCTCTCTGTGCTAAGTATCTCATAGCCGATCCGTTCTGCGCAATCCTCATGGGCATTCTCTTCGGTATTCTCGTCGGCATTATCCTGGGCCCCATCGTCGTAAAGACAAAGGGTGCGGCCTTCGCCCTGATTAATGTCGCATTCAATCAGATCGGCTATTTTGTCGTATTGGTAGCGGCAGCACGCTACACCGGGGGAGAGGATGGCGTCTCCCTGCATTTCGCGAGTTACGGCTTCATCAACTTCGCCAATCTCCATTTCCTTTTTGCGTTCTGCCTGGCCTGCCTCGTGCTGGTCTACTACCTGACGCAGCGGTTGAGCCGCTCGGCATTCGGCGCCGTGTTGACCGGTATAAAGGAAAACGAGATCCGTGTCCGCTTTCTCGGCTACAATACCCTTTTCTACAAGTGGGTTACCTTCGTGCTCTCCACGAGCATATCGGCGCTCGCCGGCTCCCTTTTTACCATCAATTACGGCTACGCCAACCCGAGCTTTATCGATCCGACCCGCAACGTGGAGGTTATTTTCGCGGCGCTCATCGGCGGACCCGGCACCGAACTGGGTCCGGTTGTGGGCGGTACGGCTTACATGGTCATCAGCAATTATCTCGCAAAATATATTACACGCTGGGAGCTTTTCCTGGGCGCTGCACTGCTGATCATAGCTTTCCGCTTCAGGAAGGGTCTGGTTGGCTATCTCGCGGAGTTTGCGGCACGAAAGCGGAATCCCGAGAAGGCGAGAGGGTAACAGATGCTTGAAGTCATCGCATACGGTCTGACCATAGGCGGTATCCTCTATATCATCTCGATCGGTTTTTCGCTCACGTTCGGCAGCATGCGGATCGTTAATTTCGCGCACGGTCTCGTGTATGCGGTCGGGGCTTACGCGGTCTTCGCTATCCTACCCTTCACGCACGGCAATTTTCTGATTGCCGCAATCCTTGCCGTGATCGCTTCACTGCCGGTGAGTTATGTAATCGAGAGGTTCGTGATCCGGCGCCTTTATGGGAAATCGATCGACTACGCCATCATCGCGAGCTATGCCGTTCTGCTCATGGGCGTCGATCTCATAAAGTGGATCTGGGGTGCGAGCCCTGTCCCGTTGAGCGATCCTATCGGCAGAAATCTCGCCATCTTCTCCTTTGAGTTGCCGCTCTATCGGGTCGTCATCATTCTGCTCTCTTTTTGCATTTTCATCGGACTCTCGCTCTTCTTTAAACGGACGATCATAGGAAAGATCGTAATTGCCGGTCTGCAGGACCGGGAGGCGGTTCAGAGCTTGGGAATAAGCATAGACAAGTATTTCGCGATAGTCTTTTTGCTCGGTAGCGCCCTGGCGTCGCTCGGCGGCGCACTCTACTCCCCGATCAGCTCGGTGCACCCCTATATGGGGTTTCGCGTAGTCACTCTCTGTTTTGCCGTTGTTATTGTCGGCGGCCTGGGCAACCTTCGCGGCACTGCGATTGCGGCCTACGTGCTTGGCATGGTGATGGCGCTGACGGCATGGTTCTGGGGACCTGCGGCGGATGCGATGATTTTTGCCGTTATGGCGGTTGTCCTGATATTCAGGCCGATCGAGCTCTAGAGCAGTTAACGCAGAAAGAAAGGAGTAATCATGCGATTCTCGGAAACCGTGGTATACACGAAAGAAAGGGAGTGGGAGCAATACCTCGTGCCCGCAACGATTGATGATGCGCTGAAGCTGCTCAAGCGTTTCAAGGGCGATGCCCGAGTGATCGCAGGGGGAACAGACCTGGTGGTCCAGGCACGACAGGGCGGATTGCAGGCGAAGGTGCTCGTTGATATCAGTCATCTGCGCGGGTTCTCTGATATCAAGTTACACAAGGGCATGATCCGGATCGGAGCTGGGGCTACTCATAGCCGCATAGCGGAATCCGCGCTGGTCGTGGAGCGGGCGCAGGCGCTCGCTGAAGGGGCGTCGCGCGTGGGATCACCTCAGATTCGAAACGTCGGTACCATAGGAGGCAATATCGTCAACGGCCAGCCGGGCGCCGATACCGCAATCCCGCTCCTTGCACTTGACGCAGCTGTTAAGGTCGTCGGTACGCGGGGGGAACGCATTATTCCGTTGAAGGAATTCTTTGTAGGCGTCGGGCAAACAAAAGTCGACAGCACGAAAGAGATCGTCACCGAGATAAGCTTTCCCGCATTGAAGAACGGGGAGGCAAGCTGCGCGCTGCGGCTTGCCAAACGCAAAACATTGGTATTGCCTGTACTGACTGCCGCGGTCATGGCATCAGTGAAGAGCGGAAAAGGGCGCACCTTCAAGGACGTCAGGATAGCGGTCGGACCGGTGGCCATCACACCGCTTCGCTGCAAGCAGGCGGAAGAGGTTCTGATAGGCAACCCGGTCACTGACGCACTTATCACGCGGGCCGCGGAAGTTGCGGCCACTGAGGCCAATCCCCGGTCAAGCCTCATGCGCGGGTCAAGCACCTATCGGAAGGCGATGGTCTCAGTTCTTGTAGAGCGGGGAATCAGGAGCGCCCTGGAACGGATCGGAGGAGAGCGATGAAAGAGCAAACCGTTAGATTCAAAGTCAATGGAAACAAAATCGCGCTCGAGGTCGAGGCGAACGAGCTGCTCGTGGACGTTCTGCGCGAGCGCCTGGGACTTACGGGAACTAAAGTCGGCTGCCGCGAAGGAGAATGCGGCACCTGTTCCATCATCATGAACGGACGCCTTGTGGCCGCCTGTCTCATCCCGATCATGAAAGCAGAAGGCGCGGATATTGTCACCATCGAGGGGTTGGAGAAGAACGGTGACCTGCACGTGGTGCAGCAGATGTTCATCGAGCACGGCGCAATCCAGTGCGGTTTCTGCACGCCCGCCATGGTGCTCGCCGGCAAAGCCCTGCTCGATCGCACACCGAACCCGACGCATGCTGAGATAAGAGAGGCCATTTCCGGTATTCTGTGTCGCTGCACCGGCTATCAGAAGATCATCGAGGCTATCGATTCCGCGGCGAAAGCCCAAGGGCGGAGGTGAGCCATGAAATCGAATGAAGAATTCGCAGTTGTGGGTAAGAGCAAGCCCCGGATCGACGCGCGTGAAAAGGTAACAGGAAAGCTCAAGTACATCGCGGATATGGACTACGGCGACACGCTTCATGCCAAGGTGCTGCGCAGCCCTTACCCGCATGCGCGCATAAAGCGGATCGACACATCCAAAGCGGCTGCCCTGCCGGGCGTTGTTGCCGTGCTGACCGCAAAGGACGTGCCCGGCCGTAATGGCTTCGGCGCCATCGTACCCGATCAACCCGTGCTCTGCGGGGACAAGGTCCGCTTCGTGGGAGACGGCGTGGCGTTGGTTGCAGCCGTCGACGAGAAAACAGCAATTCGCGCGCTCGATCTCATCAAAGTCGACTATGAAGTGCTTCCTGCAGTCTTTTCGCCGGTCGAGGCGCTCTCCGGCAATGCACCGAAGGTACACGACTCAGGCAACTTGATCACCACGTCGAGAGTGGAGAAGGGTGACATAGAAAGCGGTTTCCGCGAGGCTGACGTGATACTGGAGCGCACGTACGAGCTCCCGTTCCTCGAACACGCGTACCTGGAGCCGGATGTCGCCGTGGCCTACCGGGGTGATGACGGTACGGTAACCGTTGAGGCGCCCATGCAGGCACCCTTCACCACGCGCCGGAACGTGGCACCCGTCCTCGGCCTGCCCATCAATAAGGTCCGCTGCATTGTCACGCCTCTGGGCGGTGGTTTCGGCGGCAAGGAAGACTCACCGGTTGACACGGCGGTGCGCGTGGCGCTTCTCGCGTGGCACACGGGGAAGCGAGTGCGGCTCGAGTATTCGCGTGAAGAGATCATGCTCTCGACCTGTAAACGCCATCCGATGATCATCCGGGCGAAGATCGGCGCAAAGAAAGATGGCACCTTCGTCGCTTTCGAAGGCACGATCTACAACGAGCAGGGCGCTTACGCATCCCTGGGTCCGGTGCTGCCTCCCGCAGGCGGTGTGCATGCCCATGCGGTTGTGATGCTTCCCGGTCCCTATCAGATCCCCAACATCAAAGTCGAAGGATACCTCGTTTATACGAACCATCCTTACGGCGGCGCCATGAGAGGCTTCGGCGCGCCCCAATCCAATTTCGCCCACGAATCACTCGTTGATGAACTTGCCGATCTCCTCAACATGGATCCATTTGAGCTCCGACGTAAAAACTGTTTCGAGCTGGGATCGAAGACGGCAACGGGACAGGTAATCGACCAGAGCATTGGCCTTAAGGAGACGCTGGATGAGAGCAGGAAGCTTTTTCAGTGGGAGCGTCGCAAGCCCACAGCGGACCCTGCAAAGACCGGGCTTCAGAATAAAGCGACGGGGCTCGGCATGGCAATAGGCTGGTACAGGACGAGTATAGGCACCACGTTTGACGGCACGGGTGTCAACCTCCATTTGCTGGAGGACGGCTCGGTCATCATATATCAAGGTCTCGTCGAAATGGGGCAGGGCATGCACACCGGCATTTCGCAGATAGCAGCTGAGGCCCTTGGCGTGAACCTGGAGAATGTGCGCGTGGTCGCGCCTGATACGGATAGCGCGCCCGAGTCCGGGCCGACAGTCGGTTCGCGGTGCACCACGCTCATGGGCAATGCGATCCTTCTTGCCGCGCAGCAGATCAAGGAACCGCTGATGCAGTCGGCATCCGAGCTGCTGGAGACACCGGTCGAAAGGCTGGTTGCGAGGGAAGGTTTTATCTTCGATAAGGAAAAACCGGAGATAAAGATGGAGCTCAAGGAGGCTGCGCGCCGGTCCATGGGTATGGGCAGGCGTTTGATGGGACAGGGCTGGTACACGCCGCCCAAGCCCACGCTTGACCCGCGCACGGGCCAGGGCAATCCCTATTTCGTCTACACCTACGCCACGCAGATGGTCGAAGTCGAGGTCGATACAAAGACCGGCGAAGTGGAACTGAAGAAGATCGTGGGCTCGTTCGATATCGGCAAGGCCATAAACCCCCAGCTGCTCGAAGGACAGATAGAAGGCGGCATCGCCATGGGCGTGGGATATGCCCTGATGGAAAAGGTGATTCTCGAAGAGGGTATAATAAAGAACCTTGGCCTCAAGGATTACCTGATACCAACGGCGAAAGACATGCCCGAGATCGTCTCCTCAATAGTTGAAGAACCAAATGTGCACGGCCCGTTCGGCGCAAAAGGCATCGGCGAGATGCCGAACATACCGACACCGGCAGCGATCAACAACGCGATCGTGAATGCGATCGGATCCCGCATCTACAAGGTGCCCATCGATTCGGAGAGCGTCTGGAACGCTATGCACTCACCGAAACCGAAAGGACGATAAAAAGGAGGAAACGTGCCGCGATTCAGCGCAAACCTGACACTGCTATTCAATGAAGTCGATTTTCTCGACCGGTTCGGAGCGGCTGCCGCCGCAGGCTTCCGTGCAGTCGAATATATGTTCCCTTATGCCTACGACCCACAGGTGCTCCGCGACAAGCTGGATGGACTTGGCCTGAAACAGGTCCTTTTCAATCTGCCCGCGGGCAACTGGGAGGCGGGTGAGCGGGGCATCGCCCTGCTGCCGGACAGGCGGCAGGAATTCGCCGCAGGCGTGGATCAGACGCTGCGTTATGCCAAGGCGTTGCAGTGCCCTCGTGTGAACTGCCTCGTCGGTTTGATGCCGAATGGCGTCACTCCGGCCGAAGTCCGAAAGACGCTTGTCGAAAACCTACGCTATGCTGCAGACCTCCTCGAAAAAGAAAACATCAAGCTCCTCGTCGAGTCGCTCAACACCAGGGATTTCCCCGGCTTCTATGTATCGAGTACAAAACAAGCAGCATCGTTGCTGGAAGAGGTTGGCTCGCGCAATCTTTTCATACAGTACGATGTGTTCCACATGCAGGTAATGGAAGGAAACATCACCGAGACCATACGGAACAATTTGGCGCGAATAGGCCACATACAGATCGCCGATAATCCGGGGCGTCACGAGCCCGGGACCGGGGAGATCAACTTCACAAACCTTTTCCGGTTCATCGATGAGGCGGGTTATCCCGGTTATATCGGCTGCGAGTACAGGCCGGCCGGGAAAACAGTCGACGGTCTTGGATGGTTAAAACCATATCTTCAGGAGGGATGAAATGGCTCAACTAGGATTTATCGGAGTCGGTATCATGGGAAAACCGATGGCCGGCCAGATAATAAAGGCAGGCCACACGGTCTACGTACACGACAAGGCCGCGGCCCCGGTCGCCGAGTTGGTAGGAAAAGGGGCGATCGCCTGCGCACATGGAGCGGAAGTGGCGTCGCAATCTGAAATTGTCTTTCTCATGCTGCCTGACACGCCGGATGTGGCAGAGGCGCTCTTTGGAGCGAACGGTGTTTCTTCCGGTATTCGCAAGGGCTCCGTGGTTGTCGACATGAGTTCCATATCGCCGATTCCCACGCGGGAATTCGCGCGTAAACTGGAAGCACAGGGCGTGGAGATGCTCGATGCTCCGGTTTCAGGCGGCCAGATCGGCGCAGAGAATGGAACTCTCTCGATAATGGTCGGCGGAAAGACAGAGGTCTTCAACAGGATAAAGCCATTCTTCGAACTCATGGGCAAAAATATCGTCCTCATCGGGGGTAACGGAGACGGCCAGGTCTGCAAGGTTGCCAACCAGGTGGTGGTAGCACTCACGCTGGAAGCCATCAGCGAAGCGTTCGTGTTGGCCTCCAAAGCAGGAACCGACGTGGCTCGGGTGCGCGAAGCGCTGCTCGGCGGCTTCGCGCAAAGCAAGATACTGGAGGTCCACGGCGAGCGTATGATCAAGCGGACATTCGCTCCCGGCTTCAGGACACGGCTTCACCAGAAGGATCTTAACATTGCGCTTCAGACCGCGCGCGATCTTGGGGTGAGCCTGCCCAACACGGCGACCGCGCAGGAACTCTTCAATTCGTTGGCAGCAGCAAACGGCGCAGACCTCGACCATTCATCGATGATCAAGGCGCTCGAAAGAATGGCCAATCACGCGATCGCGGAGGAGAAGGAATAGAGCAAACCCGGCTTTAAATCGATTTCTCCCACCCCTGGCCTACGTCCATGAGCGGCCGCACAGCAGTGACCTCGAACGTCAGCGCTGCGTGCATCGATTTGGCTGTCTCTTCACCTGCCTTCTCGGCAATGGCTTTCTTGATCATGTCCAGTTTTTCGCCCGAGGTCTGATAGTCCGTCAATTTGACGTACACCCGGACACCTTTCCAGCCGGGAGGGCCTCCGGCCTGCTCCAGGATCATAAATGCAGCATTGGGATTTTCCATGAGGTTCGCAAAGGTCTGGTTTTTACGTACTGCCATGACCACTGTTTTTCCGTCGATCATGCGGGGGGAGCCGAAGTACGCTACATCTACTTTTCCATCTTTACCAGCCGTGCTGAGCGTGCCTATCCTCGGCTGTTTATTGAAATAATCCATCAATTTTTCATACATCGTGCACCTCCTGTCGAATTATTTATGTGCGTGTTACGTAGCCTGACACAAACTATAGTACAGCATTCCGGATAAATTGCAAGGGATGGCAGGCTGCGTAAGGGTGAAAAAATTTTTCTTGCCAAATTAGAACACTTGTTCTATATTGGTATCATGATGAGAATCGCCTGCGTGTACATCCCCCATTTTCATGTCCAGATAGAATCCTTAAGGTCCCCGGGACTCAGGAAACATCCTGTGGTTATCGGCGGGTTGCCGGATGAGAGAGCGTCTGTCATCGATTGTTCCGAAGACGCGGCAGGGAAGGGCGTGTATGCCGGCATGCCGCTTCGGGATGCGCACCATCTCTGTCCTGAGGCAGCGTTCCTCACCTTCGACAGGGAGCTTTCCGATGAAGTATGGGAAGAGGCGCTCTATCTGCTCGGCGCCATAGCCCTCCGGATGGAGCCGAAAGAACACGGGCTGGTCTATCTGGACATCACCAGGGCCTTGAAAGTATACGTAAACGAAGAGCGCGTCTCGTCCACCATTGTCGAGGTGATGCAGGAAGTGCTTCAGCTCAAGGCCAAGGTGGGCGTGGGCAACTCCAGGTTTATTGCTGAACAGGCCGCCTTGTGCGCCCCAAGGAAGATACTCGTCATCCGGGCGGGCACGGAGAGGGAATTCATTGCTTCCCTGCGGACAGATACATTGCCCGTGGGCGAGGAGATAAAAGAAAGGCTGCGGCTCCTGGGATTGCGCAGGCTGGAGAAGGTCGCGCGATTGTCACGGCAGGCGCTTATCTCCCAGTTCGGAAAAGAGGGGAAATGCATAAGCGATATTGTGAATGGAGTGGAAGATAAAAAACAGATTTTCAAGAGATACCAGCCACTCTCGCTGGAGAAGAAGTATCTAAGCGATCTCCCTTTTGAAACGATGGACCAGATTACGGGGGCCCTGGGCAGCGTGCTTGCCGAGCTTTCATCAGAACTAAAAAAGATAGGCAAGATGTGCCGGAAGATGAAAGTGACGTTCAACCTTCAGAACGGAAAGCAGAATGTGAAGCAGACGACAAAGGCTGTTGAGCGCGTATTCGTGCTGAAGAATCCCACTGCCGATGCAAAAGCGATGCTCGCAAGGATTGCCGATAGGCTGGAAGGCGCAGCGCCGGAGAGCGCGGTAACAGGCTTTCTGATCGTTCTCTCTGATTTGAGCGCTGACGCGGGCATGCAGGAGTACCTGTTCAGGAAAAGGGCGGTCCTGAGTGAGAAGTTGAAAGGGGTCAAGGGATATCTTGAGGCCAGGTATGGCCACACGCCCCTTTTCATGGTGAGCGAAGGGGAATCAAATTCATTGCTGCCGGAGAGGAAGTTTGTCTATTCGGAGATATGAAAGATAGACCGCTCCGCTAGGACGATGCGAAGTCCCCGAAGGGGGGACGACCGTCGCACAATTGTGCGACTCGGAAGAGGGGAGAAAGAAGAGAAGGAGGAAGCTAGTCATGCTGCAGAAATTCCGCAACATACAACAGACAACTCGCAAAGATTTTTCTGAAAAATCCGTCGCTCGCCACTTGTCACCTGTCACTCGTCACAGCGCAGAGGCTGTGGCTTCGCCCTATACTCCGGAGAAGATAGAAGTGGCTGCGCAGGAGGGGAGACCTTTTGTCGTGAGGCTGAAAAAGCGGCCTGTGCTGGTGAAAGACGTGGTCAACATGTGGCGCATTGATGAAGAGTGGTGGCGCAAGCCAATCTCCCGCCTCTATTTTTCGCTGGAATTGGAAAACGGCGCACGCCTTACGGTGTTCAATGACCTGTCGAGTGGCGGATGGTATCGGCAGAACTGGGCGTGAAGGACAGTTAAATGTGAGCGGTAAGCAGTGAGCAGCCATCAATTAACCGATTAACTACCCGACTGCATTTCACTTTTCATGGGTCACGGTCTTTATGATTTTAAACTGCTTACGGCTAACTGCTTACTGCTCACGGTTTTCATATGTACATTGAGCTTCACTGCCATTCCCACTTTTCGCTGCTCGATGGGGCATCCACTGTTGAGCAGCTCGTCGAGGCCGCTCACAATGCGGGCATGGGCGGCCTCGCACTTACCGACCACAACGGGCTCTACGCAGCACCGCAGTTTTTCCGGACAGCGAAAGAAGCGGGCCTGAAGCCGATCGTCGGCGCGGAGCTCACGCTGGAGGGCAGTTTCCACGTCACGCTCCTCGTCACAAACAGCACCGGGTACACAAATCTCTCCCGGCTGATCACCAGGGCGCAGCTTGCCGGATCAAAGGGCGATCCGAAGCTCACCTTCTCTGACCTCGCTGAGCGCAACGAAGGGTTGATCTGCCTCTCGGGGTGCAGTAAAGGCGAGACCCCCTCCCTGATGCTGCAAGGGCGGAAAGATGAAGCCCTGAAAGCAGCGCAGAAGTATCGTTCCGTTTTTGGTTCCGATCGTTTCTACATAGAGCTGCAGCATCATCTCCATCCGGAAGATTCAAGGCTCTGCAGGCAGCTCGCCGAGATGGCCAGGGCACTCGGTGTTCGCACGGTCGCGACCAATAATGTCCACTATGTGGCGAGGGAAGACCACCGGCTCCAGGATATCCTTGTCTGCATCAGGAACAGGGTCACCCTCGACAATTCGGCAGGATTCCGTAAGCCCAATTCTGAATACTACCTGAAGAGCGCCGATGCCATGCATGCGCTTGCGCATCTCCCGCAGGATGCAATCAGCCGGACGCTAGCCATAGCAGAACAGTGCGATTACGACCTTGATTTCTCTTCCTATCGCTTTCCCGATTTTCCCCTGCCGGAGGGCGCAACAGCTGAAGAGTACCTCAGGAGACTCTGCCTGGAAAAGGCCCGGCAACGATTCGGGGAATTGAATAACACGCTCATGGAGAGGCTCGATTACGAATTTGACCTGATCAGGGGCAAAGGGCTCTTCGGCTATTTTCTCATTGTCTGGGACATCATGGAATTCGCCCGGAAGAATGGCATCCTGGCGCAGGGCAGGGGCTCTGCGGCAAGCTCGCTCGTTGCCTACGTGCTCGGCATCACACCCGTTGACCCGATCAGGCACAAGCTTTTTGTGGGCAGGTTTTTGAACGAGTTCGGCGTCCCTGACATCGACATAGATATTTCCACCAACAGGCGGGAGGAAGTAATCCAGTACGTGTACGAGAAGTACGGCAGGGAGCATGCGGCCATGGTCTGCACATACGTGACATTTCGCGCTCGCAACGCGGTCCGTGAGGTGGGAAAGGTCCTGGGCCTTCCCCCGCCGGTACTCGACAGGATGGCAAAATCCCTTTCCTCGTACAGCGCGGCACACGCCATCGATGATCTCAAAGAGATCGCGGAATTCAGAGGGTATCTCGGGTCCGATGCCTGGGGCCATTTTGTGGGCATGTGTAGAAAAATTGCTGATTTCCCGAGGCACCTGTCCATTCATGTAGGCGGCATGATCATCGCGTCACGACCGGTCTCCGAGATCGTGCCCCTGGAATGGGCGCGGGCAGAAGGGCGCGTTGTCTGCCAGTGGGACAAGGACGGTGTGGATGACGCGGGCCTGATAAAGGTCGACCTTCTGGGCTTGAGGATGCTTTCATTGATCAGTGATGCGGCGGAGTTCATCGAGGAACAACAGGGCACCCCGCTCGATCTTGAGACACTTCCCATGGATGATCCCGCAGTCTATGAGATGGTTGCAAAGGCTGACACGATCGGTGTATTCCAGGTGGAGAGCCGCGCACAGATGCAGTCGCTGCCGCGAGTGAAACCCCGCACACTGGAGGACCTCGGCGTGGAGGTGGCGATCATACGTCCCGGACCCTTGCAGGGCAACATGGTCCACCCCTACATGAAGCGGCGGCAGGGGATCGAACCCGTGCAGTATCTCCACCCGCTCCTGGAGCCTGTGCTCGAGGAGAGCCTGGGCGTGATCCTTTTCCAGGAGCAGATACTCCAGGTGGCAATCCTGATCGCGGGCTTTACTGCGGGTGAGGCAAACAAGCTTCGCAAGGCGATGGGACGGAAGAACGGCTTTGTCGAGTTGCAGAAATGGCGCGGCCGTTTCACTGCCGGTGCGCAGGTCAAGGGCATAGGCGAAACAACGGCAAACAAGATATTCGACCTGATCGGCGGGTTTGCCGAATTCGGTTTCTGCAAGAGCCATGCGATGAGCTTTGCGCTCCTCTGCTACCGTTCGGCATTCTTGAAACACTATTATCCTGAGGCATTCTACTGCGCGCTCCTCAACAACCAGCCCATGGGTTTTTATCAGCCTGAAGTGATCATCAATGATGCGAAACGGCACAACGTCACGATCCTGCCGGTCGATATCAACAAGAGCCTCTGGCAATGTGGCGTCGAAGATAAAAGGATCAGGCTTGGATTCAGGTACGTCAAAGAGATGGGCGAGGACCGTGCAGGGAAGATCATTGCAGCGCGCCTACGGGGAGCATTCGCATCGCTCAGAGAATTCTGCATCCGGACACGACTCGACAAGGAGTCGATCCAGAACCTTGTAGCTGTCGGGGCCTTCGATGGGATTGAGCGCTCGCGCAGGCATCTCCTCTGGGAACTGGGCGCACTTCAGATAGCGGGCGTTCACGGTATAGATCTTTGTGTGTCGGAAAAGGTTGCCCTGGATGACATGACCGTGAAGGAAGAAACCATGGTGGATTATTCTATCCAGGGTTTTTCTGCGCGGCGCCACCTGATCGATGAGTACAGGGAGAGGCTGAGGAGCATGGGGGCGGTGGGGAGCTCTCAGATAGAAAGATCCGTCTCAGGAAAAAGCGTGAGAATAGGAGGCCTGACTGTCTGTTTGCAGATGCCTCCCACCGCAAAAGGTTTTGCCTTTCTGACGCTTGAGGATGAAGAGGGTTTGACGAATGTGGTGCTGCGGTCGGACGTGTATAGTGAGTACAGGCAGATCGTGCGGCTGGAGCCGCTCATAGTAGTAGACGGCACGGTGCAGAAAGAGGACGGGGTAACGAACCTTATAGCGAAGCGAATTACCTCGTTGTGATGGGAGAGAGTAGGGTGTGATGGTTCCTATAGATCATAATTGACATAACAGAGGTTGCTGCTATAATCGTGAAAGGGGGTTGGCCGATATGATCAAGATGGGGCCTGATATCGCAGGGAGAATAAGGGTGACAATCCCGTACAATCCTGAGCTTGTCGTCAAGCTCAGGGCGGTGAAGACCCGTAAATGGCATCCTGAAGGGAAGTACTGGAGCTTCGAGAACTCCAAACAGGTTTTGGATGAAATTCTCTCTGCCCTCGCCGGGCAGGAGATCGACGTTGACCCATCACTCGGGGTGGCAGCGCCACAGGAACTCCCGCGAGCAAATCCTGGATCGCGCTCGTCACCTGATTCGTCTCAAGCATTATTCTATGAGCACGGAAAAGGCCTACATTTCGTGGATGGGACGATACCTTCTTTTTTACAATAACCGCGACCCGAGAGAAATGATGGGTAAGGACGTCGAGGCGTTTCTCTCTCACCTGGCAGTGAAAGAGAAGGTCTCGGCATCCACCCAGAACCAGGCGTTCAATGCCTTGCTCTTTCTGTATAGGGAGGTTCTGAACAAGAAGCTGGATGACTCCATTGACGCCATACGCGCGAAGAAACCACAACGACTTCCGACAGTCATGACAAAAGATGAGACCATGAAGCTCATTGGCGCAATTTCACCGGACTGTCAGCTACCGGTAAGACTGATCTACGGGGCCGGCTTGAGGCTTATGGAATGTCTGCGGCTGAGGGTGAAGGATCTGGATTTTAGCAATGGGCAGGTTCTGGTAAGGGACGCCAAAGGTATGAAGGACCGGGTCACTGTGATGCCGGATAATCTAAAGATACCTTTGACGGAGCACCTGAACAGGGTCAAGCTTTTGCACGAGAACGACATCGCCAAAGGTTACGGAAAAGTTTATCTTCCCTACGCCCTTGAGCGAAAGTATCCCCAAGCTGCTAAAGAATGGGGCTGGCAGTTCGTATTCCCGGCCAGGAACCTTTCGAAAGACCCTCGTACGGGTATAGTGAGACGACACCACGTACATGAACACAACATCCAGAGAGCCGTGAGAGACGCCGCTCGGTTGGTCGGAATAGCGAAACTGGTGAGTGTGCACACGCTCAGACACTCCTTTGCTACCCACCTGCTTGAGGCAAACTATGACATAAGGACCGTTCAAGAACTCTTAGGTCACAACGACGTTTCGACGACAATGATTTATACGCACGTCCTGAACAGGCCAGGCATAAGTGTGAAAAGTCCACTAGACGAATGAGGAAGCGTGAGGTGGTGGTACGTTTAATGGATATCCGGCACGTTTTGGCGTAATATCCAATATACATCCAGTTTTGGCGTATAGTTAATTGTTCGCTTTCAGCAAGACAGAGGCTTATTGCCATCATAACGTCTTAGTGCTATAGTTACTTAGCTACTTCGGAGGTGATATTATGGCAACA
>Ga0335071_10003214_pt1 | contig 17317 bp, 10 predicted proteins | sample Lox_Sample_15_FD_206724 | JGI IMG/M metagenome (GOLD analysis project Ga0335071, IMG submission 206724) | Soil microbial communities from Loxahatchee National Wildlife Refuge, Florida, United States - Lox_Sample_1.5 | ecosystem: Environmental > Terrestrial > Soil > Wetlands | place: USA... | reverse complement strand
GACAAATCCGCCAAAAGACCGCGGTCACTGGTGCGACTCCCAAACCTCGCGATAGAGCCCCCCGATCTCCTGTTGCGTTGGGACACGCGGGTTGTTTTGGGGAGATCCCGATGCCAGCGCCTGCTCAATCATCGTAGGAACAAGACGAAAATACTCCCGCTCTGCAATGCCGTACTCCCGCGGTGACGGCACTTCCAGTTCTTGATTCCTCTGGAAGAGTGCATCAACAAGCTCAGTTGCAGCTTCGAGATCGGCATCCTCGCTGCCGGCAATTCCCATTGCTTTCGCGCATTCCGCATACCGGCCAGGCGCACCTGGAATGGAGAACCTGGTTACGGCCGGAAGCAGCATAGCGTTCGAAAGACCATGGGGAATGTGGAAGAAAAATCCAAGAGGGCGACTCATCCCATGAACCAGGGCCACGCTCGCATTCGAGAAGGCCATACCCGCAACGGTCGCCGCCATCATCATCTTCTCGCGAGCGATGCGATTGCCTGGTTCGCGATAGGCCGTGGGGAGCCATTCCCAGATCACCTTCATGGCATCGCGGGCAAGCAGATCCGACATCGGATTTGCCTTCCGGCTTACATAAGCCTCGAGTGCGTGCGTCAACGAATCTGTCCCCGTATCGGCCGTCAACCTCTTCGGCATCGAGAGCGTCAGCTCGTAATCGATGATCGCGGCTGTCGGAACAAGGTGCGCTCCGGCAATCAACATCTTTTCTTGATTCCTCGTATCGGAGATGACGGTAAAACTTGTCACCTCAGAGCCAGTCCCTGCGGTCGTGGGTATTGCGATGTGTGGAGGCCCGGCGTTGGGGATCGCAGCCGGAGCCTTGTAATCGCGGATCTCCCCGCCATTGGCAATAAGGATCCCGATGGCCTTTGCCGTGTCAATTGAACTGCCACCCCCCATGCTGACAAGGCTGTCGTGCCCGCCCGAACGATACACGGCCACCCCTTTGGCAACTTCTTTATCCGTAGGATCGGGAAGGACGTCTCCGTAGACCGCCGCTCCTTCCCTGGAGAGGGCTGCAACGAGATTGCTTATCATCTCCGTCTCCAGCAGCCTCCGATCTGTCACGATCAAAGGGCGCGCGCCTCCGAGTTGTTTGAGAAGGTCGAGTATCTGCGCGGATGTACCTGCGCCCCATCGAATGATCCTTGGAACACGAGTATCAAATCCCACCGGTGCGGCCTCCTTTATCCTTCAATCAGTTTTGAGAGGCAGTCTGTAGCCTGCTGTTTCGGCAAGGCGCGATAGGTTCCACCCAAAAAATGGAGCTGCCAAAACCTCCGGCAGCTCCGGTGGGCCAAACTCGGCTTCGGCGCCTTTGCGCGTCGCGCTGCGCCGTTACTGTCACTCTCGCCTCGGATCCGATCACCAAGACGCCCTCGCCGCTAACGGGAAAGATCGACCTCCGTCGATGGAGCGGCCAGGATGTGGCCATCCTAGGCGGGATGTTGGAGCATGTCCTCATCCGAGTTGACATCTTTTGGCACTCAATTGGCACGCCTGTCGCTGATCTGCCTTGGGTCGGCTTCTCTCAAAAGCAGCGTGTCGTTGCTTCGCAGAAGCGCCGCGACGCGGTCATTCGCCCGCACAGTGGCGCCGTGGATGGTTTCATTTCCCCGTGCTCAGCACTCTATCATCGACTTCACTCTCGACCTTCTGCAGAGAGTGGCGCACAATCTTCCCCTGCTCCACCTCCAGCGTTCCACCGACGTAGATCCGCTCGATGTCTCGTGGAGTCGCAACCAGAACCAGATTGGCGTAGGGATCCTCCAGAACCGCACCGAGACTGCTGGGATCGATCACAAGAAAATCCGCATACTTGCCCTTCTCGAGGCTGCCGACCTTCTTCTGCACGCCGAGAACGTCCGCGCTTCCCATCGTGTGAAGCCACACCATTAGATAGGGGCTGATTACGGTGGCGTCCTCATACTTGTCTCGAATTGCATAGAGCCCCGCACGCATATTCTCAAAGGGATCCGCAAGGTCCCCGCTTGCTTCGCCATCGATTCCCATACCCACCCTGATTCCAAGATGAAGGTACTTGGGAATATCCGGTACACCGGATGCCATGCGCCCATTCGAAAGCGGATTCCACGTCATTCCAACGTGATACTTCACGGCCTGCTCAAGGATGAAATCATTTGTGTGAATGAAATGCCCGAAGATCAGCTGGTCGGACAACAGGCCACTGTCGGCAAACCAGCGAAACTTCTGCCGCTCCTCCTCCTGGGTTGCAGGCTCAGGCGGTTCCAGATAATGGCTCTGATTGGATACCGAAAAAGTATCCATCAGTTCCTTTTCCATCGTTGATTGCTGAAACGTGTTATTGAAAGCCGTACCGCCGTTCAACATCACGCCCAGAAAGCGCGGTGAAGGTTTCTGCATGGAGGTCCAGTCGAGAAAGTCCTTCATACGGCTCTTGGCTTGGCTGACGCTTGCTCCTGGGCCCATCATCCCAGGCTCGTAGCCGTGGATGTACCGGATCCCCGACTCTTCCTGGGCCCGGAACTGCGCCATGTCGAAGTCGTTGTCGTCGCCCTGCCAATAAATGCGCGCGTAATCGAAGTCGTAAACCGCGGTGATCCCGCTTTGCAGGTGGTCAAGTGCTCCGAGCAGACAGAACCAATAGAGATCTTCTGGAGTCGCGCGTGAGGCTCGCTTGAAGTAGAGATCGTCGATCCAACTGATCAGAGTCTTATCTGCAGCCAGGCCGCGATATGCTGCCTGCCACAGGTGACTATGCGCCGAGATGAGCCCGGGAATCACCCAGGCCTGATGTGCGTCGAAAACCTGGTCAGCCGAGAGGCCGGGGGGCGGATCTCCTCGCCGAACGTCGAGCAGGGTGCCGTCTTCGGCAACCAGAAGGTAGCCGAGGAACGGGTCTCTCTGCCCGGACGCCATGGTGAAGATGCGTGCATTTCTGACTTCGAGTTTGACCGCGGGTGAACCTGCATCCGCCCGTGGAGGCTCCACAACAAAGAGCGCAACCAGGGATAGAACAAGGAATTTAAGCATGCAGCTCTCCATTGACTCGCTGAAAACGATCCCCAACGATGCTCCGGGCACATCCGGGAAATGCTCAATCGCTGCAAGACGCTCAAACCAAGCTCGAAGCGCGGACGAGAGCGCGCACGGTGCGCCGCTAATGGACCGTCCCGCCTTCTTCGTTCGATACCAACTGGATGGAACCTGCCTGCCCCACCTGAACCGTCAATCGATCGTCTTGCCGATTGATCTCTGCGTCCGGCCAAATGGGTTGCCAGTGGAGCGAGTTCCAGTTTTGGGGAAGCACGACGCTTGTGCGGCGTGTCGCGTCGGCATCGTCGCGAAGCCCTTCTTCGAGATTTCCAAACATTAAGTGAATTCGCGAGTCCTTTGTCCGCCACGCGGTGAGATTCATCGTCTGCTGGAGATCGATTTGCCGAGCATGCAACGCCCCCGCGCGAGAGAGCGCAGCATTGATGGCACCTGCAGTCAGCACGCAAGGAGCTGCACTGCCACCCCAGATGTCGAGTAGCTTCGTATCCCATTCGACTGCGAAGTCAGGTGGATCCCAAGTGATAATATCTGCCGCTGGCGCACGCTCCAACGTCAACGCAGGGCTCGCTTCGACTGCGTAGACAGTGTGTGCTTGTGCGCTTGCCGTGTCGGATGAAACCGCCTGGCGAATCGGAAATTGATGGGGAACACTTGCTGCGAGCGAAGCGGCGAAGTCGGTATCCGTGCCCTTTATGACCGCCAGCGGTGCTGGCTGAGCCTGCGATGCATGCAGGCCGATCAGATCGGTGAGGCTCGCATCGAAGCCGCTGGCCGGTGTTCCGACCAGCACGATCGGCGTGCCCGCTTTGGCTGCGGCGTGGACAAAACCGCTCTCCCTCGGAGTCAGATGGGAGAGGCCACCGAGTAAAAAGGCGTCCGAATGGACGAGCGGCAGCCATTCAATGCGCGTCGAAGACAAAACCGGGACAGGCCACTTGATGACCGACCCGATCTGTTGGTCAAGCCATTCCTTTGCATCGCGATCCGCCGTCGCATGATCTATCTGCCACTGCGCACCGGTGCGCGAATAGACAAGAGTGGGGCCGTACAGCTCCTTCACATTGTGGGCATCGATCACGGCCTGGCTTATGTTTGTGTTCAGGAAGGTGACGTCGTCAGCACTCAGCAGGCGCTTGCCCTGATTCGCCCATGAAATATACGACCCATCCGGCACTTTGATTCCCTGAGGGTTCTTCACCGAGGCATGGGAATACGCCCAGATTCCCCAGCGCAGCCGTTGAGGAACTGTGTGCAGAACGTCCCAGGATTCCCAGGCGTCGAAGGTCTCAACCAGCGGATAATGCTTCACGCGAGTACCGGCCAGCATCGCCGCATGCGTCAGTGTGTACGCAAGTTGATAGGTCCAGCCAAGAGCGGGGTCATTCCAGAAAGAGTTATTACGCACACCCACTTCGTTCCACGCACCCGCCCAGGTCTGATCGACCCATACATCCAGATACCCCTCGCGTGCAATCTTCTCCAGATCAAATCCGTTGCATCGCCAATCGCCATAGGCGGTCGCCGCATTTGAGTACATCATGACAAGCGCGCCTGGGTTGGCACGCTTGGTTTCCCTTACGAGTGCCGCAGTTGCCTCCATGTGCTTTCGAGCCATTTCTGGCGAAGGCTCGAGCAGTCCGTCCGGTCCAGCACGCTGATACGGAACCGGCATCCCGAACGAGTCGCGCAGCATGATCGCCTCGAGGCCTGTTGCGCGAGACAGGCTTCCCCACTGCGCGGCAAATGCAACGTGAACTGGCATCCCTTCTGTAATTCCGTGGAGAAGGGCACCCAATTTGGCTGAATCCTGATGCAGTGTCGCTGCGGGATCGAAAAAGTTCCCGCTGGCCTGCTGACCGTCGCGTGTGAATGCCCAGGTCGAAAATGCTTCGGGGTGCCGTTTGGCCCAGGGGGCAACCTCGCCATACGCATCGTTCCATGCGTAGACCAGACTGCCGACCTTGAAACCGGCGATTTGGCGTTTCGCGCCTTCAGAGCGAAGCGTGTCGGTCAGGAGCCGCAGATCCTGGTAGCTCCAGGGTCCATATCCTGCATGGGTCACAACCGTCGAACTCGCAAATCGCTCCTTCCATGCCAACTTGCGCTGCTCGGTCGTTCCGGCAAGCGGAGAATCCTCCTTCACCCAGGGCTGCTCGCCAGTTCCCGCAGGCAGTGCAATCCGCTGCTGCAGATCGCCGGACCACTCCATGATGTAGCCAACCGTCCAACCCACATTCAGAATGAGTCCTCGGTCTCCACGAACATCCCTATAGAGAGGCGCAAAGCGATCCCAAAAGCACTTGACCGAGCCGGGGATATCCTTCTGGTCGAACCAGTAGAGGTCAATCTCCATCCATCGATCGCCGGGAACTGTGGGCGGGGATGCCCCCGCATCTTGTATTGTTGGGTAAGAGGCCTCAGTGCATTGCGCAAGACAACTCCTGCCACCCAACAGGACCAGAAAGAGCAGGATGGCCGCGCCCAAATGCTCGCCTCTGGGCTTGCTTCTCTGCGCTGTCGTGTTCCACGCACACCGAATGCGGATCTGACCTATATCCCTCGCCATTTCCGATCGCTGCCTCAACCTGTGCATTCTCTCATCGATTCAACCGCGCATGTCTTCTCGGCGTGTGACGAATTGTTATCGCGGATTGTCCTACCGGTAGAACCTGCAAAGCGATCAGGCGCGCATGCTTGAGAATGCACCCCGGTTTCTCCACAGGCTGCGGCGGCCAGATCGCTTCTCCTGCCTCGCAGCCGCTATCCGACAGAGCTTGCCAGGTGTATCCTTGGTCCCGAAATTTCCCTTTGACACACGGCCAGATCGTTTTAGCCGATTCGTGTCGCAGAAAGGTGACCGTGTCTGTTCTTGAAACCTGGTTAGGCGGAGGTTTGCGAATCACCGATGGAGCATGGGGCACCGAACTGCAAGCGCGCGGGCTGCCTCCCGGCACAACGCCCGACTCCTGGAACCTGACACATCCCGACCTTGTCGAAGAGGTCGCTCGCGCCTACGCCGAGGCAGGCAGTGAGTTGATCCTCACCAACACCTTTCGTGCGAACGCAATCGCCATGAGCGGAACTTCCGAGGCCGATCTCGACGCGATCAACCGTGCAGGGGTCGCGATTTCACGCCGTGCCGCGCCGCAGGCCCGAGTCGTTGCATCGATTGGCCCCACAGGAAAGATACTGATGTCCGGCGAGGTTTCTTCCAGCGAAGTATCTGCCGCGTTTCGCAACCAGGCTCGATCTCTTGCCGAGGCCGGCGCAGATGCTCTGATCGTGGAAACCATGAGTGACATCGACGAAGCACGCCTCGCTCTGGAAGCCGCCCGGGAATGCGGACTGCCCGTTCTTGTTTCTTTCGCATTCGACAGCGGCAAAGACAAGGACCGAACAATGATGGGTGCCACACCCGAAGCGGTGGCCGGAGCAATGACCGATGCCGGGGCTGCGGCTGTAGGTGCGAATTGCGGTGTCGGTATAGAGCGCGCCGTCGCTCTCTGTCGGCGGCTTCATAGCGCAACCAGTCTTCCCATTTGGATCAAGCCCAACGCTGGACTGCCCACCATCGACGATGGTGTCCTGCATTACAACACATCGGCAGATCTCTTCGCCTCGCACTTTGGTCTGCTCCAGGATGCCGGAGCCTCTTTCATCGGTGCGTGCTGCGGCTCCAATCCTGAGTTCGTCAGGGCGCTCGTAAAGCGCCGGAACGCCCACTAGAACCACTTGTTCTCGTTCACCTCGGCAATCCGTTCCTGAGCAGCAGCCGGCCGGAGATAGCGAAGCGTGGCTTCCAGATTCGAGTGCCCTGCATAAGCCATCACCGTGCGCGGGTCGATCTTGCTGCGAACCCAGGTCGCAGCTTTGAAGGACAACCGTGGCTGCGTGAAATTCGAACTGCACAACTTCCGCACTGAGCTTGATACGTTTCGATCGCTGGGGTCTATGGAAGGCTTTCGTCAAAGCCGGAAAGATTAGATTCTCGCGGATCTCAGAGTTTCATCCGGCGCAGAATGTGCCTGGATTGATGGGCCAGCATGGAAAGCTGTACGGGGCCCATTGTTCGAGCGTGACGAAAGGGCCTAAGCCTTGGGCACAGGACAAATCGCCATTGGAGACTGTTTCGGTTTCGGTCGGAAGATAGTTACCGGAAACGGGGTCTGCCCCAACAATCCAACAAGCACCGAGGCAGGACCCCCGTTTAGCCAGATCGCCGAAGCACTCACGGCCTCAGAATCGTCCCCCAGACGAAAGACCGCGCTCGCGGAAGCTGGCGTGCGTCAGGTCACGCCAGCTTCTGTAAGCGCCACGATACATCCGCAACCCTGTTTAAGAGGCATCGGCGGCCTTTGCGCGCCAACCGACAATCTTCCGTCAACGCGGGATCCGTCAGCTAGTCATGATGCAGAATCGCCGCGATATTCAATCGCAGCGTGCGAGCGGCCGGCAGAAGCATCGCGAGAGCGGCGATTCCCGCAAGCAGTGCCAGGGCTGCCGTATAGCTCGCCGGATCGAGATTGTTCACGCCATAAAGCGCAACCCGCAAGAACCTCGATCCGAATGCGGCAAGCGCGGTTCCCGTCGCCAACCCGACGATCAATGGCCATCGAAACTGCTGCAGCACCGCCGTCAGGACAGCCGCTGGCCGGGCTCCAAGCGCCATCCGGATGGCGATCTCTTTGGTCCGCTGGGTTACGACGAATGCGACCAGTCCGACCAGCCCGATCGCAGCGAGAGATATGGCAATCAGGCCCACCAGCGTCACAATGGCGGCCACGTTCTCAATCTGCTCCACGTTGTCGCGATAAAGCACCTTGAGCTGCCTGATCTCCGGAAAGATTGCCGCATCAAGACCCTTCGCAAGTGCCTTCTCAGCGACTGCGAGGGATCCGGCGTCACCCGCGGATCGCACAATCAGCACCATGTCCGGCATGTCTTCAGGTTGCGCGGGCCAGTACTGCTCCAGCGCATCGTCGTCGCTCAGTGCGTTGATATGAGCATCGCCAACCACGCCGATGACCGTGTCCTTGCTGGTTCCGTCTCCGACGGTCTGTCCTAGAGGGTTTTCTCCTGGCCACTGCCGCCGCGCAAACTCCTGGCTGACGATGACAATGTGCTTGTCGCCGCGACGGAAGGTGCGGCCGAGGCGAAGCGGAATCCCCATCGTGTGAAAGAAGTCCGGCGCGACCCAATTCGGGTACACGGTCACTTTCCTGCCGCGAATTTCCGTCGTCCAGTTAGAGACCACATGTCCCATCGGAGGAAGCTTCACGAGCGAGACCTCCTTCACACCGGGCACCATGGAGAGACGGGTTTGCATTTGCTCGAGGTAGTTCGAGGCCGCCGTTGGACTGTAGCCATGATGGCCGAGGCCGGGATCGATGGAGACCAACTGCTCGTAGCCAAAGCCCGGATCGGTATAAAGCGTATGCAGAGTAGCGCGAACCAGCAACGCGGCGACGATGAGAAGGACGCAACTGGCGGCAATCTGCGCCGCCACAAGAATCTGTCGGGCGATTGTCTTCTGCTGCCGCTGGCGGGCGATCTGTAGCGCGGGCATCAGGCCAAAGAACAGCGTCGCCGCGACGGCCATCCCGATGGTGAAGAGAAGCACGCGCCAATCCGGCTTCGCGCTCAGCCACTTTGGAGCGTCGAATTTGACGAGCGCTATTCGGATCACTACCCACGACAAGCCCAGTGCGGCCACCGAACCGAGGCTGCCGAGCACGAGGCTCTCCGTGCAGAGCTGCCGAAAGATGCGCCAGCGGCCCGCGCCAATGGCCATGCGAATGCTTATCTCGTGCTGCCGTGTCACCGCTCGGGCCAGCATGAGGCCGCCCACATTTGCGCAAGACACCAGGAGGATGAGCAGGCTGAGCACAGCGATCATCTCTGCCACCTGAAACATCTGCGGCTGCATGACTTGTAGATGGCCGCCTGGAGAAATCTGCATGAATTCGCCATCCCATACCGCCTCCGGATGCTGACGGCGCAGTTGATCGGTGAGGGAGCGCAACTCCTCTCCTGCGGCGCTCGCGCTCACACCCGGGGCCAGCTTACCCCACATGCGAACACTCGAGTTTGTCCAGTCTTTTAGGATGGCACTGCGCTGGATGAAATACGGCTGCTGCGCCATGGGCAGCCACAGATCGGGGTGCTGTCCACCGAGGCTGGCGAATTCGAATGAAGTGATACCGACAATAGTAACTGGCTTGCCGTTCAGGTGAATGACGCGGCCCACTACGCTGGCATCGCCGCCAAATCGCCTTTGCCAAAAACCGTAGCTCAGGACCACGGCCGGCGCTGCATTCGCCGGCCCATCGCTGGTTGGATCGAACAGTCGGCCATAAGCCGCCCGTGTTCCGAGTTCGGTGAAGTAGTTCGGTGTCACAAACGAGGCGCTTGAGAGCTGTTGATCGTCGTCAATCTGCATTGGAGGCACACCCAGCACTGCCATAGCGGCCGAAAGCGTCCTTGCATGCTCGCGATAGAAGAGAAATGACGGATAGGCCATCTCGCTGGTGTAGCTGGTCGGGGAACGGCGCTCCAGGCGCACGATGCGATCGGCATCGGGAACCGGAAGAGGCTTGAGAGCGACCATGTCGAACAGGCTGAATGCCGAGACGTTGGCGCCGATACCGATGGCCAGCACCAGCACCGCCAGCACCGTGAATCCGGGGGCCCGGACGAGGATTCTCATACCATAGCGCAGATCCTGCAGCAGGCGATCAAGCCATGTCCAGCCCCACGCTTCATAAGCCTGCTCCCGCATCCGCAGCGTGTTGCCGAAATCCTTCCGTTCCGCCCGCGCCGCCATCTCCCGATGAAACTCGATGTCGTTCTGGAGCTCGGCATCGAGCCGCCGCCTGTGAATCAGGTAGTGGATCCGTCGAAACAGTTCGCCCATTGTGTACCTCTTAAGTTCAGCAGTTGAGGTGGCTATGCGGTGCGAAGGACTTCCTGAATGGCCTCGGTGCTCCGTCCGTAGCTCGACAATTCATGATTCAGTTGGGTTTTGCCCTGCGGCGTCAAGCGATAGAACCGAACCTTGCGGTTGGTTTCCGAGATTCCCCATCTTGCCTCGACCCATCCCTTGCGAAGCAGTTTCTGCAGAGTGGGGTACAGGAATCCTTCCTCTACAGCCAGGACCTCACTGGAGAGCAAATGAATCCGTTGTGCGATGGCATAACCGTGCAGTGGCTCGGACTGAAGCACGCGAAGGATGAGCATGGAAAGAGCTCCAGCCGGGCTCAGCGAATCCTCCCTATCAATCATAGGCATAACAATACTATGCCTATGATTGATAGGTCAACGGCTGTTCTGGAGCCGAGGGTTTTACTGATCTGGAGCCAAATCGGTAACGCGCTCACCGGCCTCAAGATCGTGCTCGCGTCGAAAGACCGCTGAACGCCGTGCGTCAAATCACGCCGACTTCCGTATGCGCCACCTTACACCCGCAACTCTTTCAATGCGAGCGTTGCCCTGTGCGCGTCAAAGAGGAACACTTGACTTTATACTAAGACATCTATATAAAGACATCTTAATATGGCCAAGGCCGACGCTTTGCAGGGCTCGCTCGATTTATTGGTGCTCAAGCTGCTATCGCGACGCCCGCGTCTTCACGGATACGCCATCATGGCTGCCATCGCGAGTTCATCTGGGGAGGTGCTGCGCGTCGAGGAAGGATCGTTATATCCAGCGCTGTATCGGATGGAAGAAGCGGGCTGGATTCGCGCCGAGTGGATCAAAAAGGACACTGGCCGCCGTGCCCGCGTCTATGAATTGACTGCCTCAGGCAGAAGGCAACTGGGTACAGAAGAGTCACGCTGGCAGGCGGTCAGCCTGGCCATCAACCGGGTTCTCAGGGAGGCATGACATGTCACTGTGGTCGCGCATCTCGAACGCTCTGCGGAGCGAGCGTCTGAACCGCGAGATCGATGAAGAATTCGAATCGCATCTCGAGGAAGCGATCGCCGCGGGGCGCGATCCCAAGGAAGCACGACGGGCCTTCGGGTCGGCTATGCGCGCGCGCGAGTCCGGCCATGCGGTTCGCGTCTCAGGGAAACTCGAGGAACTGGTTCAAGATGCATGTTTCGGCGCGCGCCTGCTGATCAAGAACCGGGGCTTTACGGCAGTGGTGCTGCTGACGCTCGCGCTGGGCATCGGCATCAACACGGTAATTTTCTCGGTGGTGAACGGGGTGCTTCTGAACCCGCTTCCCTTCCCGCATCCGGAGCAGCTTGTGGCGCTGCACGAGAGCAAGCCGAACTTCGCCAACGGCGCCATCTCGTATCCCAATTTTCTCGACTGGCGCAAGGACAACCACACGTTCGCGGCGATGGGACTGGCGCGTGGTTACGGGTTCAGCATGACGGGCCGCGGCGACGCAGCGCAGCTGAGCGCCGAGTTTCTTTCCGACGGTTTTTTCGCCGTGCTGGGCGTGAGGCCGGTTCTGGGCCGGGAGTTCACGCCGGCCGATGAGACGCTGGGTGCCTCGCCGGTGGCGATGATCAGCGAGGAGCTGTGGCGGAACAAGTTCGACGGCGCTCCAAACGCCGTGGGCCAGACGATCACCCTCGACGGCAAGAACTTCACCATCGTCGGTGTGATTCCCGCATCGCTCAAGTTGCAGGTATCGAATTTTCAGGTATGCGACGTGTACGCGCCGATTCCCCAATGGAGCAACTCCATTCTGATGTCTCGCGGAGCAGGGCTCGGGTTTCACGGCATTGGACGTCTCAAGCCTGGGGTCACAATCGAACAGGCTCGCGCGGACATGGAGCGCGTTACCGGCAATCTGGCGGCAGCATTTCCGGATGACGATCGCGGCATCGGAGCCAGCATGGTTTCGATGAAGGAACAGATCGTGGGCAGTACGAGGATCTTTCTGCTTGTTCTTCTTGGCGCCGTGGGGTTTGTACTGTTGATTGCCTGCGTGAATGTTGCCAGCCTGATGCTGGCGCGTGCTTCAGGACGCGGCCGTGAATTTGCGATTCGCGCGGCTCTGGGCGCAGGCCGCGGCCGAGTGATTCGGCAACTGCTTACGGAAAGCCTGCTGCTGGGGATTACAGCCGGAGCCGTCGGCCTGCTGCCGGCCGCATTCGGGTTGAAGGCTGCACTGCATGCGCTTCCGGCGGCGCTGCCGCGCGCCGAAGAGATTGGGATCGACTTCCGCGTGCTCGCGTTCACCTCCCTGATTTCTGTTGCGACCGGGATTCTCTTCGGGCTGGCCCCGGCCTGGAGGGTTGCGAAGGAGAATCCGCAAACGGCGCTCAAGGAGGGCGGCCGCGGTGCCATTGGCGCCAATCAGCGCACGTTGAGCGCGCTCGTGGTTGTCGAAGTTGCCGTAGCGCTGGTACTCCTGACCGGAGCCGGCCTGATGGTGCGCAGTCTGGTGCGCCTGTGGGATGTGGATCCAGGGTTCGACGCGCACAACGTGGAGACATTCAACATTTCCATGCCTCCGGCGATGGCCAGCGCCACTGCGGAGATGGTCCGTGCAAAGCATCGGGCCCTGAATGAGGCGCTGGCGGAAGTGCCTGGGGTGACGGCAGTGTCCCAAACCTGGGGCGCGGTTCCCATGGCCGGGGAAGACGATCAGTGGTTCTGGATCGATGGCCAGCCGAAGCCGCGCACCAACAACGACATGAGCTGGGTGATCGATTACGTCGTGGATCCCGATTATCAGCGCGTCATGAAGATTCCCCTGAAGCGCGGGCGCTTTTTGTCGCGGCACGACAACGAGCATGCGCCGCTTGTGGTTGTGGTCGACGACGTGTTTGCGAACAAGTATTTTCCTGGCCAAGACCCCATTGGGAAACGAATTGACCTGGACAACTTCGGCGGCAAAGCGGCTGAGATCGTGGGCGAGGTGGGGCACGTGAAGCAGTGGGGGCTGGACTCGGACGACACGCAGCAGTTGCGGGCACAATACTATCTCGCGTGCCTGCAGGTCTCCGATGATTTTCTTCTTGGTATGCGGTCGGGAAGCAGCTTCATGGTGCGCTACAACGGCAACCTAGCACCTGTAATCGGCGGGCTGCGCAGCACAGTGCGCCACATGAGTAACGAGCAGCAGCTGTTCGGCGAGCAGACCATGGAGAGTATCGTTGCCGATTCGATGGCGTCGCGCCGGTTTGCCATGATCCTACTGGGAGGGTTTGCCGCGCTGGCACTTTTGCTGGCCTGCGTGGGCATTTACGGAGTGATGGCCTACCTGGTGTCGCAGCGCACGCAGGAGGTCGGCATCCGCATGGCGCTTGGGGCGAGACGGAGCGATGTGCTGCTTCTCGTCTTCAAGGGAGGCGCGAGGCTGGCAGCGGCCGGCATGGCGATTGGAGTGGTGAGCGCTATTGGATTGACGCGACTGATGCGGCAGTTGCTGTTTGACGTGAGCCCGACCGATCCCATGGTGATTGCAGCCGTTTGCGTCCTGCTCATGTTGGCGGCCCTGGCAGCCTGTTTTGTGCCCGCCCGCCGTGCTGCGTCAATCGAACCGATGAGGGCACTTCGAACGGAGTAGATCGTTCACACCTGACGAAAGATTGCTTTGACCGTCAAGTCCACGACTGCTAGTTGATCGCAAAGCGACGACTCACTTGCCCACAATGTCGTTTCCTAATAGCGAGGCTGCCTACTCGGAGCTGCCGTGAGTTAAATCACGCCAGGTTCCCAAATCGCCACATTACAACCGCAACCCAGTCATTGTGCGCGTTCGTCTGTCTGATATCGACAACTGACAACCAGAAGCGCTTGTCAGGTTAGCCCGTTTACGGCAACTTGCCGAGAACGCTGATCGACTTTAGCTCAATGGGCGATAAGCCCTGTTGGCAACAGTCGACAGTCTCGCACCGGAATATGCTCGTGCTCTTACTGCTTCAGATATCAGTCGATCGCATTACAATCAGCACTCGTAGAGATCCGTTACCTTTATTCCGCTCGCAGCGCCGAGGCCGGGTCGATCCTGGAAATGCGAAAAGCCGGGAGTAGGCTGGCTACGAGAGATACCGCGCTGAGCACCGTGGCTGCGACCAGTTGTGCGCTGAGATCGGTTGCTGTCACTTCGTAGAACAATGACTGGGCCGCTCTTGCAAGAAGGATCGATGCGGGAACTCCGAGAACGAGGCCGAGTACCAGGAGCCGCAGTGTTCCCATCAACACGCTGCCGATCACCTGTTGTGGCAGAGCTCCTATCGCAAGCCGCACAGCGAACTCCGGAGTACGGCGGGCGACGGTGTATGCGATTACGCCGTAGAGTCCGATTGCTGAGAGCATCAACGCCAGGATGCTGAAGATGCCGACTAGCGTTGAGATCAATCGCTCGTTGACGATGCTCTCGTCCATCTGTTCGGAGAGCGTGATGGGTTGCATGACGAGCGAGCCCTCCACGACAGTGTGAATCTGGCGTGTGAGCGTGGCGGCAAGCGCCGTGGGGTTCAGGGTTGTGCGCACCAGCAGCGTCAGGCGGAAGTTGCGATCGTAGGGCTGTCGCACCGGCAGGAAGATGAATGGCGTCGCGGGCTCGCGCAGGTCGGACTGGTGGATGTCCTGCACGACGCCGACGATGCGGTAAGCCGCATCATTGATGTGTATCTCCACGCCGATGGGATCTCGATCCGGGAAGTAGTGCCGGGCCGCGGTCTGGTTGAGCACGGCGACGTGGGGTGCGGAGTCCACATCGCTCGCGCTGAGATTGCGTCCCCGCAGCAACGGCGTGTTGAGGGTCTTGAAGTAGTCTTCGCTAACGTGATCCAGATTGATGAGACTGTCCGCGTCTGATGTCGCATGATAACCGGGAACGATGAAGCCCGCGTGGCGTCCGCTGGTATCGAATGGCGTCGCCGCTGAGAGCGCGGCTGACTGTACCCCCGGCGTGGCGCGCGCTACAGCAAGAATGCGGTCCCAGGCGGCCAGGCGCGCCGCAGATTCCGGATAGGAGGACTCGAGCAAATGGATTTGCATCAGAGCGACCTGGCTTGGGGAGAAGCCAGGGTCAACGTTGCGCAGATTTCGTAGACTCCTCAGGAAAAGCGATGCGCCGACGAGCAGAATCAGCGAGAGCGCAACCTGCAGCACGATCAGGGAGCGTCCCAGGCTCATCCGCGATCGTGACTCGCTCATTCTAGAGCCCTCTTTCATCGCGGAGTGCGGATCGGTGCGCAACACGTGGAGGATGGGAGCAGCGCCAGAGACGAGCGTGGCCAGCAACGGCAGCGCCACGGCGAAGCCGAGCAGCGGTCCATCGAAGTGCAGACTGAGTTGAATGGGCTGCGGCCCTACCGAGAAGAATCGCAGCAGAAGGCGAACGACAGCGAAGGCGACGGCAAGGCTCGCAGCCGCTCCAACAAAGAACAGGAGCACAGTCTCGGCAAGGAGTTGATGCAACAGCCGGCGGCGTCCCGCTCCCAGCGCGATGCGGACGGCGAATTCGCGCTCGCGGCGAGTGGCGCGGGCCAGCAGGAGATTTGTGATGTTTGCACAGGCGATCAGCAGCACGAGCGCAACCACCGCCATCAGTGCCTGCAGCGGGCGCGCATACTGCCGACGCAGACCGTCCAGGCCCTGAGCTGCGGAGACCAGCTCGATGTGATTGAACTGGTCGCGGCGTGCCTCGGCGGATACGGGAAACGCGGTCATATAGCTCTGGAAGAGCGTGTCGATCTCAGAGCGCGCCTTCGAGGGCGAAACCCCGGGAGCGAGGCGTCCGATCGCCTGAAACCAGGGTGAATTGTGATCGACTAGCATTCCGGCCCCATCGTGTGGTCCCAGATTCATGGTCGTAATCGGAATCGTGATGTCATCGCGGTGGCCGGGCTGCAGGCCAGAGAAACCCTTCGGTGCGACCCCCACAATCGTGAACGATGTTCCATCGAGCGTGAAGCTGTTCCCCAGTACCGCAGGACTACCCGCGTATCGCGTCTGCCAGTAGTCGTAGCTTACGACGGCCACGGCAGGGCGCAACAGCTCATCCCGAGCGGTAAGCAGGCGGCCTAAAGCGGGCCGCAGTCCCAGGACCTGGTAGTAGCTGCCGGAGACGCGAGCTCCATTGGCCGTCTCAAAATTTGCTGAGGACTCCGGACGAATCTTAAGTTGCGCCTGCCCGGAGTAGGCGGCTACGGATTCGAGCGAGTGCGCCTCCCTTTGCATACGCTCCAGAAAGGGATAGGGGGGAGCGATCCCGAGCCCCGTGGCTCCTGCGTAGTCGACGAAGTAGAGGCGTTGTGAATCAGCGACAGGAAGCGAGCGCAGCAGCACGGCATCGATTAGTGCGAAGACGGCGACGTTAGCTCCCATGCCCAGCGCAAGCGTGACAATCGCCGTCACCGCAAATCCAGGGTTGCGCAGCAAACCGCGAACCGCGTACCGCAAGTCGCGCCAGAGATGGCTCAGCAGCAGAAAGCCGCTCTGGTCGCGCAGGTTCTGCTGATGCAGGCCAGCATTGCCAAACTGACGTCGCGCGGCGTGGGCCGCCTCTTCAGGTGCCATTCCCTGGGCAACAAAGCCATCAGTAAGTAGCGCAAGATGAGTCTCAAACTCCTCCTCGCTCGAGTGCAAGCGGGTGAAGAGAGCACAGAATTTAGAAAGGAAAGTACGCATCGAATGCCTTTCCGGAAAACTAGCTCTGCTTTTGCAAGTCCAAAACCCTACCGATCACGCCGGATATCCGTTTCCAGTTCTCCGTCTCTACCGCAAGCTGTTTCCGTCCCTGCCGTGTGTGATCGAGTAATATTTCGCTCTGCGGTTGTTCTCCGACGCTCCCCACTCTGATTCGATCCATCCCTGCTGCTGCAACCTCAGCAGCGAGGTGTAAACCGTGCCCTCATTCAGCGTGAGAACGTCCTCGCTTACCTGCTCGATGCGGCGAGCAATCCCGAACCCATGCAATGGCCCAAGCACGTGAAGGGTTTTCAGGATCATCATGTCGAGCGTACCTTGCAGAACTTCTGATTTGTCGGCGCCCACGGCCACTCCTTTGGTTATTGCAAAGGTAACACACGACATTTGGAATGTCCAAAGGTGAATCGCTTCGAAAAACCAATCGGCCTCACTGCATGATAGGACTCTGACCCATTTCCGAATCGATTTGCGCATAATCCGCCAACTCGCTCATCGACTACGCATGTGAGTCACTGTGACGGAAAGTCGCCATGTCGGACTCATGACCGAAACGTGCGTCGGCGAGGAATTGAAGTTCGTCGCGGTGAAATCCGTAGCGGCCATTGGTGGCGATGTGAGCCGCGGTGACGAAGGCTGCGAC
>Ga0335071_10003213_pt1 | contig 17320 bp, 13 predicted proteins | sample Lox_Sample_15_FD_206724 | JGI IMG/M metagenome (GOLD analysis project Ga0335071, IMG submission 206724) | Soil microbial communities from Loxahatchee National Wildlife Refuge, Florida, United States - Lox_Sample_1.5 | ecosystem: Environmental > Terrestrial > Soil > Wetlands | place: USA... | reverse complement strand
CCTCTGTACCCGCCAGGAGGTCATACGCGCGGTAAATATTGCTCATCCCCCCCTGCGCGATATGGGCCCGGATCTGGTAATGGTCGAATTGGTCCCCGATCTGGAGCATCTGGCCGTTCAGTGTGGTTGACGCCTCAGCACTCATCGATTTACGCCGCAAGTATAGCAAACTCCCGGTTCAAAAGCGAGACGCTCAAGGCGCCTCCCGGCCGCCGCGCGCCCCGGGGATGCGCCCAAACAGCCCTGACAGCCACTGCCAGCGGCTCCCGGTTACCTCCGCGCCTGAGCCCGGCGCGAGCCGCCGTATTTCGATCGTCAGCACCGAGAGATTGTCGTCGCTCTCCCTCGACATGGCCGCGTCGAATATCCTCCTGGCAAGATCCTCCGGATCGCTTCCCCGGGAGGCCATCGCCGCGAACTCCGCGTCCTCGATCACCGCCCAGACCCCGTCAGTACAGAGGATGATCACGTCCCCGCTGCGCACGGTGGCCTGCTCGACGTCCGGCGTGACGAAGAGGTTCACGCCGAGACAGCGGCTGAGCACCGAACGCTGGTGGTGCCCCCGGAGCTTCTCCGGCTGGAGGAGTCCCATGCGCACCATCTCGCCGACCCGGGTATGATCCTTCGTCAGGCAGGTCGCCGTTCCGCCGCGGACGAGGTAAGCGCGGCTGTCGCCCACATGGGCAATGCTCATCCTGTCGCCGACCAGGTTGACCGCCGTCAGCGTGCTCCCCATCTTTCCCGCCCCGATCCGCTGCGCGGCCTGGTAGATCCCGACGTTCGCGGTCTGGACGGCGGTCCGGAGCTTCTGCGGCATTGCCACGCCATTGCTCTTGTAGAATGTCTCGAAAAACAGCTCGAGCGCGAGCGAGCTTGCCACGGCCCCGTGCGCGTATCCCCCCATCCCGTCGGCGATGCCAAAGAGGTGCCCGTGGGCGGCCGTGAGGTCGTCCTCCCTGCAAAAGCGCATGGCGTCCTGGTTGTCCTGACGGACATTCCCGACGCCAGTGCACCCGAATGAGGCGATATCGGCTGACTCGGTGCTTGTCATCCGCTGACTTCGTCAATCATGTCCCCCCCGGGGGGGATTACTTCCCCCCCTGGGCGCCGCCCTGCAGCATCGAGGCGGACGGTATGATGCTCTTTTCCTGCTTTCGGCTGTTCCACAGCAGGTACGCAGCGCTGAGAACTCCCCAGCCGACGGTGATCCAGATAGCCATCTGGGTGGCGTCCGCCGATACGCCGGGCGTCGTGAGGCCGATGACGACGATTGCCACCAGCATGCCCAGGTTCCCGATGATTCCCAGGAAGGGGATGGCGGCGTGCTTGATCGAGTGGAATTCGCTCCTCCCGGCAAACGTGACAAACGTGAGCAGGCAGATCAGCCCGTACAGAATGAACGTCCCGATGTTCGATGCGAGCGTGATGCCCGTGAGCGCGGTGATGTTGAGGACTCCCACCGAGCCGATCACGGCGGAGACAGCCACAAGGATCCAGACGCCGATGTGGGGCGTGGCGTGACGCCCGTGGAGGGCGCCCAGGAGGCCCGGCATTTCCCGGTCCTGCGCCATGGCAAAGCTGATCCGGACAGCCGTGTTCATCGCCGCGAGCGTCGTGCCCAGCACGGCGAGTCCCACCGTAATGGCCACAACGATCATGAGAGCGAACCCGTTCCCGCCGAGCATCGCGTCGCCGATCTGGCGGGTGAGGTCGCCGATGGGGGCGCCGGAAGCCGCCGCGGCGTCCATACCCACCGTCTTCGTGCCGTCCGCGGCGATGTTGACCAGCTTTTCGCTCACCGCGTAGTTTGCCGCGAAATACTCAAACAGGTATGCGAAGAGGCCCTGTATGGCGAGCGAGAGGATGACCCCCCGCGGGATATCCCGCTTCGCGTTGATCGCTTCCCCCGCGAGAGACGTTGACGATTCGAACCCGACCAGGATCAGGATGGCGATCGTCGACTGGAAGAGCATCGCCGCGAGGCTGTGCGGCCAGACGATCGACACCGCGGCAGGGTGCGCCCACTGCGTGGCGCCCAGCGGATTCTGCACGCGGAACATGATCGCCAGGACGCTGAACCCGACCAGCGAGACGAGCTGTATGACGTTGATCACGATGGCCACCGTGGTGGAGCCGGTGATGCCCCGGACGGCGATCCAGCCGACCGCGAGGGAGAAGACGCACGCAACCAGGATCTGCACCGGGATCGAGAGCGTCACGTTGAACTGGCTGAAGATGTATGCCACGAGCGTCGCCATGAACGCCACCATCACGCCCGGGTACACCCAGTAGAAGAGATGGGCTGCCCAGCCCGTCATGAACTTCGAGATGCGCGCAAATCGCTGGTGCCCGGGCTTTTCCCTGTCGAGGAATGCCTTTTCGGCGAAGTAGTAGGAGCCCCCCGCGCCCGCCTCCGGGTACTTGCGTGCCAGCTCGGAAAATGCGATCGCCGTCAGGAACGCCACGATCAGGGCGGCGACGATGCCCGTCCACATGTCCGTCGCCCCGCCGTTGTTCGCGGCCTGGATCTGGAATGTGATCCAGAGAAACGCCCCCGGCGCGATCAGCGCCATGGCATTGACCGTGACGCCCGTGAGGCCGAGGGTCTTCTTCATCCCCGCGGTTGGATTTGTTTGTGTCGCCATATGGCCCTCCTTGATGATGTATTGGACTCTGTGCCTCAACGTTCCCCGGGGTGGTCCCGCCGCCCCGGGGGGGGACGGCTAGAAGACCACGATCGCGCCGACGCCGAGCGTCGCCTGGTTGCGGCGCTGCAGCGCCCCGCCGGAGCCGTCGAACGCGCTTGCGTTGGACCAGTCATACCGGTATTCGGCGCGCAGGATCAGCCCCGCCAGCGGCCTGTATTCGTATGTCACGGTCGCCTCATACAGGCTCTGGGGCATGAGTGTCATGAACCCCTCGGGGTCGTCGAAGGCCTCTGCCCGCAGGGCGAAGCTCGAAACGTCGGTCGCGGTGTACTTTATGTATCCTGCGACACCGCGCCAGAGCACGATATGGCCGTACGGCTGGTCCTGCCCGTAGATCCCGTTGGCGGCGAGTGAAAGCCTGTCGGTGGCCTGGAAGCTCGCGATGACCTCGTAGACGTTCCGGAAGCTGTTGCTCACGCTGTCGGGGTCGGCAGGGCCGCCCAGCCAGTTCACCACGAAGGACCAGGCGCTCGCGGGGGCGTACGCGGCTTCGAAACCAAGCGTCTTCCCGTTGTTGACCGCGATGCCGTTCCAGCCGTTGTACAGGTACCCGTTCAGTGTCAGCGTGCCCGACACCGGGTAGCTCGCCCTCACGCCGAGATGGTAATAGGGGACGGACCACGCGAAGAGGAGCGACCGGCTGTAGTTGAGATTGTCCTTGGCAGGGATCGTTTCATAGCAGCAGTGCGTGACGAACTTCCCCGCATCGATCGTGAGGCCCGAACCCACCGGGGCCACGACCGTGGCGTACGCCTGCAGGACGTTGGCGAGCGATCCGGTTGCGCCGCTCTGGACGATGTCGTTCCCCTGTCCGAGGCCGAGATCCACGCGGAACCCGACCGGGGAGGCGGCCTTCTGGAAGCTCACCTGCGCCATGGAGACGGTGAACTGCTCGGCAGTCACGTCGAAATTCCGGAGCTGGTTCACGTGTGTCTTCGGCCTGTCCAGATTGTAGCTGAAATACGAGTCCACGAAACCGCTCACCGTAACGGGTGCGGGGGCGGCGGCGCTGTCCTTCGACTGTCCCGACGCGGTTCCGACAATGGTTGCCACGCCGAGGATCGCGGGCGCCACCCTGCGGGCCAGAGCGATATTCCTCAATAACATGAGGCACCTCAGAAGTAGTGGTTGTAGGGGATTGGCTTGAACGTCACTCAACTGCGGAAATCTCCTTCACGGCATCGATGGCTCCCGGGCGTCCCCATACAATTAAGGGGGAGTATAAATATTGCCTAAGAAACGCAGGTAGACCAATTGTTCTACCTTATATTATAAGGATGCGGGGCAAAATGTCAAGAGGTTTTTTATGTTTTTTTGAGGCGGGGGGGAGGGGGCAAAACGGAGAGTCCGGATCCTGTCATTGACAGGTTCCGGGGCTCACAATGACAGGGAGACAGTTATCGCAGTGACAGCACCACGTCTCTCACCAGCAGAAAATCCTGGTCGCCGGTGGAAGGGTTGAGCATCGATGCACGCAATTGACGCTCCAGTGCGCGTGCATCCGCCCGGGCGCCGCGGAGCACAAGGAGCGACCAGGCCAGCACGGGACTCTCCGGCACGGAGCGGAAACGGCTCCGGAGAAAGACCTCTGCGCCCCTGCCCCTCCCCAGGTATTTCAATGCGAACGCACCTATGAGGTCCTGTGCGTTTCCGGGTCCCGTTCTTTTTCCGGAATCATCCGCAATCTTCTTCAGGAGATCGACTGCCCGGGCCGATTCACCGCGCGCGCGGCAGATGCGGGCCTGGAGGTAGTCCTCGATCCTCTGGTCCGCGTCATACGGCTCGCCTGCTCCCAGCCGTTCCGGCCAGAGCCGGGCGTGCTCAATCAGCGTGACCGCACGCGCCGTATCGTGTCTTCCCAGTGCGAGGCCCGCCGTGTGTATGCACGCCTGCCTGTAGGCGTCCCTCCCGTAGTGCGCGCCTTCGAACGGGAGTATGGCAAGCGTGTCGAGAATGCCGAGCGCTTCATCCGGATGTCCGCTGAAGAGGCACGTGCGTGCGAGAAGGAATTGCAGGACATAGCTCTCCGGGAACCGCGCGGCCGCCTCGCGCGCCAGGGGGAGCGCTTCGCGGGAGCGCCCCTGATCGTTGAGGAACGAGATGATCGCATTGTGCGTCCGCCACTCCGCAGGGTCGACGGCAAGCGCCCTGCGGTAGTCGTCCAGTGCGCCCGGGGCATCGTCCTTCCGGAACGATGCGCGGGTAATGTAGAACGGGGCATAGTCGGGCCGTTCGCCGCATTTCGCAAACCACGCGCGGGCCTGAGCGGTGTCTCCGAGACTCCAGGTGAGCAGGGCGAGGTAGTACTCAGTCTTCCAGTGGGGATGCTCCCCCTCGGCCCAGAGGAGCACCTCCGCCTCCTCCCGCCGGTGGGGGAAAACGAGCCGGGGACTCGCCGCCAGCGCGCTGTCGAGCAGCCGGTGTGCTGCCGCACGATCCCCCGCACGGACCGAGAGAACAGCCCTCCAGAGCAGTGCCATCGGATGACCGCCCGCCGGCGCAAGCGCGGTGAGCGCGTCGCCCGTCAGCCCGAGCCGGGCATAGAACGACGCCAGCTCGATATATGTCTCGTGGGGGAGCTCGGAGCGCACACCGGAGGCGAACGCTTCACGTGTCTCCGGCGACGGCCGGAGGATGTACTCCTCGCATCGCGCGAAGTGGCAGAGAGGATCATCCGCGATCATCCTGCCCAGCAGTGTCCTGGCCTGCACGGTATCGCCCCTGAGCCTGCTGATGACGGCGATGAGACGCCCCCCCTCTGACTCAGGAGGTGCGTCACATGCCGCACTCCGGGCGTATGCCGCTGCCTCCGTCCAGTCGCTGTCCAGGAACGCCATCTCTGCAAGCTGGACGTCTGCCGCGGCCCTGAAATCGGGGGAGCGGGAGGCGATCCCGAACCCGTCACGCGCATCGTAGGGCTTTCCCAATTGCCGCGATGCGAGCCCGTAGATGTAGTTGGCGGCCGGGTCGTACGCATCGACGGCAAGTCCGCGCCGTGCGCAGGCAAATGCGGAATCGCATTGCATCCGCCTGTAGTACACCTCGGCCGCTCCCGCAAGCGCCGGCAGAAACCCGGGGTCCCTCGCCAGGGATGCGCGGAACGAGGTCAGCGCGCCGTCGTAGTCGCGCTGGCGGGACCTCTCCCTTCCGTCCAGCGCGAGACCCTGCGCCGAGCCCCAGTCGAACGGAATCTCCGTTTCACGGGGGCGCGAGAGGACCATCTCCCCGTCGTCCCGGCTCCGGTAGCGAATCGCCGAGCCCACCCGCACCTCGAAATCGCCGCCGCCTGTCACGGCCGAGTCCGTGACAGGCTCCAGCGGGCGAAGGGCGAATGACCGTCCGTATGCCCGGCGGCCCCCGGCGATCACCGTAATCTCCCCGTGAAAGCTGCCCGTGGGACAGAACGTGAACTGTACGACGTTTCCGTCGCGGCGCACGCCGAGGACGCCGTCGGGTGTTGCGCGCGTCACCCGGGAAACTCCTCTGAAGGGGAACCAGGATTCGGAAAACCGTTCCGCGGTAGCCGGCAGAAACTCCATGTGCTTGAACGGAGTCCGACTGCTTTGCTGCATCGCCTGGTTGAAGTGGATTCCGGACTGCAGCTCGACGTACTGCGTGTTGCCGAGCGCGGGATCGGTCAGGAGGTCCCTCCAGATCTCCCCTTCACGCGACAGCCCCCAGATCCAGAGCTTCTTCCCCGGCTTGTCCGTATAGCGTGACCAGTGGATGACCCCCGCGTCTCCCCGCTGCGCACCGAAGAAGTCCGTGAACACGCCGAGGACGTGGTACGACTTGTATGAGCCGAAATTGTTGTTCCGGTACCATGAGAGATCGCGCCCCCCGGGCCCTGCAGGCCACGGTGAAGACTCCCCCGCGTGCCCGATGTACCCGTTCCCCGGGTAGATGACGCGGAGCAGTGAATCTGCGTCCGCCGCCGCGTTCATCCAGTGGTAGCGCGACGTGGTGATCTCCGTCGGGTTCCGCCACGTTGACCGCGTCTCGAACAGCGCCCGGTCCGCAGGGAGCCGGATCTCGACCCGCCACTCCGTCCGCGAGGGGAGGTCCATCGCTCCCACAAAGCAGCTGACGCTCCCGTCGTCGTTTGTCCGCGTCGCGTAATCGACAGGGCTGGCGGTGGTCGGCGCGTGCCCGATGTCCCCGAAATTGAACTCGATACCGCCTGAGGTCCACGGCCCGCGCATGGCAATTTCACGGAACTTGATCACGCGGTTGAAATAGATGAAGGGACGGTCCCCCGGTTTCTCGAACGCGCCGAGGATTTTCCCTCCCATGCCGGGGGCCACGAGGACGCGGATGTACGGGTTCTCGAGCGTCACGATCGTCCACGCGCGCTGCTCGGGCGTGTTCGTGTACCCCTGGAACCTGAAGCATGGATAGATGTTGCCCATGCGGGCGACGGGGTCCGGATCCCCGTACGGGTACGTCCGAAAGACATGGAGAGATTCGGAGACGGTGGCCTTCTGGGCGGCCGCCGGTGCTGCGGCAGCGCAGAAGATGGCTGCCGCGGCGATGGCCCGCGCGGCGCGGGAGAGTGTGAGCGCCTGGGTGTTCACGTGAGCCCTTTCCCGGGGTGGTGGGCCACAATGTACTCCAAATTCTTTATCTTTACCAACGCTGACCGACAACCGTATGAATGCCACCTCGACTTTTGATGTCATCGTCCTCGGCGGCGGCGCCGCGGGACTCATGTGTGCGATCGAAGCGGGAAAGCGCGGCCGCGCCGTGGCCGTCGTGGAGCGGAACGACGCCCCCGGTGAGAAGATCCGGATTTCGGGAGGAGGGAAGTGCAACTTCACCAACCGGGTCGTCCGCGGCGACGAGTACATCTCCGCAAACCCTGCGTTCTGCCGCTCGGCGCTCGCCCGGTATACGCCCGGGGATTTCCAGGCGCTCCTGGCCCGGCACGGGATACCGTTTCACGAGAAAAAGCTCGGGCAGCTCTTTTGCGACGGGAGCGCCCGGGAGATCATCGCGCTGCTCGAACGTGAGTGCGCTGCAGCCGGCGTCCGCTTGCTCGCCGGGAGAGAGGTCACGGAGGTGTCCAGGACCGACAGGTTCGTGGTGTCGACGCCGCAGGGACCGCTGGAGGCGGCGTCGCTCGTGGTTGCGAGCGGGGGACTATCCGTGCCGAAGCTCGGGGCGACCGACCTGGGCTACAGGCTCGCACGCCGGTTCGGACTTGACGTCGTCCCGCCCCGGCCGGGACTCGTCCCCCTGGTCTTCGCCGGCGGGAACACATCCTGGTTTTCAGAGATGAGCGGGGTCTCCTGCGACGCCATCGTCTCCTGCGGCCGGGCGTCGTTCAGGGAGTCGGTGCTCTTCACGCACAGGGGGCTGAGCGGTCCCGCGATCCTCCAGATCTCTTCGTACTGGAGCGAAGGAGAGGAAATCACCGTGAACCTCGCCCCGGAGATCGATGTGGAGAAGTTTCTGAAAGGACGGCACGGCTCTCATGCGGCCCTGGAAACCGTCGTGGCCGAGATCCTTCCGAAGCGCCTTGCGGCGAAATGGTGCGAGATTCACGGCTTCTCGAGGCCGATCGAGCAGTGTTCGTTCAGGGAACTGTCGGTCTTGGCGGCGGGCATGTGCGACTGGCGCATCGTGCCGTCGGGGACTGAAGGTTTCGGCAAGGCGGAGGTCACGTGCGGCGGAGTGGATACGCGGGGGCTCTCGTCGAAGACCATGGAGGCGAAGAATGTTCCGGGCCTCTACTTTATCGGAGAGGTCGTCGACGTGACGGGACACCTCGGGGGATACAACTTCCAGTGGGCGTGGGCGTCAGGGCACGCGGCCGGTCAGTCCGTGTGAGCGGAGGACTTGCGCACGGCAATGACGATTGTTTCCGCGATGCGATCGTGGACGGTCTGCCTGTTCTCTGTCAGGAAGAACTGCACGAAACCGAATCCTCCCTCCAGCGTTGACGCCCCGTACCCGAGCGCCCGTTCCAGCGAATGCCACAGGCCAAGGCGTTCGTGAACGGTGGACACCACCCTGATGCGCATCAGTTTCTTCCCCGGCGTCTGCCCCTTCCCGAAATATGTACACAGACCAAAGTAGAGCACCAGGACCACGATGCTGTACCAGTTGGAGAAGTTGAGCGAGACATGCACATCGCCGCTGAACCAGCCCCATTTCTGAACGAGCGGAATCGCGGTGAGTGTCACGGCAATGAACACGGTGCCGACGATCATGAAATCAATGACGAATGCAAACGCTCGCCGGTTGAACGGCGCCAGCTGGGCTCCTTCCAGTGCCAGCATGCGCTGGCTCGACCGGGCGCTGTACGTTGTGGTGCGCATCTGTCTCCCCGTGATGAATGGGGCCAACATAACGGAAATTTGGCGGGGAAGCAACGCGCCTATCGCTCCATCCCTTCAATCTCCCGGCGTGCGCACTCGGGGCAGATGCCGTGCGTGAACCCGGCATCGGAGTGAATGGTGACGTACGACTCCACCTGCTGCCAGTTCCCCTGCTTGTCCCGGATGCGCTTGCACCAGGCGCAGATCGGGAGAAGCCCGGTGAGCTGGTTGACGCGCGTGAGGGTGCCCTCGAGCTCGCGGTGGAGCTTCAATTCCCTCTCGGCGTCCCCTTTCAGCCGGGAGAGGATGAGACTGAACGAGATGAAGACTCCTACCCTGAGGAGGTTGTTCCAGGCATCGACCCAGAGGAACCGGTATTCCATGATACCTATATGCATGGAGATCCAGAGCGTCCCGCAGGCCGTCGAGACCAGGAGCCCCGCGGTCCTGTCGGACCGGAGCGTCACAAGCGCAATCGGGATCAGGTAGAAGGGCGCAAGCGTTGCCTTGAGTCCCGTGATGCTCTGGAGGACGCCCACCCCCCCGAGCAGGAGGAGGCTCGCAATCGAGACGGTCGCCGGGGATGTCCTCCCGAGGAGTGCGATGACGCGGATCAACAGGGAATCGTATTCGGATCGCATTTCGTCCATGAACGCGGTATTCGGTCAGTGCCCGGGGGGATTGAGCGGCGGGGGGGAACGCCTGTGTCAACATACGCAACCGCCGGTTCAATCCCTGTAGGCTGCGTCACAAGGGACCACCGGGGGACGATGTGTGTTCGCGGGACAACCATGAAACCGAGATTCCCGTGAGAGAAGGCCCCCGAACGACGGCGCATGCCCGCGCGTGTATCGGTCATCGCGCTGCTGGCGGCGCTCAGATTTGTCGTGATGGGAGGGGCTTGACACTTACCCCGGATTGCATATGTTGCGGACGAGGCGAGACGCGCTGCGCGCGGATACGAGGGGTTTCTCGATGATGGAATTCCTCCCCCCGGTCCCGGGGGCGGAGCAGGAGCAGCGAACCCGCTGGATTCCCGGAAACGAGAGAAGCCCCTGCCGGGCAATGCAGGCAGGGGCTTCTGCGGTTCGCAACTGCGTGATCTAGATGTCCGTCTTCAGATAAAACGGCAGGCTCTTTTTGAGTTTCTCCCTGTATGCCTTGTGCCTCTGGTCTTCCTCTTTGCAGCGCGGGCAGCGGTAGGAACCGGCCCGTCCACGGAAGTCATTGCCGCAGACCCGACAGACAGCCTGGACTGTCTTCTTCACCATGTCACTCAAACCCTCTGTTGTTTATGAACAGTGAGCAATGCCGGAATTACCTAAAAACCCCTGTCGTGGTGGCCGGCAGGGGTTGAACAGCTGAAAATACAGGGGGGACCGCTGTAAACCGTGTACCGAAGGAGTATCTGACAATGGCCCCAACCAGATCGTACTTAATGTAACCATTTTCAGGTTCAAACGCAAACAATTTTGGAACAAGAGTTGCCGGCATATCCCCGGTGGTACAATTGTTGACAGATTGATGAGAGGCGAGACGCTAAGCTATTTAATGTCAAGAAGTTGCATCAAAATGCGCCTGTCATTTTGGCGGATAGAATTCGAATATCCTCAAAATCACCTGGCATATTCTGTGTTATGAACACACCGTGGGATACACTTCGTTCCATCCACGCGTTCCAGTCTGTGAGGATGAGACTGACGATTGCGCTGATCCTCGTGTTCCGGATTTCAGGGGCGGAGGCGGGGCCAAACGAGCCGGCGCACGTTGCCGGTGCGCAGGAGAAGAGGGCGCTCCCGCAATTCGAGGCAATGCGCGACGCGCTTCCCTCTCCCGTATACGACGAGGATCCCGGGTTCGTTCGCACCTACTGGAAGGCATGGGAGCTCGCGTTTCGCCATTTCCATGAACCTGCCCCGGGGAGCGGTTTTCCCTCTCAGTTCATTGATGCCGCGTTCAATCAGAATGTCTTCCTCTGGGACACGGCGTTCATGACAATGTTCTGCAACATTGCCTCCGGGCTCGTGCCGGGTATCTGCTCGCTGGACAATTTCTACGCCAAGCAGCATGCAAGCGGCGAGATCTGCCGCGAGATCAACAGGGCGACGGGTGTGGATTTTTCCCCCTGGGTGAACAGGGAACGGGCGCCCTTGTTCAGCCGGTGGGGGTTCAACACGAACGAGCAGCCGGTCAGCATCCGCTATGCCGGTCGGGCAGCGCCGGAGCCTCCGCCCGATCTCACACTCGACGCGCTAGACAACCCCATACCCGCCTGGGCCGAGCTTGAGAGCTTCTCGTACACGGGGGACACTGCCCGCCTGGCGCGTGTGAGAGAGCCGCTGGTTCGCTACTACGAGGCTCTCCGGAAGTACCTCCGCCAGGGGAACGGACTCTACGTCACCGACTGGGCAAGCATGGACAATTCGCCGCGCAACCCGTTGCTGGCGGGCGGAGGAACAGGGGTTGATATTTCGTCGCAGATGGTTATGTTCGCGCGCGACCTCGCGCGCATCGACAGCCTGACGGGAAGGAAGGATTGGAGACACTGGGAGCATGAGGCGGACGAGCTTGCCGCACGGATCAACGGCCTGATGTGGGACAGCGAACGGCGTTTCTATTTTGACCTGACGGCAGGCGGATCGAAAACAGGCGTGAAGACTATCGCTGCATTCTGGACGCTGCTCGCAGGCGTCGCAGATTCAGACCGTGCCGCAGCACTTGCGGCGGAATTGTGCAATCCCGGGACATTCGGGAGACTGCATCCCGTTCCGAGCTGTTCGGCCGGGGAGCCCGGCTATGTTCCCTGGGGCGGATACTGGCGGGGAGCCGTGTGGCCATCGACCAACACGATGGTCATCCGGGGGCTCGAGCGGACCGGGCACCATGAGCTTGCGCGAGAGATTGCCTTGAAGCACGTCCTGGCTGTGTCGCGCGTGTACAGTCAGACGGGGACGATATGGGAGAATTATGCGCCCGACTCGATTGCTCCGGGAAGGCACGAGGACCGTTCGCCCGTCGTCCGGGACATGGTCGGCTGGAGCGGCATCGGACCCATTCTCTTCTTCATCGAGTTCGCCATCGGCCTGAGGCCTGACGCTCCGGCGAACACGCTCACATGGGAGATTCATTCCCGGCAACGGTGCGGATGCAATCGCTACAGGTTTAACGGACACCTGATTTCGCTTGTAGCAGTGCCGGCCGGCACCGGGAGCGGGATGGAAATCAATGTGACTGCCGATAGCCCGTTCACGCTCGTCCTTTCACGGGGCGGGATCCGACAGACTGCCTCAATACCGGCCGGGATCACACGTCTCAATCTTCCGTCCGAGTAGTCCTCTCAAAATCTATCAATTGCACGATAATTGGCTTGATTTTCCGGATGCACCGCGATATATTTGTCTTCAGAACTACGCCATCCCAGTGTACCTCCCATTTCTTGGTAAAGCATGAGCCCGACCGGCCGTTATGGTCTTGCGCAGAGAAGCTGCGTATTCCTGATCACCGGGGTACTTCTTCTCATTCAAACAGCCGATGGCCAGCAACGCTTCAGGAAGGCACTGTTCCCGCATCGCTCGGTGGGGCTCTGTTTCTGGGACAGGTCACAGGTTTCCTGCCTCACGCCTCCGACCACCGTCAGGAAAGAGATCGCCTCGTACAACTCATCGCACGGGTACAGCGGCAGCGGCGCAGTCAGCATGGATGACGTTGAGAACGAGCCCGGAGGGTCCAGCGGTCACAACCACTGGTACGACTGGGTGAACGTGTTTTCCGGCGCCGATCCGTGGAGCAGCACATTCTACAGCCTGATGGACCAGTACCCGGTGATCATCGTCAAATCGGGCTACCCCGTCACGCAGTTCATGGATTCCGATGATTCGATCGCTTCCTACCAGAGGGAGTGGAGACAGATCATCGGCTACATGAGCGCCCGCCCGCAGAACTTCTTCGTCATCACGACGAACTATCCTGCTCCGACCGACGGGCACGCTGCGCGCGATGCCCGGTCAAACACATTTTGTGCGTGGGCGAAGAACACGCTCGCGACGGGCAACGACTCCTACGGTTCGTTCCCGTCCAACGTCTACGTGTTCGACTGGTTCCACATACTTGCAAGCTCTGTGGACGGCTACTGCGATCCGGCGTACGGTTCGACACAGGAGGCCGATGACAACCCCTCGTGCCCCGGGCCGGGGGGGGACCACCCCAGCAATCTCGCGGTGTCCATTGTCGACCCCCTTTTCGTCAACGAGGTGTTTGATGCCGCAATCGCGTACGAAGACGGGTCTCTCGCCGCGGTCTGGGCGGGGCCGCCCGTGCTTACAGTCCCTGCCGCGCATCAGGTGCGCATTGCGTGGGAAACGCTCTCGGAGACCAACACGTATCGTTTCTACGTGGAGCGGAAGGGCGCCTCCTGGATGACAGTGGATTCCGTTGCTGCGGCCGGGACAACGGCGGAGCGGCGCCAGTATGGCGTGACGGACTCGACTGCGCGGGCCGGGACGTGGACGTACAGGATCCGGCAGGTGGACCTCGACGGCTCGGCGCGATACTCACAGGCCGTGACGGTTGCCGTCCCGGCCACGTCGCCCGATGAGGCGGTGAGAGCGTTCCAGCTTGAACAGAACTATCCGAATCCGTTCAATCCGTCGACGACGATCTCGTACGACATCCCGGTGCGCACGCACGTCAACCTCTCCGTATACGGCCCGCTGGGACAACGCATGGCCACTCTCGTCGACGAAATCGAAGATCCGGGCACGCATCGCGTCCGGTTCGACGGCTCGGGTTTGTCCTCCGGCGCCTATTTCTACAGAATCCAGGCCTCCGGCTTCACACGGACAAGAGCCTTCCTTCTTGTGCGCTAGGGATCCCTCCCCCCTGTGTCTTTGGTGCCTTCTCTCCGCCTGATGACGCGGCGGCCGGCCGTTTCATTTCTTTGAAAACGCGCCGAACGTCCGCGCGACACCCCCAACGCTGTACGAGTATCCATAGGCGTCATTCCAGGTGATGCTGACATCTACCTCCGACGGCCGATCGGGGGACTCAAGATCGATGTAGAGTGTCGACGATTGTCCTTCCGTGAGATCGGGCAACGTCAGGCCCGTCTGCGCGACGGGCGACCCGCCGGCGATTGCGGAGATCACGGCGTGAACGTTGTATGCCGTGGAAGTGCCCGGACCGTTTTGCACAGTCAGCGTCAGCGACAGATAATTCTGGTACTGCGTGAGAACGGCGGATGAGAGGTCGAACGTCCGGATTGAAAGCTGCGGTGGGCCGGGCTCCGGAGGCGGATTGTCGTAGTCTCCCCCGTTTTCAGGACCGTCGATATTGTCGGAATCGAGCAGTGGATTGCAGCCGGCAAGAACGACGAGAGATACTGGGAACCAGAACATGGAAGCAAAGCTCTTCATGGCTGCCTCCGTGCTGTACAGAATGAATAGCAGCAATGAGGATGCCAGATGTTGTGGTCGAATTCACAGCTTTTATCGCAGCGACGCGGGGAGGTGTCACTGACCGATGACTACCCCTGTGGACGGTGTTCAGTGAAGCCGACGAATGCTCGGCACGATCCCCACGATCTTGTTAATCTGACCGTGCCGGCTACCGCACGATCAGGTTGTCCACGTATCCGCCCACCCGCATCACGCTGCTTCCCTGATCGCGCAGGGGCTTCCCTGCCACGGTGCAGTTCTCAAACGTGACGTTCCGGACGCGGTGTGCGTCGTCGAATCCCCTGAGTATGACCGGGCCTCCGGGGGTCCACGCGACATCCTTCACCAGTATGTTCTCGATATGTCCCGGGGGGCCGGTGCCGTACTTTGTGCCGTCAGTGATGTTCAGCTCGAAGAGCTTCAGCTCAGACTCCTCGACGCGGATGTTCTCGAAGACGACGTTGCTGATCACGGAAGGACCGTCACAGATGATGCTGAAGGCGCTGTGCCCGTCGACGCGGCTCCCGCCCCGCGCGAGCAGGACGTCGCAGTCGCGCACCGTCACGTTGGAGACGGAATCGGCGTTGGTCTCAAAACCGATTGTCGCCCCGTCGCTGAACGCATAACCGATCATCGTGTTCCCGCTGACGAGAACGTCGTTCACGTTCTCCCCCGGGTGCGGCGCCTTGACGGCGATGCAGTCGTCGGTGCACCTGAGGAAGCATCCTGTGATTGCCACGTGCCGGCAGTTGAGGGGGTCGATGCCGTCGCACCCGGGGCCGAAGCTCAGCACCCTGGCGTTGGTGTACCTCACGCTGTCGCAGTTGACCAGCGTGTTTGTCCACCCCTCGCCGTTCCGGATCATCACACCATCGAACAGAACGTCGTGCGAGTCTTCCACCAGCACCATGCTGCTGAACGTGCCGGCCCCGTCGAGTATGCCCCTGCCGGTCACGCGGATATGACGGGCCCCCCGCGCCCGTATCCCCCCGTAGACGATCGCGCCCGGCGCGATATACACCGATTCGCCGTCCCTGAGCGTGATGTATCCGGGATGATGGACCCCCGGCCCGAAATAGTGTATCCCGGGCCCCCTGCGCGCGGGCGTTCCCGTCGCGGGCGGACCGGCAAAGAGGAAGAGGGGAGGAAGTGTGTCAATGGCGACGACCAGGTTATCGGGTCCGGCCATTGTGAACGTGATGGTGGATCCGGTCACACGTGTGGAGATGTGCCGGCTGCCGGGCCGGACGGCCGCGTGAGCGAAGGGGCGGGCAACCCGGACGGCGACTTCGACGCGTCCTCCGCAGGTGAACCCCGCCAGGTGGATCTCCTGCTGGATTCGTGTGTGCGGCTCGACAAACCACTCCGGGAATTTGCCGACGTCGAAGTGCGTGCGGAATCTCTCTGTCCAGACACTGATGCCGTTGACCGTGACAGTGTACACATCGCTGGTCGGAAGCCCGGGCACGGCGGGGCTGGGTGAGACGGCAGCGCCCCCGTGCTCCGCCGCACAGGCCGCATGGAGCGTGAGCACAAGGAGCGCACACCGGAGGATCCGGGTTTTCATGATCACCTCGTTCGTTTCCGCATGATGTCCGTTGCGGTGCCGGGGAATGACGCTCGTTCCGGAACTTATGAAATGGAGATACCGGAATCAACGCCGGCATTCTCCCGCGGGATCGTGTGATTTGCGTGCGGCATCATTTTTGTGCACATTCGGTACGTCGTTCCACCGATGCCCAACATCTCCTCGCGTACAACAATGCGTTCACGGCTTCTTCTTCTCGCCGCGTGTGCGTGGTGTGCAGCCGCCGCGCGGGCGCAGATTGCGGAGTGTTCACTTGGAAGTCCGGGTCCGGGAGCGGACTGGAGAATCAGGGCCCAGTCCGATGTTGGTCCCGACAGTCTCCGGATGTTTCTGCCGGGATTCGACGCGGCCGGCTGGGTGCGTGCTTCCGTGCCGGGGACCGTGTTCGGTTCGTTCGTCGATGCGGGAAAGGAATAGGATCCGAACTACGCCGACAACATCTCGCGCGTCGACAGATCACAGTACGACAGGAACTTCTGGTACAGGACGGAGTTTGCCCTTCCGCCGGACTTTGCCGGGGAGAGGATCTGGCTCCGCTTCTCCGGTGTGAACAGGGATGCCGACGTCGTCGTGAACGGCAGATACCTCGGGACGATCAGGGGGTTCATGCAGCGGGCGGCATACGACGTGACAGGACTCGTGCGGAAGGGTTCGCCGAATGCCCTGGCGGTCCTCGTCTCCGTCCCGCATTCCCCGATTTCGAACGGCGCCAGCCCGACGTACGGTTCCAGCGCGGGGTGGGACTGGATGCCGTATGTCCCGGGGCTGAACATGGGGATCACCGGCGACGTCCGGCTCAGCACGTCGGGCCCGGCCACGATTGTCGATCCGTGGATTACGACAGACCTTCCGGACGGCTCCCGCGCGGATGTCACGCTCCGGATGGAGGTGTCGAATCACACCGCCGCGCGGCAGAAGGCACTGCTCAGGGGCGTGATCCGGCCCGGCGACATACCCTTCTCGCTTGATCTCGAAATCCCCCCGCTGGATGCGAAGCCCGTCTGCATCGACTACCGCGGCTTCCCGCAGCTTTCGCTCAGGAAGCCGGCCCTCTGGTGGCCCAACGGGTACGGCGCGCAGGACATGTACACCTGCGAGCTTCATCTCGTCGTGGATGGGAAGGAATCCGACCGGGCGGTCGTGAGGTTCGGCGTGCGCAGCATGGCCGTCGACACGTCGGGCGGCGTGATGACGATCCGTGTCAACGGACGGAGGATATTCGTGAGGGGAGGAAACTGGGGGATGTCTGAGTACATGCTGCGCGCCCGCGGG
>Ga0335071_10003212_pt1 | contig 17320 bp, 28 predicted proteins | sample Lox_Sample_15_FD_206724 | JGI IMG/M metagenome (GOLD analysis project Ga0335071, IMG submission 206724) | Soil microbial communities from Loxahatchee National Wildlife Refuge, Florida, United States - Lox_Sample_1.5 | ecosystem: Environmental > Terrestrial > Soil > Wetlands | place: USA... | reverse complement strand
GCCCGAGCACCCGCGCGCTCACCGCGTGCTCGGTGTCCGGCGTCCGCGGGGCCGTGATCACCAGGACATCGCTCTCGGCCGCCAGGCGCTCGAGGGCGTCGAACCCGGCGACCCACGCGACTCCGGCCGGTGCCCCGCGCTCAGGCCGCCGCCGGACCCCGGCGACCCGCATCCCCAGGGCCAGTCCCCGGCGGGCCACCGCGGTGCCGATCCCCCCCAACCCGAAGATGCCCATCCGCAGGTCCTTCAGCTCGACGGGAACGACGCTGCCGTCCGTGAACTGGTCCTTCGCCCATCGGGCCTCGGCCTGCGCCCGGACCGCGTAGTCAAATCCACGGGCGAAGTGGGCGACGGCCGCCACCACCCAGTCGGCCATGGGCTCGGCGTGGACACCGGCGGAGTTCGTGACGGTGACACCCTGGCCGCGGAGAGCGCCGAGCGAGGGAGCGACGCCGGCGGTGGCGGTGTGGGCCCAGCGGAGGGTGCCTCGGGACGCTTCCCGCACACCCGAGGGCACGCCGAAGCCAAGGTAGACCTCGGCACCGCGGGCGGCGGCGACCGCGGCGGGGGACCCGGACCCCCCGTCACCGTCCGAGTCGGCGGGGCCCTGCACCCGGATCACGTCCCAGCCTTCGGCGGCGGACACGATCGCGGCGGCGGCCCGATCGGGAATGCGCCACAGGGGCCGCGCCGCCGCGAGATCCACCACCAGGCGGCGGGTCACGCTCCGGGGAGAAAGCCCATCGCGTCGCGGACGTCCGCGATCGTGCGGGCGGCGATGGTCCGCGCCTTCCGGGCCCCGGCCATCAGCAGATCCCGGACGTGATCGGGCCGGGCCCGGAGCTCGGCGGCCCGCTCGCGGATGGGTGTCAGCGCCGCTATCATTTGGTCCGCCAGCACCCGTTTGCAATCCAGGCACCCCCAGCCCGCGGTCCGGCACTTCTGGGCGACGTCCCGCTGCACCTCCACCGGCGAGAATCCCTGATGGAGCGTGAAGATGTTGCAGAGGTCGGGGTTGCCCGGGTCCTTGCGGGTCTTGCGCGCCGGGTCCGTGGCGGCGGGGCGGAGCTTCTCCCAGATCGCCTCGGGAGATTCGAAGAGCCCGATGGTGTTGCCGAGGCTCTTGGACATCTTGGCTTGCCCGTCGAGGCCCAGCACGCGCTTGGTCCGGGACAGAAGCGGCTGCGGCTCGGCGAAGAAGTCCTTGCGGAAGCGCGCGTTCCAGCGGCGGGCGATTTCGCGGGACAACTCGAGGTGCTGGACCTGATCCTCGCCCACCGGGACCAGACTCGCGTGATACAGCAGGATGTCGGCGGCCTGCAGCACCGGGTAGTTGAGGAGGCCCGCTGGAATGCTTTCCTGCTTCTGGGACTTGTCCTTGAACTGCGTCTGGCGCTCGAGCTCGCCCAACGGCGCCACCGTGTTCAGCAGCCAGTTGAGCTCGGCGTGCTCCGGGACGTGCGACTGGACGAAAAGGGTGCAGCGCTCCGGATCGAGCCCGCAGGCCAGGAGGCCGACGGCCATTTCCAGCGTGCGGGGCGCCAGGGTCTCGGGCTCGTACGGCTGGGTGATGGCGTGCAGGTCGACGACGCAGAAGATGCAGTCGTGCTGGGACTGCAGCTCCACCCAGGTCCGGACCGCACCGAGGTAGTTTCCGAGATGGAGCTCACCGGAGGGCTGGATGCCGGAGAAAACGCGCGCCATGGGCCGGGAAGGTAGACGGCGGGTTGGGGGCACGCAAGGTGCGTGATCTCAAGGAGTTAGTCCGCGTCGCCCGGTCGGCGGCGGACCAGGCCGCGCGCTTCATCCGGGCGTCCGCGCCGCCTCCCGACGCCCAATGGACGGTGAAGGACCGGAACGATTTCGTGACCGAGGTGGACCGCGGCGCGGAACGCGTCATCGTCGAGGCCTTGATCGGAGCGGTTCCGGGGTCGGCGGTGATCGGCGAGGAGCTGAGCCCGGAGTCCCGGACGGCGGCCGACGTCACCTGGATCGTCGATCCCCTGGACGGCACCACCAACTTTCTTCACCGCTACCCGCAGTACGCCGTTTCCATCGGCGTCCGGGTGGACGGTGTCCTGGCGGCGGGTGTGGTGCACGACGTGCCGCGGGACTTGGTCTATCACGGCGCGACCGGCTCGGGCGCGTGGTGCGGCGACCGGCGGCTCGCCGTGTCGCCGGCCCGGGAACCGGACCGGGCCCTCGTCGGGACCGGATTTCCGTTCAAGCGCCCGGGCGAGATTCCGCGTTACCTGGACCAGCTCCGCGTGGTGCTCGCGGGCTCGAGCGGAGTGCGGCGCGCCGGTGCGGCGGCGCTCGATCTCGCGGACGTCGCGGCGGGACGACTGGACGGCTTCTGGGAGCTGTCGCTCGCTCCCTGGGACGTCGCGGCGGGATCACTCTTGATTCGCGAGGCCGGTGGCGTCGTCACCACGCTGGAAGGGTCGCCCGACATCCTTTCGGGCGGCTCGATCGTGGCGGGCGCCCCGGCCATTCATTCCTGGCTCCTGGCTCTGTCGAGGATCGACTGATGGCGTCACCGCTGGTCGAGTGCGTTCCCAACTTCTCCGACGGCCGCGACGCGGCCGTCATCAACGCCCTCCGCCAGGCGATCACGGACGTCCCCGGCGTCCGCCTGCTGGACGTGCAGTCCGACACCGCGCACCACCGCTCCGTCTTCACCTTCGTCGCCCCGCCCCAGGCCGCCCTCGAAGCCGCCTTCCGGGCCATGCAGGTGGCGCGCGAGCGCATCGACCTGAACCGGCACTCCGGCGAGCACCCCCGGATGGGCGCGACCGACGTCGTGCCGTTCGTGCCGGTCCGTGACGTCACCATGGATGACTGCGTGGGACTCGCGAAACAGCTGGCCGAGCGGGTGGGGCGTGAGCTCGAGATTCCCGTGTACCTGTACGCGAAGGCGGCGGCGCGTCCCGAGCGCGAGCGGTTGCCGGACATCCGCAAGGGCGAGTTCGAGGGCCTGCGGGAGCGCATCGGCACGGATCCGGCGGCGGACCCCGACTTCGGTCCCAAACGGATTCATCCCACGGCCGGAGCGACTGCGATCGGGGCTCGTCCCTTCCTGGTGGCGTACAACGTCTATCTCGATACGCCGGAGGTCGCCATCGCCAAGGAGATCGCCAAGGCGGTCCGGACCTCGAGCGGGGGCCTCCCCGGCGTGCAGGCGAGCGGATTTTCCGTCGCGGGCCTGGCCCAGGTCTCGATGAACCTGCTGGACATCGACGTCACCTCGCCGGCAGCGGTGTTCGCGGCCGTCGAGGCCGAGGCGAAGAAGCGCGGCGTGGGGATCTCGAAGAGCGAAGTGGTAGGCCTGATCCCTGAGCGCGGCATCCTGACCGCCGGCGCCGACCGCCTGCGGCTCCCGGACGCCGCCGACCATCTGCTCGAGGCCAAGATCCGTGAGGCCGAGGGCCCCACGCTGGACGGGTGGATCGAAGAGCTCGCGGGCGGGGCCCCCGTCCCCGGAGGCGGCAGCGCATCCGCACTAGCCGGCACGCTGGGGGCGGCGCTGGTCGCGATGGTCGCCCGGCTGACCATCGGACGGAAGGCGTACGCGGCGGTGGACGGCCGGGCCCGGCACATCCTCGCGGAGGCCGAAACGCTGCGCGGCGAGCTGCGACGGCTCGTGGACGACGACGCCGCGGCGTATGCCGGCGTGAGCGCGGCCTACAAGGTGCCGAAGGAGAATCCTGGCCGGGCGCAGGTGATCGACCAGGCGCTCCTGGGGGCGGCCCGCACCCCCATCGCGATGGCCCGGGGGGCCGTCCGCGTGATGGGGTTGGCAAAGGAGATCGGGGCGATCGGGAACAAGAATGCCGCGTCCGACGCCGGCGTGGCGCTGGCGCTGGGGCGCGCGGCGCTGGCCGGAGCGCTGGCCAACGTCCGCATCAACGTCGCGTCCCTGACCGATGCGTCGCTCGGCCGGCCCTTCCTGACGGAAGCCGACGAGCTCGAACGCCAGGGTGCCTGACCTTCCGCGGGTCGCGTATCTCACCTCCGCCCGCACCTGGCGCGGCTCGGCGGTCAGCTACGGTCACATCGCGCAGGGGCTCGCGGCCCGGGGCTGGCACGCACGCGTGTTCTCCGCCGCCCGCGAAGTCACGCTCCGCGCCGCCGCGGAGGGCATCCCCTGCACCGAGCTGCCGGTGGAGCACACGTCGATCCGGGCGGTTCGCCGGCTCCGGCAGGCGCTTCGCGAGCACGCCATCGACGTGCTGGTGGTCGACAAGCGGCGCGACGTGGTCCACGGCGCGGCCGCGGCGGCCGGGCTCCCCGTCGCGCTCGTCGCCCGCTTCCTGTTTCCCCGGTGGGAGACGCCCGGCGACCCGCTCTTTCGGGCGGCCTACCGGCGGGTAGACCTCACCAACTTCCTCACGGCCGGCGCCGTGACCCACGTGGCGGAGCGCGCGCCCTTCGTGCTCCGCCGTCCGCACGTCGTGATTCACGAAGGGGTGGATGCCGGCCGTTTTCGTCCCGATCCGGCGGCGGCCGCGACGCTGAGGCGGCGCCTGGACCTGGGAGACGGCCCCCTCATCCTGGGCGTCGGGGCGCTCGAAGTGGAGAAGGGGTACGCCACGCTGGTCGCCGCCGTCGGCGCCCTCCCCGCTCCCCGGCCCATCCTCCTGATCGTCGGCACCGGATCGCAGGGGAACGCGCTGGCCGCGGAGGCGGCAGGGGTGGAGGTGGATCTCCGCCTCCCCGGGAGCTTCGAGACCGGCGATCTCGCGGCCGCCTACGCCGCCGCGACGGTGTTCGCGCACCCGTCCCGCATGGAGGCGTTCGGCTTGTCGGTGGCCGAGGCGATGGCAGCCGGGTGTCCGGTGGTGGCGGCGCGGGCCGGGAGTCTTCCGGAGGTGGTGGGAGACGCCGGCATCCTGGTGCCCGCGGACGATCCGGCGGCGCTCACGGAGCAGGTGCGGCGCCTTCTGGAGGACGAGGCGGAGCGTCGCGAGCTGGGGCATCGGGCCCGGGCGCGGGTGGCCGAGCGGTTCGCGCTGACGCGGATGCAAGAGGAGCAGACGGACGCGATCGCCGCCGTGGCGGCGATCAGGCGGCGGTGAGAATCCTCGGAGCGGTGCCGGCGGGGCCGACGGCGACCGTGTGCTCGAAGTGGGCGGACAGCGAGCCGTCCTGGGTGACGACCGTCCATTTGTCCGGCAGGGTCCGGATGTCGGGGCCGCCGATGTTCACCATCGGCTCGATGGCGATGGTCATGCCCGCCACCAGACGGGGGCCGCGCTTCGGCTTCCCGTAGTTCGGGACCTGCGGCTCCTCGTGGAAGGCCGAGCCGATCCCGTGCCCCACGAGCTCCCGCACCACGGAGTACCCCGCGTCCTCGGCCACCCGCTGGACGGCCGCCCCGATGTCCCCGGTGTGGTTGCCCGCGTGCGCCTCGGCGATCCCGGCCGCCAGCGCGTCCTGCGTGACCTGCAGCAGATGTTCGGCCTGCTCCGAGACCCGGCCCACGGGGAACGTCGCCGCCGAGTCCGCGTGCAGGCCGTCCAGCCACGCTCCCACGTCCACGCTGATCAGGTCTCCCTCCGCCAGGATGCGCTTGGCCGAGGGGATCCCGTGCACCACCTCCTGGTTGATGGAGGTGCACAGCGTCGCGGGAAAATCATAGAGGCCCTTGAACGACGGCTTGGCGCCGGGATGGCTGCGGATGAACTCTTCGGCGAGCTGGTCCAGCTGGAGGGTGGAGACGCCGGGCCGGATCTTCGTGGCGAGCAGCGCCAGGGTGCGGCCCACGATGCGCCCGGCCTCGGCCATCGTTTCGATCTCGCGCGGGGACTTGATCGTGATCATCGTCCGATGATCCGCTTGATCTCCTCGCCGATCTGGTCGATGGAGCCCGTGCCCGGCACCCGGTGCACGATGCCGCGCTGGGCGAAGTGGGCCACGAGGGGCGCGGTCTCGCGCTGGTAGACGCCGAGGCGGGTCTTGATCGCCTCGGGGGTGTCGTCGGCGCGCCCTTCCTGCTTGGCCCGCCCGAGCATCCGCGTCACCAACTCCTCCTCGGGCACGTCCAGGAGCAGGACGTGATTGATGCGGTGACCGCCGGCGGCGAGGGTCTTGTCCACCAGCTCGGCCTGCCCCGCGGTGCGGGGGAAGCCGTCCAGAATGGCCCCCTCCCTGGCTTCGGGCTTGGCGAGCTGCTCCTGGATCAGTCCCAGGATGACCGAATCGGGCACGAGCTTGCCCGCGTCGTAGAACTTCTTGGCTTCCACGCCGAGGGGGGTGGCGGCTTTGATGGCGGCGCGGATCAGATCGCCGGTGGCGATCTTCGGGATCCCCAGGCGCTCGCCGAGCAGCTTGCCCTGGGTGCCCTTGCCGGATCCGGGCGCGCCGAGGAGGAGAATGAACACGGGTGGTCCGGGGTGGTTACCGCGTGCGTCCGCGGAACTTCACCCGGCCTTCTTTCATGAACCCGTCGTAGTGCCGGAGCAGCATGTGCTGCTGGATCTGCGTGATGGTGTCGAGCGCCACGCCCACCACGATGATCAGGGCGGTGCCGCCGAAGCCGAAGGGCAGGTTCAGGCCGTTGGCGGCGATGATCGGGATGATGGCCGCCAAGGCCAGGAAGAAGCCCCCGGGGAGGGTGATCCGCGAGAGCACCTCGTCGATGTAGTCAGCGGTGGCCGCGCCCGGCTTCACGCCCGGGATGAAGCCGCCCTGCTTCTTCAAGTTCTCCGCCAGGTCCACGGGGTTGAACACGATGGACGTGTAGAAGTAGGTGAAGAAGAGGATCAGCACCAGGAGCGTGACGATGTACAGGGCCGAGCCGGCGCTGAAGTAGTCGTTGATCTGCCGCAGGAACGAGCCGCCCACGAACGTCGCCAGGGTGCTCGGGATGATGATCAGCGACTGGGCGAAGATGATCGGCATCACGTTCGCCGTCAGCAGCTTCAGCGGGATGTAGGTCTTCTGGCCCTCGCGGATGCGTCCCCGTCCCATCACCTTGCGCGGGATCTGGATCGGGATCTTCCGGGAAGCCACCGTGATGGCGACGGTCGCGCCGGTGACCAGCACCATCACCGCGGCGACGAACACCAGGAGCTTGGCGCTGGCGGTGCCCGACCGGATGGCGTCGAAGGTGTTGATGGCCTCGGGCCAGATCCGCTCGATGATGGAGAAGAAGATCAGGAGCGAGGCGCCGTTGCCGATGCCCCGCTCGGTGATCTGCTCACCGAGCCACATCACGAAGACGCCGCCCGTGGTCAGGGTCAGCACCGTGGTCATCCGGAAGCCGAACCCGGGATGCGCCACCGCGCCGGGGACCTGCGTTTCCACGAACAGCGCGTACCCGTACGCCTGCGCCAGACACAGTCCGACGGTCAGGTAGCGGGTCCACTGGGTGATCTTTTTCCGGCCCTCTTCGTCCCGCTGCATCTTTTCGAGCACCGGGAACACCGGCCCGGCCATCTGGAAGACGATGCTGGAGGAGATGTAGGGCATGATGCCGAGGGCGAACACCGTGGCCCGGGCCAGCCCGCCGCCGGCGAACAGGTCGTAGAGCCCGAACAGGTTCCCCTTCCCCGCGTTCTGCAGCGCGGCGGACAGGGCCTGGACGTCCACTCCGGGCGTCGCGATGTGCGCCCCGACCCGGTAGACCACCAGGCAGAGCAGGGTGAAGAGAATCTTGTTCTTGAGCTCCGGAACCTTGAAGAGGTTCGGGATCTGCGGCGCGGTCACTTGAGATCAGCCCTCGATGGTGCCGCCCGCCGCCTCGATCTTGCCCTTGGCGGAGGTGGACACCGAGACGCCCTTCACGGTGAACTTGCGGGACACGTCCCCCATCCCGAGCAGCTTGATGGGGTGATCGGGACGCCGCACCAGCCCGGCACCGAAGAGGGTCTCCGGGGTCACCTCGAGGCCGTCCGCGAGGAACGACAGGTGCCGCACGTTGACCACCTGGGCGTGCTGCTTGAACGGGTTGGTGAACCCGCGCTTCGGGATGCGCCGGATCAGGGGCATCTGGCCGCCCTCGAACCCGGGGCGGCGGCCGCCGCCCGCGCGGGCCTTCTCGCCCTTGTTGCCCTTGCCCGACGTCTTGCCGATGCCCGACCCGGGACCGCGGCCGACGCGCGTGCGCGAATGCGTCGAACCGGGCGCCGGCTTCAGATGATGCAGCCGCAGGGGCTCGAACTGGGGGGCTTCGGCCTTGGCTTTCCGGGCCCGGGGCTTTTTCGTCGTCGCCTTCGCCATCCGTTACGCTCCGTCTTTCGCCGGCGTCACCCGGATCAGGTGACGCACCTGATACAGCATACCCCGCAGCGCGGGATGATCCTTCTGGACCACGACGTCCTGGTGGTGCTTCAGGCCCAGCGCCTCCAGCGTGCGCCGGATGGGCTGGGGGTGCCCCGACACCGACCGCACCTGCTCGATCCGCAGCTTTCCCTTCCCGGCGGGCGGCAGCACCGGATCCCGTCCCGGCTTCCGCTTCCGGTACTTCCGGGTGGGGGGGAGCCTAGACATGCGTCACCTCTTGCCGGGCCTTGTAGGGGATCGTGTCGGCCTCGACGCCGCGCTCCTTGGCCACGCGGCGGGCGGTGGTGAGCCGCTTCAGCCCGTCCATCGTCGCGCGGACCATGTTGTGCGGGTTGGTGGAGCCCAGGCTCTTGGTCAGGATGTCCCGGACGCCCACGCACTCGAGCACGGCGCGCACCGGGCCGCCGGCGATCACGCCGGTTCCGGAGGCGGCGGGTTTGAGCAGCACCCGGCCCGCGCCGTGATGCCCGATGATTTCGTGGGGAATGGTGCCCACCGTCAGCGGGATCTCGGACATCTTGCGCCGGGCCGCTTCGACCGCCTTGCGGACCGCTTCCGAGACCTCGTTGGCCTTGCCGGTCGCCACGCCCACGTGCCCCTGGCCGTCGCCGACGGCCACGAGCGCGTTGAAGCTGAAGCGCCGGCCGCCCTTCACGACCTTGGCCACGCGGTTGATGGCGACCACGTTCTCCACCATGCCGTCGCCTTCACGGGGACGGTCGCCGCGGGGACCGCGGTCACCCCCGCGCCCGCGTTCGCCGCCCCGGCCCCGGCCGCCGCGTCCGCCCCGGCCCCGGCCCCCGCGCGCGGGTGCCTCGGTGGGGGCACCGTCGCTCGGAGCGCTGACGGCGTCCGCCGCCGGCACGCCCGGTTGTTCCTGATCGTTCGCCATCAGAACTCCAATCCGCCTTTGCGCGCGCCGTCGGCAACCGCCTTGACGCGACCGTGGTACTGATAGCCCCCGCGGTCGAACACCACGCGGGCGATGCCCTTCTCCTTCGCCTTGACCGCGATGTGCCGGCCCAGGGCGAAACTCTTCGCCGTCTTCCCGGACCCCTCGGGGGTCACGCCGTCCGACCGGTCGGACGCGCCCACCAGGGTCACCCCCTTCGTGTCGTCCACCACCTGGGCATACATGTGCTTGGACGAGCGGAAGACCACGAGGCGGGGACGCTCGGGCGTGCCCGCGACCTTTTTCCGCACCCGCAGGTGACGCCGGCCGCGCTGGTCGTTCGCCGATCTGACTTTCCGGATGGATCGCATGGTTACTTGGCCGCCTGGGCGGTCTTGCCGGCCTTCCGCCGGACCTGCTCGCCCTGATAACGAATGCCTTTGCCCTTGTAGGGCTCGGGGGGCTTCACGGCGCGCAGCTCGGCCGCGACCTGCCCCACCAGCTCCTTGTCGACGCCTTCGATCTTCACCAGCACGTTGTTATCCACCGAGATCTTGATGCCTTTCGGCGCGTGGTACGGCACCGGGTGGGAGAACCCCACCACGAGCTGGACCCCGAAGGGCTTCGGCTCCGCCTTGTAGCCCACGCCCTGGATCTCGAGGGCCTTGGCGAACCCCTTGGTCACGCCTTCCACCATGTTGGCGACGAGCGTGCGGGACAGGCCGTGGAGCGCCTTGTGCCGGTTCTCGTCCGAGGGGCGCTTCACGACGACGGTCTCCGCGTCCACCACGAGCGACATGTCGGGGTGGAAGACCCGGGAGATCTCCCCTTTGGGGCCCTTCACGGTCAGGGACCGGCCCTGGACGGCCGCGGTGACGCCCTGGGGCAGCGGCACGGGTTTCTTGCCGATACGGGACATCGCCGCCTCCTACCAGACCACCGCGAGCAGCTCGCCGCCCACGCGGGCGGTCCGGGCTTCGCGGTCGGTCATCAGGCCCTGAGGCGTGCTGAGAATCGCGATTCCCAGCCCGTTCTTCACCCGCGGGATCTCACGCGCCTTGACGTAGCGGCGGAGCCCGGGCGCCGAGATCCGCTGCAGCTCGCGGATGACGGGGGCGTCGTTGTGGTATTTCAGGTAGAGCCGCAGCAGGCCGTGCTTGCCGTCGTCCAGGATCTTGAAGTCCTGGATATAGGCGTTGTCACGGAGCAGCCGCGCGATCTCGGCCTTCAGTTTTGACACCGGCATATCGACCCGGCGGTGGCCCGCCATACAGGCGTTGCGCACCCGGGTCAGCATGTCGGCGACGGGATCAGTCATGCTCATGCGGTCGACCGTCCTTTACCAGCTGGCTTTGCGCACGCCCGGGATCTCCCCGCGGAGCGCGAGCTCACGGAAACAGATGCGGCACAACTTGAACTTGCGCAGCGTGCCGCGACTGCGGCCGCAGCGTTGGCAGCGATAGTAGCCCCGCACCTTGAACTTGGGCTTCCGCTTGACCTTCTCGACCCAGCACTTCTTCGCCATCTCGGATCTCCTAAGCGGCCACGACCGGGGCTTCGCCCCGGAACGGCATCCCCATCTCACGGAGCAGGGCGAGCGCCGCGTCGTCGCGCCCCGCGGTGGTCACGAACGTGATGTCCATCCCGTGGATCTTCTCGACCTTGTCGTAGTCGATCTCCGGGAAGATCATCTGCTCCTTCACGCCGAGCGTGTAGTTGCCGCGCCCGTCGAAGCTCTTGTCCGGCAGCCCCCGGAAGTCGCGCATCCGCGGCACCGCCACGTTGATGAAGCGGTCCAGGAACTCGAACATCCGCGCGCCCCGCAGGGTCACGGCGCAGCCGATGGGCACGCCGGCGCGGAGGTTGAAATTCGCGATCGCCTTCTTGGCCTTCGTCACCACCGGCTGCTGCCCGGTGATGGCGCCCAGCTCGGAGACGGCGGCCTCGAGCACCTTGGGATTCTTGGACGCGTCCCCGATCCCGACGTTCAGCACGATCTTGACCAGCTTCGGGATCTGGTGCGGGTTCGTGAATCCGAACTGCTGCTGCAGCCGGGGCCGGACCCGCTGCTCGTAATGGTCGAGCAGGCGCGGGCGGGGGGCCGGCTCCCCCGCGGGGGCCTCGGCCGCGGGCTCGCGGGCCGGGGCCGACTTCTTCCCGGTCTTCTCCTTCTTCCCCTGCTTCTCGTGCTTCTCCTGCTGCTTTTCCTTGGTGTCCGCCATTATTGCCTCGCGCGCGGGATCGGCTGGCCCGACTTCACCGCGATCCGCTCGATGGTTCCGTCCTGGTCCCGCCGCCGGCGCACCCGCGTGGGCTCGCCCGACTTGGGATCGAGGAGCATCACGTTCGCGGCCGAGATGGGCGCCGGGAACTCGATGATGCCGCTCTCCGACTGGGGACTCGTGGCCCGCTGATGCTTCTTGACCACGTTGACGCCCTCGACCACCACCCGGAACACCTTGGGGTGGACGTGGAGGACTTTCCCTTCCTTGCCGCGGTCGTCGCCCCGGATGACCCGGACGGTGTCACCCTTGGCGATGTGCAGCTTGTGCCGCTCGGGCTCGGTGCCCCGGACCTTGCGGCTCTTCTTGTAGACCAGACGCCTCATGTCAGATGACCTCCGGCGCCAGCGACACGATCTTCATGAACCGCTTCTCCCGCAGCTCGCGGCCCACGGGGCCGAAGATGCGGGTGGCGCGCGGCTCGCCCTGATCGTTGATCAGCACGGCGGCATTCTCGTCGAAGCGGATGTAGGACCCGTCCTTCCGCTTGGTTTCCTTGGCGGTGCGGACGATCACGGCCTTGGCGACCTCGCCCTTCTTCACCTGGCCGGTGGGGATGGCGTCCTTGATGGTGACCACCACGATGTCCCCGAGCCCCGCGTAGCGGCGCTTGGACCCGCCCAGCACGCGGATCACCAGCGCGCTGCGCGCGCCGGAGTTGTCCGCGATCTTGAGCCTCGATTCCTGTTGTACCACGGTCGTTCCCCTCTCCGCCTACTTCGCGCGTTCGACGATTGCGACCACGCGCCACCGCTTGGTCTTGGAGAGCGGGCGCGTCTCTTCGATCCGGACCGTGTCGCCCGCCTTGGCGCCCTGCTCGTCGTGGGCCGCCACCGTCTTGCTCCGGGTCATCTGCTTGCCGTACACCGCGTGCGGATAGCGGCGCTCGAGCGAGACCGTGACGGTCTTCTGCATCTTGTCGCTCACCACCACGCCGATGCGGACCTTCCGGGTGCCCCTCATGCCGTACGCCTTTCCCGCAGAATGGTCTCGATCCGGGCGATGTGCCGCCGGATGGCGCGGAACTGGAGCGGATTCTCGATGGACTCCGTGGCCGACCGGAACGCGAGCCGGAAGCGCTCCTCGCGGAGCGTCGCCAGCTGCTGCTCCAGATCCGCGGTCTTCAGCTCCCGGAGATCCCCGGGCTTCGCCTGCCTGGCCATCTTAGCGCTCCTCCCGCTTCACGAACTTCGACTTGATCGGCAGCTTGGCCGCCGCCAGCTCGAGCGCTTCCCGCGCCAGCTTCTCCTCGATGCCCTCGACCTCGAACATCACGCGGCCGGGCTTCACCACCGCCACCCAGCCCTCGGGGTTGCCCTTCCCCTTCCCCATGCGGGTCTCGGCCGGCTTCTTGGTGATCGGCTTGTCCGGGAAGAGCCGGATCCACACCTTGCCGCCCCGCTTCATCTCGCGGGTGAGCGCCACGCGGGCCGCCTCGATCTGCCGGTTGGTGATCCAGCCGGGATCGAGCGACATCAGGCCGTAGTGCCCGAACGCCACGGTGTTCCCGCGGGTGGCGTTCCCGTTGGTGTTGCCCTTGAACCGCTTCCGGAACTTGACGCGCTTCGGTGCCAGCATGGCTCAGACGCCCGTCGAATAGGTCCGGCCGTGCAGATCTTCCGTCCGCTCGCCCTTGAAGATCCACACCTTCACCCCGATGGTGCCGTAGGTGGTCTTCGCGGTCGAGGTGGCGTAGTCCACGTCGGCCCGGAGCGTGTGCAACGGCACCCGCCCCTCGTGATAGCCTTCCGTGCGCGCGATTTCGGCGCCGCCCAGGCGGCCCGCGCACTTGATCTTGATGCCCTGCGCGCCCATCCGCATCGCGCTCTGCACCGCGCGCTTCATCGCGCGGCGGAACGAGATGCGCTGGTTGAGCTGATGCACGATGCTGTCACCCACCAGCTGCGCGTCCAGCTCGGGACGCTTGATCTCCTCGACGTTGATCCCGACTTCCTTGCCGGTCAGCTGGGCCAGCTCGTCCCGGAGCTTGTCCACTTCCGCCCCGCGCTTGCCGATCACCACGCCGGGCCGTCCGGTGTGCACCGTCACGGTCACCTTGCCGGGCTTCCGCTCGATGTGGATGTCGGCGATGGCGGCGTGCGACAGCCGCGTCTTCAGGTACTTCCGGATCAGCTCGTCCTCCTTGAGCAGCTCCGGGAAGTCCCGCCGCGCGTAGTACCGGGAGCGCCAGGGCTTGACGATCCCGAGTCGGAACCCGTAGGGATGTGTTTTCTGACCCATCTATTTCCCCTTTTTCGCGCGAGGCTTCGCCGCGCGTTCAACCACCTTCGCCTCCGCCGCCTTCCCCTTGGCCTTGGCGGCCTCCTTCTTGGGGGTCGGCGCCGGCTTGGGCTTCACCGCGTCCGCGCCCACGCGGATCTCCACGTGGCTCGTCCGCTTCTTGATCGGCGTGCCCCGGCCCATCGCCGCCATCGTGAACCGCTTGAGGGTCGGCCCCTCGTTCACCACGGCGTAGCGCACCCGGAGCGTGTCCACGTCCAGCCGCTCGTTCTGCCGCTCCGCGGACCGCTCGGCGTTGGCCACGGCCGACTTGAGCACTTTCCGGATCTGGACCGCCGCCGTCTTCTTCGAGAACCGCAGAATGGCGTCCGCCTCCGGCACCGCCCGGCCCCGGATCTGGTCGATGACCAGGCGCATCTTCCGCGCCGACTGGCGGACCGCCGTCTGAATCGCTCGCGCTTCCATGGGTTACTTCTTCCCTTCTTCGGCCGGCGGCGTGCCTTCGGCTTCCTTCTCCGCCGAGCCCTTGGCGCTGTGCCCGCGGAAGAGCCGCGTCGCGGCGAACTCGCCGAGCTTGTGGCCCACCATGTTCTCGGTCACGTACACCGGGATGAACTTGTTCCCGTTGTGCACGGCCAGCGTGTGCCCCACGAAGTCCGGCGTGATGGTGCTCCGCCGCGACCAGGTCTTGAAGACCTTTTTCTCGTTCTTCTCGTTGAGGGCCTGGATCTTGAGGCGCAACGACTCCTCGACGTAGGGCCCCTTCTTGACGCTCCGTGCCATTACTGCGTCGCCTTCCCGCGCTTCCGGCCGCGCACGATGAGTTTCGTGGACGCCTTCTTCTTATGCCGCGTCTTCTTGCCTTCCGGCTTGCCCCAGGGGGACGTCGGCGGACGCCCGCCCGAGCTCTTGCCCTCGCCGCCGCCCAGCGGGTGGTCGACGGGGTTCATCGCCACGCCGCGGACCTTCGAGCGCCGCCCCAGCCAGCGGGTCTTCCCCGCCTTGCCGATGGACAGGAGCTCGTGCTCGGCGTTGCCGACCTCGCCCACGGTGGCCAGGCACTCGCCGCGCACCATCCGCATCTCCGTGGACCGGAGCCGGAGGGTGACGTGGTTGCCTTCCTTCGCCACCACCTGCGCGCTGGTGCCGGCGCCGCGACACATCTGGCCGCCGCGGCCGATTTTCAGCTCGATGTTGTGCACCGCGGTGCCCAGCGGGACCTCGAACAGGGGCATCGCGTTGCCGATGCGGATGTCCGAGCCCGGACCCGACACCACCGTGTCCCCCACGTTCAGGCCCTTGGGGTGCAGGATGTAGCGCTTCTCGCCGTCCACGTAGTGGAGGAGCGCGATCCGTGACGTCCGGTTGGGATCGTACTCGATCGCCGCCACGCGGGCCGGAATCCCGGCCTTGTCGCGGCGGAAGTCGATCCGCCGGTACTGCCGCTTGTGCCCGCCGCCCTGATGCCGCGTGGTGACGTGGCCCTTGTTGTTCCGCCCGCCGGTCCGCCGCAACGGCTCGAGCAGCGACTTCTCCGGCGTGCTCTTGGTCACCTCGGCGAAATCCGACACCGAGCGGAACCGGGTGGCCGGGGTCACCGGCTTGAATTGACGAATGCCCATGTCAGCCCTCGAAGACCTGGATCGCGTCGCCCTCGCGGAGCGTCACGATCGCCTTCTTCCACGCCGGGCGCCGGCCCTGGGTGCGGCCGTAGGTCCGGCGCTTGGCCCGCACCACCAGGGTGCGGACGTCGGTCACGCTCACCTTGAACAGCTTCTCCACCGCCGACTTGATCTCGGGCTTGGTGGCGTCCTTGCGGACCTCGAACGCGTATTCCTTCCGCGCCTGGTAGGCGGCCGAGGACTTCTCGGTCACCACCGCGCGCACGATCGTCGTCAGGTAATCAGACATCGGCCGTCTCCGGGCCGCTCAGGGCCGGCAGCTCCACCACCACCGCGTCCGACCACAGGATCTCGTAGGCGGTCGCGTCGCGGAACGGCAGCACGCGCACGGTCGGGAGGTTGCGGCCCGAGAGGTACACGTTCTGCGCGGTCGGGAGGTCGGCGGTCAGCACCAGCACCTTCTTCTCCGCCACGCCCAGCTTGCCGAGGAGCGCCGCGAACGGCTTGGTCTTCGGCTTGTCGTAGGCCAGCGCGTCCACCACGAGCAGCGCGCCCTCGCGCGCCCGGGCGTTCAGGGCCGACTTCCGGGCCAGCTGGCGCACCTTCTTCGGGATCCCCATCCGGTAGTCGCGCGGATGCGGCCCGAACGCGATGCCGCCGTGCCGCCAGTGGGGCGCGCGGGTCGAGCCCTGCCGGGCCCGTCCGGTGCCCTTCTGGCGCCAGGGCTTCTGATTGCCGCCGGTCACGAAATGGCGGGTCTTGGTCTGGTGCGTCCCCTGCCGCTGGTTCGCCAGGTACGTGATCACGGCCTGATGGAGCACCGGCTCGTTCACGGTCCCGTCGAAGAGCGCCTCGGGCAACGCCACGGCCTTGGTCTGCTTGGCGCCGGCGGCCGAGTAGTGCGGGGCCTCAATCATGGCGGCTCCGGCCTCCCTGCTTGCGCACGGTCAACAGCCCGTTCATCGGGCCCGGCACCGCGCCGCGCACAAAGAGGAGATTGCGCTCGGCGTCCACCCGGACGACGATGAGGCCGAGCTCGGTGAAGCGCCGGGCGCCCATGTGCCCCGGCATCCGCTTGCCCTTGATGATCCGCGACGGGTCCGTGCCCGGCGCGATGGAGCCGGGCTTCCGGTGCCGCGTGTTGCCGTGGGTGGCCGGCCCGCCGCCGAAGTGATGGCGGTGGACCACGCCCTGGAACCCGCGGCCCTTGGTGACCCCGGTGACCTTCACGCGGTCGCCCGCGGCGAAGATGGCCACGGTCACCGCGTCCCCGGCCTTGGGCGCCTCGGCGCCCACCGCGAAGCTGTGGATCACGCGTGGGGCGGTCGCGAGGCCGGCCGCCTTCACGTGCCCCACCACGGCCTTGCTGGAGCGCTTGGCCTTCTTGGCCCCGAAGCCGAGCTGGGCCTGCGCCCCCGCCACCTGGACGACGGCGCAGGGACCGGCCTCGATCACGGTCACGGGCACGTGCGCGCCTTCGTCATTGAAGACGCGGGTCATGCCGAGTTTACGTCCGATCAGTCCGTTCATGGCTTCCTCTACTCGACCTTGATCTCCACATCCACACCCGCCGGCAGATCGAGCTTGGTCAGCGCGTCCACCGTCTGCGACCGCGAGTCGAGGATGTCGATGAGCCGCTTGTGCGTCTTGAGCTCGAACTGCTCCCGGCTCTTCTTGTCGATGTGCGGGCTCCGGAGCACCGTCCACAGCTGCCGCTTGGTGGGCAGGGGGATGGGCCCGGAGACCTGCGCGCCGGTCTTCTCCGCCGTGCGCACGATGTCGGCCGCGGCCTGATCGATCAGGGCGTGGTCGAAGCTCTTGAGGCGGATCCGAATCTTGCCGGGCATGGTGTCCTCGTTACTTCTTGATCTTCGTGACGACGCCCGCGCCCACCGTCCGGCCGCCTTCCCGGATCGCGAAGCGCAGGCCCTCTTCCATCGCGATCGGCGTGATCAGCTCGATCGCCATCTTCGTGTTGTCCCCCGGCATCACCATCT
>Ga0335071_10003211_pt1 | contig 17321 bp, 14 predicted proteins | sample Lox_Sample_15_FD_206724 | JGI IMG/M metagenome (GOLD analysis project Ga0335071, IMG submission 206724) | Soil microbial communities from Loxahatchee National Wildlife Refuge, Florida, United States - Lox_Sample_1.5 | ecosystem: Environmental > Terrestrial > Soil > Wetlands | place: USA... | reverse complement strand
CCTCAACCGCCAGATTCAAACCGAAACCGGCAAGGCGCTTCCTGCGCTCGTTCTCGATGAGGCATTCTCCCGGATGCAAGTCACCTATGACCCTCTGCACGCCGCCCTGAACACCGCGGCCAAACAGGCGTTTGACGACGGCTTCCTCGGTCGCCAGATGCCGGACCTCTCCGGTCTTTATGACCTGACTCTGCTCAACCAGGTTCTCGCCGAAAAGGGAAGGAAGCCGATTCAATGAACGCAAGCCTGCAGAATTTTCGTTTCCCCGCCGCGCCTCGCACGCCGGTTCGTACAGGCGGCAAGATCGGTCCTGCTTCCGTCCCCGGACCAGTTCTCATTCCCGCCGCGGAGACCGCAAAAGTGCGCCTGAACGAAATCTCCCTGAGTTACCGGACGCAAACCGGTGAGCGCCTCCTCGCCCTCGACCGCATCAATCTCGAAGTCAGGCCCGGAGAATTTGTCTGCATCGTCGGTCCCTCCGGATGCGGAAAATCGACGCTTCTTCATCTCATCGCGGGCTTGCATCACCAGACCGCTGGCGAGATCCTGATCGACAACAAGCCCGTGGAAGGACCTGGCACCGACCGCATCATGATCTTCCAGGACCACGGTCTTTTCCCCTGGCTCACCGTCGCCCAGAACGTCGAGTTTGGCCTCAAGATGAAGGGCGTCGCTAAGGCCGAAAGGGAAGAGAAGACCCAGCATTATCTTCGCCTCGTGCACCTGGCGAAATTCGAAAAGAGCTACATCCATCAACTTTCCGGAGGCATGCGCCAGCGCGTTGCCATCGCCCGTGCCCTCGCGACCGAGCCCGACGTTCTCCTCATGGACGAACCTTTCGCCGCGCTCGACGCCCAGACGCGTGATCTTCTGCACGACGAACTTGAGCGCATCTGGAGCGACACGGGAAGCACGATCATTTTCGTCACGCACAACGTCCGGGAAGCCGTCCGTCTTGGAGACCGCGTCGTCCTCCTGACCTTCCGTCCCGGCCGCGTGAAAAGTGAATTCAGCGTCGACCGGCCCCGCCCCCGCCATCTGGAAGATCCAGAGGTGGCTCTGACTGCCCGCGGAATTCTCGACGAACTGCGGGAAGAGATTAACCGCTCCCTCGAAGCCGAGTACGCTGCCGGCGTAAAGCCCCGTATCGACCCAGGAGACCAGGCATGAAACGCGCAGCCCGATACATCATCTTCTACGGATTCCTCTTCGGAGTCTGGTTCCTGCTGGCCAAGCTGAAAATCTGGCCTCCATACCTGTTTCCCACGCCCTGGGGTGTCTGGGAAGAACTCTACGGCGGATTCAAGGACCACACTTACTGGATTGCGATAGCCGTAAGCATGAGGCGTGTATTGCTCGGCTACCTGATCTCCGTTGTGCTCGGCATGATTCTCGGACTCGGAATCTCGGGCAACAAGTTCCTGGAAGAAACCATGGGCGGGCTGCTCGTAAGCCTGCAAAGCCTGCCCAGCATCTGCTGGTGGCCGCTGGCTCTCCTGTGGTTTGGTCTGAGTCAGAATGCGATTCTGTTCGTCGTGATCATGGGATCACTTCTCTCGGTCACGCTTGCCATGGAAGACGGGCGCAAGCAGATGCCCAAGATCTTCGGTCAGGCGGGACGAAACCTCGGGGCCAAGGGATTCAAGCTTTTCTGGTACGTGCTCCTCCCGGCTAGCTTGCCCTTCATTGTTTCCGGCCTCAAGCAGGGTTGGGCCTTTGCCTGGCGCTCGCTGATCACCGCGGAAATGCTCTATATGAGCATGGGGCTGGGCCAGGTTCTGATGATGGGACGCGACTTCAGCAACATGAGCGCCGTCGTCGCTGTCATGATCCTGATCATCGCCCTCGGCTACCTGGTCGATGGCGTGGTCTTCAAAGGCATGGAGCGCCATCTGCAAAACAAGTGGGGGTTGGCACCCTCGGTCTAGGAATTCCGTAGGACAATTCACTACTTGCAGACGGATTACGTTGAGCAGATTTCTTGTCGTTAGATAATGTCTAGTAAGTCAATTAAGGTAATTGCATGTATTCGGCAGACCTATCACTCGAGAAAGGGAAACACACACAATGCTGACACTTCGGCCCCACACTATTCTGTCATTGGCGCTGTTTGGAACCGTCGCCATCTCGACAGCATCCTATGGACAAACACAGGTCGCTTCCGCCAGCGCAACAGCTATAGGGGCTTCCTCGTCATCTTCGAATCCCAGCCCTGACCCCGACCTCAGGACCCAGGTGCAGCAGTTGCTCCAATTGGTGCAGCAGCAGCAAAAAAGAATCGATGCGCTTGAGGCGGAGCATCCGCCCGTTTCGAAAGACAAGCCGGAAGCCGTGAAGTCGGAGGATGCAGTCCCAGTTACGCCGCCTCCGGTACAGCAGGCCTCCATTTCCACTCCGACGCGGCCCCCGAGCGGAGCGCAGAGCCAGGCTGGTCCCCAGAATGTGCAGACTGGCAGTTCGGACGAACGCATCCGCAATCTCGAGCGGCAGATCAAGGGATTGGGTCCGGTTTCATTCAGCGGCGACGTCCGCCTCCGCGCAGAACCGTTCTTTGGCGGGCCATCGGACGAATCACTCGACCGCATGCGCGCCCGCGTCCGTGTCCGCTTCAATGCCGTGGCAGATCTTGGCTCTCAATTCCGTACTGGCCTCACGCTTGCCAGCGGGGACGTCAATGATCCGACCAGCACGAACCAGACGCTCACTGGCTTCTACACCCGCAAAGCCGTGGCTCTCGATCAGGCCTTCGTCGAGTTCACACCCAAGGAGTTCCACAACCTCACGCTCGTTGGGGGAAAATTCCGCTATCCATGGTTCAACACGGAATTAACGTGGGACAAAGATCTCAACCCGGAGGGCGCCGCTCAGACGCTCGGCTTCAAGATCGACAGTCCTGTCCTGAAGCGCATCGCTTTCGTGGGATTCGAGCTGCCCTTTGCTGAGATCGCTGGAACCTCGTCCACTGACAAACGCATCGCTCAGCAGATTACTTACGGCGGGCAGTTGCAGACCTCGTGGCACATCGCTCCCCATGTCAATTTGAGCGCCTATTCGGGACTCTACGATTTCCACGGCGCGGATTCGATCGCCCTGGCCTTGGCCCGCGCCGGCACCAAGAACCCCCAGACTCCGCTTACTGGACTTCTTCCCCTCGGCACGGGAAATACCGTCCAGGATTCGATCTACACGACCACCGCCACCACCGTCGTCACAGTCAACGGGACGGCTTACCCGACCGGAGTGAGCACCGTGAGCAACGCGCAATTTGCCTCGAAATTCTCCCTCTTCGACAATATCGCTCGTTTTGACATCGACACGGGCAGCGCCCGATTCCCGCTCTCGTTCATCGGCGACTATGTACAGAACATGGGAGCTTGCGGGAACTTGCAGCACATTGTTGCGGCGCCGGCCAACACCGCCACGACGACTTACAAACAAAGCGTCAACGCTCCTTGCGTGTCGAATCAGCGCCGCGGTTACTGGGCGGAGGGAAGAGTGGGCCGCCTGCTCCAAAAGAACGATTTCCAGTTCGGCTACACCCACATTTACATCGAGCGCGAAGCCGTGGTTGGAAACCTTAATTACAGTGACATCCGCCAGGGAACCAATGTCACCCAACACCGTTTCGATATGTTCTACCAGTTTGACCGGAACGTACAATTGGGCTTCACGGCGTTGGTCGGACGGCCGCTGGCCTCCACTGAGCCGTGGCTCACTCGTCTTCAGTTCGATACCATCTACATCTTCTGAGTTGGGGCTCACAGGATATGACTACAAGACGTGATTTCCTGAAGCGAATCTCATCCGCCGCGCTGGCTGCCAGCGCGGCGCCTTCTTTCTTCCTCCAAAATAGCTTCGCCCAGGATCGGGGCATCTCCCTGCCCGGTGAAGACGGCATGATCGTCCGCTCCTCCCGCTTCCTCGACCTAGAAACTCCGGTAGAGTACTTCGACTTCTGGCTCACTCCAGTCCCTCACTTCTTCGTGCGCAATCACATGCACGAGCCCAGCGAACTCAATGCCGGCGACTGGCGCCTCAATATCGGTGGAGAGGTGGAGAAGCCGTTCGCCCTCACATTGGCCCAACTCTCAAAATTACCGACGCACTCCGTGGTCAACACTTTGGAATGTGCCGGCAATGGCCGCGGCCTCTACCGTCCGCAGGTCCCGGGCGTACAGTGGGGCAAGGGTGCGGTTGGTACGGCCCGTTTTTCCGGTCCGCGCCTGCGAGACGTGCTACAGCGTGCTGTCGTGAAATCCTCGGGCAAGCACGTGATGTTTCGCGGACTCGATGAAGTTCCGGGAAAAGTACCTCCATTTATCCGCAGCATCCCGATCGAAAAGGCGCTTGACTCCGACACTCTGGTCGCCACGCACATGAACGGTGCTCCCCTGACCAAGCACCACGGTTTCCCGGCGCGAGCCCTCGTTCCCGGATGGATTGGCGCCGCCTCCTGTAAGTGGCTCACGGAAGTCAAAGTTCTCGACAGTGAGTTCGTCGGCAATTTCATGAGCCCCGGCTATCGCTTCCCCAACCAGCCGGGAAAGCCGGGAGAGGTCGTCAAGCCGGAAGACACTCATCCGCTTACAGCTTTGAACGTGAAATCCGTGATCTCCGGCCCTCTCGATGGCGCATCGGTAAAGCCGGGCCACGTCACGATTCACGGCGCAGCCTGGGCCGGCGAAGCCGATGTCGTCAAGGTTGAAGTCTCAACCGATGCCGGTGCCACGTGGTCTGCCGCCACACTAGGTCACGAGAGCGCGCACTACGCCTGGCGGCTCTGGAGCTATGACTGGAAGCCGAAACCCGGTGACTACACTATCCTCTCCCGCGCCACCGATAACCGAGGACGCTCGCAACCAGATACGCCCGTCTGGAATCCCAGCGGGTATCTCTACAACGCCATCGACCAGGTGAAGATAAATGTCGCATAAACAATCGTATGCAGGGGCGGACCCATTGGTCCGCCCCGCGACCCAGAGCGAAGCGAAGGAGAGCGTGAGTGCGCCAAGACGGCCCGAACTAACGAGCACGCTAGCGCGCAAATGTCTCATCCCGGCCGCAGCGCTGCCCATCTGGCTCGCGTTTTCGTTCATCGCCATCGCCCAAAATCCCGGAGTAGTGAAATCGGCCGAGGATTTACTCGCAGGCCCGATGCAAGCCAAAGCCACCACCGCCTGCACGGAATGCCACGAAGCCCGCATTATCGTGCAGCAACGGCTCAGCAAAGCCGCATGGACCAAGGAAGTCGACAAGATGATCAAGTGGGGAGCCGTAATCGACGCAAGCGACCGAGATCCACTAATTGACTACCTGAGCGGCAACTTCGGCGTGGAGCAGCCTCAGTACCAGCCTCCACGAACTTCGTCGGAAAAGAAGCCCGTCGCCAAACTAAAATAGTCGGTCAGCTATGGCCGACTCTCGTTGCGATGTGATCGTCGTAGGTGGCGGAGTGGTGGGTCTCGCAGTCGCCATGGAGATCACCCGCCGTTTCCCGCACCTGCGGCTCCTCCTGCTCGAGAAAGAAGAACGCGTCGCCCGCCACCAGAGCGGGCATAACAGCGGCGTGATTCACTCGGGCGTCTACTACAAGCCCGGATCGCTGAAGGCCAGCCTCTGTGTCTCCGGTGCCGCCGCCATGGTGAATTTCTGCCGCGAGCACAACATTCCGCATAACGTCTGCGGAAAGGTAATCGTCGCCACTTCGGAGGACGAACTGCCTCGCCTCGATGAGTTGCACCGCCGTGGAGAAGCCAACGGGCTCACCGGACTGCGCCTCGTCGGTCCGGAAGAATTGCTGGAAATCGAACCGCACGCCCGTGGCATCAAGGCCCTGGTAGTTCCTTCCACCGGCGTCACCGACTACGCGCTCGTCTGCCAGAAATATGCTGACCTGATCGCCGCTCGTGGCGGTGCAGTGCTCACTTCCGCCCCTGCGACCCGCATCAGCCGATCCTCTTCTGAGATCGCTGTCGAAACACCGCGCGGATCTTTTGTCTGCAAATCTCTGATCAACTGTGCCGGGCTCTTCAGCGATCGCATCAGTCGCATGGCGGGGGACGACCCCAAAGTCATGATCGTCCCCTTCCGCGGCGAATATTACGATCTCGTCTCCGACCGCGCCTCGCTCGTCCGTGCCCTGATCTATCCCGTCCCCGATCCTCAGTTTCCATTCCTGGGTGTCCACTTTACGCGCCGCATTACGGGCCAGGTCGACGCTGGGCCCAACGCGGTGTTGGCGCTCGCCCGCGAGGGATACCGTCTCACCGATGTGAACCTCCACGACCTCGCCGGATCGCTCACCTATGCAGGTTTTTGGAAAATGGCCCGCCGTCACTGGCGCAACGGCTTCGGCGAATGGTACCGCTCGCTCTCGAAATCGGCGTTCGTAAAATCGCTTCAATGCCTGCTGCCGGAAGTGCAAGAGGAAGATCTGGTCCCGGGCGGCTCCGGAGTTCGTGCCCAGGCCCTCAAACCCGACGGCGCTCTCGTCGATGACTTCCAGTTCGTGCCCTCCGGCAAGATCCTGCACGTCCTGAACGTGCCGTCACCCGCAGCCACGGCCTCGCTTGCAATCAGCAAGACAATCGTAGACACAGCCCAGAACTTCTTCTCGTAGATATCCAACAACAGTTGGGGGCCTTACTTCTCGCCTTTATTGCGAGAAGTGGGATTCTCTGCTGAAGAAAAAGGATTGCCAGAACGCACAACTCAGCTCTTAACCGGCCAGGCAGTCATCCCCCCGTGCAGGTGCGCCAGATTCCCAATCTGCCCCGCCCGCGCTGCCGCCACTCCGGTCTCCACCGGAGCATTCGGCTCCTTCCGCGACTTGATGCACGAGAAGAAGTTCTCCATATGCGAGATCGTGCCATCCTTGAAGCTGCGTTCGCTGAGCACCGGGTTCTGTTCCCGCGCCCCTTCCCGGTACACCGTGAACCCACCTCGATCGATCTTCAAGGTAGCTTCGGTCCCACGGAACTCCAGCCCTCCGTCATCGATCGAAGAGTTCATCATCCCCTCATACACCACATCGAACCCCGGATAACGGAATCCCGCCTGGATCGTATCCGGGCAATCCCAATCCTCGTGAATATATTTGTCCCCGATCATGACTGCATGCCGCGGCTGATCTGCCTTCATAGCCCAATGCACCACATCGATCCAGTGAGTGAACAGGTCCGTCATCGCGCCGCCGCCAAAATTCCAGAACCAGCGCCAGTGATAGAACTTCTCCTCGGTAAAGCCCTGCTCCGGTGCCGTGCCCAGCCATCGCTTCCAGTCAAGCGCCTGCAGATCGACCGCTTTCGGAGAGGATGCCCAATTCCTCTCGTAGTTCTGCCACCAGTACGTCCGCACCTGCACCACGCGTCCCAGGCTGCCAGCCTGGATCAGGTCCACAGCATCGCGAAAGTGCGTCCAGCTTCGCTGCTGCATGCCGCACTGCAGGATCTGCTTGCTCGAGCGCACCGCATGCGTCAGTGTGGCGCCCTCTTCGATCGTGTGCGTGACCGGCTTTTCGAGATATACATCCTTGCCCGCCTTCAGAGCATCCATTGCCATCGGCACATGCCAGTGATCCGGAGATCCGATGATCACCGCATCGATGTCCTTATCAAGAACCTCCCGGTAGTCGAGATGCGTGGTCGCCAACCCTTTCGAGATCTCCTTGGCGGCATCCGCACTCGGTCCATAAACGTCGCTCACAGCCACGAACTCGCAAGGCCCGGCCTTCACGGCATCTTCCATCAGGCCGCGCGCCCGCTGGCCCGATCCGATCACGCCGACTCGAACCTTTTCGTTGGCTCCGAACACGCGACTAGAAGCCAGCGCGGTCATCCCGCTGGCAATCAGAAAACTGCGGCGATTGATCATGAGTCCTCCTGGGCGGATCTTTGTGCGGGATGATCCTACCAATTTTGCTTCACGACGGAGGATGAAATCTTCTTGGCAGCAGGGCAGGGAAGTAAGCGGTGCCCCATGTCTCGCATCACTTGAGAGACATGGGAACCGTCAGCTCGACCGCACCAGGGAAGCCCCAAGGTACACAGCCACGAATTTCCGAGCCAAGCAGTCACCCCAGACAATCTATGATGTTCTAGTGGAAATCCGCCGTTGATGGTGGCACTCATGACCGAAACTCAGAGCGAAGTCCTGCATTCTTTCCAGGCGTTCCTGAAGCAGGCGGAACGGGGAGCTGAAGTTCCTTCTGTAGATGAAAACGATCTCAAATCTCTTCACGAGATGTGTGTGGAGCGGGCCAAGCGCTATTGTGGCAAGGACGGTGTCTTGAGCATCGAGTCCATGGCGCGCGCCTGCCGCCCGGATGCAAACCTTCCCGCCGTATGGCTGCGCCACACACAACTGCGGAAGCTTTATCGGGAAGGGCTCCTGACCGCCTGGCAGCACGGGACAGAATTGGACAGCAACGTCTTCCATCTCGCGGCCACTATCCCCATGAAGGGAACGACGCTTGACCATGCGGCCTTCATCCAGCGGCTAAAGCAGAGCTAGAGGTTCCAGCGGTGGTTAAGACCAAAAACTTTTTCGTCAACTTCGGAGTCCGATCATCAGCCCGCTCGGTCCCGGAAGACGAACTCGCCGCACATCCTTGAATCCGGCATCCCTCAACCAGTCAGCGTATTCCGGTTCGCTGTAGCTGCTCCCTGACTGCGTGCCAACCAGCATGTTGAGCGAGAACAGCGCCGCTGCTTGCGGGGCCGTCTTGTCCGGCTCCAGGATGAAGTCCTGCACAATGATTTTCCCCTGTGGCGCCAAGGCACCACAGACCCGACGAAAGAGATCTCGATTCTGCTCAGGAGAAAACATGTGGCAGATCGCCGAAACCAGCACCAGGTCATAGCCGCTTCCCAGCGGATCGCGAAGCATATCTCCCGTTCGCGCCGTGATGCGGTCCGCAAGTCCGGCCTTCCGGACGTAATCCTGCGTGAGTGGAACCACCTCGGGCACATCCAAGATCTCCACCTGCAACTGCGGGAACTTGCGCGCGAACGCGATCGAGTAAGCCCCCGAGCCGCCGCCAAGGTCAAGCATCTTTTTGAAGCCATTGTCCTCGACCGCTTGCACGACTGCGGCCGCTCGTTCCTTTGCATTGCGGTCCATCGCCGCGACGAATGATGTCGTCCAGTCCGCCTCCGGAACATGCCCCGCGACCGCAGTTCCCGTGCGAACCGATTCCGTAAGCATCGACCACCGATGCCACAGATGCGCCGCATGCAACAACCCCGTCCGCGCATTATCCGGCGAGCCCTCGGTGAAAAACCTGGCACTCGTCGGAGTATTCGAGAAATTCCCGCCATCCTTAACGAGCAGTTTGAGGCTGACCAGCGCGTTCAGCAGCATCTCCGTGGCCCGCGGATTTGCCCCGATCTGGCCAGCCACTTCCGGCAAGGCTCCGCTCCTGGCGACCGCCGTAAAAACGTCCAACTCAAGCGCCGTGAGCACGACGCGGCTTCGCATGAATCCCCGAATCGTCTCATTGAGATCGTCCGGTAGGACGCCGCCCTTGTCCTTGGCTTTCATCATGGCCCGGAAGCGGTCGCGGTGCTCGGCCGATAATTTCTTCATCGCCCCAGCTTCGTTCCACTCGATCCGCTCCACCGTTTTTCCGCTTCGCAGGTGCGATTCGACAATCTCCCGCACATCGTCCGTCCGCACCCGCCGGTACCACGTTGCCTCCGGATACACGATCATGATCGGCCCGTCATCGCACAGCCCGAGGCAGCCGCAGGTTGTCACCTGGACTTCGTCATCCAAACCCTGTGCCAAAAGCTCGCGTTCCAGCACTTGCAGCAGGCCAAACGCGCCATTCCTGGGACAGGAAGTAACCCCTTCAGGTTTGGCTTGCGTGCAGACGAAAATATGACGGCGAAACGGTTCCATGCATCCTCCTGCAATCTGGAAAGAAAGTCCGTGGAATCAGGCCAGCAGCGACTCGACAGCGGCGTAAACCCTCTCATCTTTGATTTTGCTGGCTCGGTTGGGGATCAACCGTGATTTGAGTCACAGGTGCGGGTGCGCCAGCGACTCCCAGGAAGGGCAGGCAAGATGCATGAATCGTGGGCGATTCTCGCGAATTCAGAAGCTCAGCACAATGTGCCAGATGTATTGATACGCGAGTCGGTCGATATCCTCCCACACGCCGCGTAGGAGGTCAGCATCGCCCGAGATCGGCGGCAACTCCGCCGCTTTCGTCGACCATGGCAGGCAAACTCCGGGAGGCACTCTGGCCCTGCTCAACCACAGAGGTTTCTCCGGCGCCAAAGGTATTCTCACCGCCGGTTTTTCGCTCTGAGCGGAAGTAGAACGGTACGTTCCGTATTCCCGGGTAGCCTCGGTCATCGCTCGCAGATTCTCAATCCGGGCGTCGTTCTGAATGATCGCGCTCGCATCCATGATGTATCCGCCCTCAGTCCCAATCTCCTCGATCAGTTTCCGGCAGTGCTCTCGTACCTCATCCGTGCTGCCGAAAGCCAATAGCGTATTGGGCAAGCCGCCGCTGAGACAGAATTGTTTCCCGAGGATCGTGTGAGCCAACCCCGCGTCGGTGCGATCGATATGAAAAATGATGCTCCCCGCGGGAAGTTCAGCAAAGCGCTCGAGATGGCTGTCCCATTTACCCTCGGCATAGAACAGCACCTGATTTCCCTGCGCCCACAGTGCCTCCACGATGGGTTTCAGCGTGTGCCAATAGATGTTCTCGAAATCCGCGCTCGAGATGAAGGGCGTGCAACCGCGATGCATCCATATCGGAATCGGAACTTCTCTCTGCGGGTCCGCGCTCGTGAGCGCAATATACCCCAGGTGGGGCATCAAAGCTTCGCACGCGGCCAGCACCTTCTCCGGGATCTCCCGCAAGTCAAAAGCCAGCGCAATGTAACCCCGCAGTTTGTCCGCTAGGACGTCGAGGGGCGCTTTCAGCATTCCGCATATTGCCGAGACCGTGCCGCACTCGCTCTTCATCCGCTCGACCTGCGGGCCGAACGCGTGAAAGTAGTCCAGCATGGCCATCCCGCCCTTTACGAATGAGAGGTTGTTCCGGTACGGACCGTGCTCTCCCTTCGCGCGGACTTCTCCGCTCACTCTGGGCAGCCATGTCTCGTATAAAAACCGGGTAGGATCATCGATCAGCGCGTCGTACTCCTCCCGCTTCATGAACGCATTTTCTTCGGACGGTTCCCGATACTGAAATGTGACCTCCGGCCCTACATCGATGCCGGGCACGCCGTAGTAGCTCAATCCCACCGCCTGTGTAAGCCCGGTCCAGACGTACACCATGTTCGCGACCGCCGCGTCCCAATCGAAATCTCTACAGCAGCGAATCACCGCCTCAAATGCCTTCCGATAATCATGCGTGACCTCCTGGCACGTAAACCCGGCGTATTTCGCCGTAATCTCCGCCGCCAGCGGACGCAGCGGTACGCGATCCGGTGTCCCGTTGCGCATCGCTGTGATGTAACGCTGGAAACGCTCGGCGTAGAGTTCGCCCGTTCGATCGGTCATTCGCGGATGTACGGCGGTGAGTGCCTCGACCATCGCGGATAGGGTTGTAACGCTACACATTACCACCGAAGCGCGGGCGAAACGAGGAGAGTTTCAGGGGTCATTCGAAGCTGGTTCAAACCTCACTCAACCCAAGGGAGATCAGGTCAGCATCAGCCGTTCGATCCGCTTCGCCCGGCCTGTGTGCTCATCGCAATCGATAATCACCGCGCTGAGCCGCACGTCGCCCGTCGCGGGTTCGAACCGCACGGGCATTCCATTCAAGAACTTTCCCACGATCAATTCTTTCTTCACGCCGATTACGCCATCGTACGGACCCGTCATCCCGACATCCGTGATGTAGGCAGTTCCATTCGGCAGCACGCGCTCGTCGGCGGTCGGCACGTGCGTGTGCGTTCCCACCACGGCGGTCACGCGCCCATCCAGGTACCAGCCCAGCGAAATCTTCTCCGAAGTGGCTTCCGCGTGGAAATCCACCAGCACGACCTTGGCCTGGATATTTTTTAGCAGCTGATCGGCAATGCGGAACGGATCATCATTCGACGCCATGAAAACGCGCCCCTGCAGGTTGATCACCGCGTAAGGCACTTTGCCCTTCATGCCTTCGTACAATCCCCAACCCGGCATGTCCGCCGGATAATTTGCCGGACGCAGCACCCGCCGCGCCGGACCGCGCCCGTTTCCCTCTACCATCTGATACCAGTCGATCAACTCGCGCTTGTCCCACACATGGTTCCCGGTCGTGATGACGTCCACATTCAGCTCAAAAAGTTCTTCGGCCAGCGCCGGAGTGATGCCAAACCCCGCCGCCGCGTTTTCCCCATTGGCAATGATCAATTCAATCGAATGATCACGGACAATCTCTGGCAAGCGGTCCTTGACGATCGTTCGCCCGGGCCTCCCAAAGATGTCGCCAATGAATAGAATCCGCATAAAAGGTGCGCCAGACCTGATGGTATCACGCGATCAGAGGGGCTCCGGCGGGGCAGCAAACTACGGCACAAGTTCGGCAGTGCGGAGAAAATCGTAGTTCCCGGCAGGATTCAACTTCAGGTTCTGCACGCGCCGTGTATGTACCAGGACGTTGTCGAGGTACCACAGGTCGATGTAAGGCAGTTCCTGGGCAAGGATCAACTGCACCTCGTCGTACAGAGGCTTCCGCATCTGGGGATCGACTTCGCGCCGCGCCCGGTCGATCAAGTCGTCGACGCGAGCATTCGCGTAGAATCCGCGATTCGCCCCGTTGGGCGGAAACTTGGACGAATGAAACGCATATTCAAAAATGCCCGGATCCTCATTGCCCCCAATCCATCGCAATCCGTACATCTGGAACGCCCCCTGCACCACGTCTGCCAGGAAGGTGGCGGGCTCGAAGCTTCGGATATCGAGCGCTATTCCAATCTTCCGTAATTGCTGTTGCATCACCGCGACCATCAATCGCGTGCTCTGCACCGTCGACGTTTTCATCGTGATATGAAACCGGACGCCATTCACCGCCGGATAACCCGCCTTGTCCAGCAACTGCTCCGCCTTTGCCAGGTCGTAATCGTAGTGCGGTACCTCGCCGTTGAAGGCCCAACTCTGCGGCGGCAGAACACTGCGTGCCGGCCGTGCTTCGCCGCGCCAGAGGTACTCTATCAACGGTCGCCGGTCGAGCCCATACGCAATAGCCTGGCGCACGCGCACGTCTCTCAGGATCGGGTCGCGCAGGTTGAAGCCGAGGTACTGCACCTCATTTCCAGGTGCCTGCTCCACTTCCAGCTTCGGATCATTGGACAGTGTGTTCACCGTGTCCGGCGTCAGCGAATTGATCACAATGTCCCCGCTGCCCTTCCGCAACTCAAGAGCCTCGGTCGTTTCATCCGGCACAACAGCAAAGCGAACACGGGCGATTTTCGGCGCTCCGTTCCAGTAATCCGCATTGCGCTCAAGAACAACCTCGCGGTCTGTCTCCGCGCTCACAAACCGGAAGGGCCCAGTCCCCACCGGATGCCGCGTCATCTCGTCGCCGCTGCCTTCGGGAACAATCCCGATCGCCCCGTCTGAGATATTCCAGAGCAGGGTGGAATCCGCCTGCTTCATATGAAAAATCACGGTTGCCGAATCCGGAGCTTCAATCCGGTCCACGAACTGGTATATCCCTGCCTTCGTGCTGCGAATGTTTCTCTGCAGCAGGGAGTCGAACGTCCACTTCACATCCCGGGACGTCAGCGGTCGTCCATCGTGAAACCTGATCCCCGCATGGAGGTGAAAAATGTAAGTCAGCGGATCGGGGACCTCCCATCGCTCAGCGAGCCCCGGAGCGACGTTCAGGTCGTCGCCGCGCGAGAGCAGGTCGTCGAAGATCAACTTGTCTATTCGCTCCGACTGCGCATCGATCCCCACCCGCGGATCCAGGTTCGCCGGACTCGACTCGATCATCATCACCACCGTATTCGGGTCAGGTCTGGAGGAGCAGGAAAGAAGGATGGTTATGAAGAAGGCGATGGCGCAGCCACGCAGTCGACGTAGAGACGTTGCTTGCAATCTCTTGCCGGTACCATCCGTGAGCATTGTCATTCTGAGCGAAGCTATGACGCCATGCACTTCGCAGACGCGACCAAGTTGCATAGATCCCTTGCTGAGGCTGTCATACGCTGGGCCTGAGACGCACCAGAGATCCCAGCTTACCCATACGAAAGTTTCCCCAGAATCGCTTCGCGTTTCGCTCCGGTCGCCGAGGGAATATTCGAAGCCCGCCGGTTCCACGTCTCATACGCCAATACGGCGAATGCGGCCGCCTCCTTCGCCTGCGAAGGCAATCCCAATTCGTCGGACAATCGAAGTTCCATTCCAAGCGGCACTAGCGAATCGCGCAGCATGCCCATCAGAGTGGGGTTTTTGGTCCCACCTCCAGAAACAATCATCTCTGTAAACCTGCTCTGCCGAGGGCCGGGCAGGACGAACCGCTTCACCGCATCGGCAATGCTCCATGCGGTCAGCGCCGTAGCTGTGGCCAGCACATCCTCTGCCGCCGCACGCCCACATCGCCGCCGGAAATCCCGCGCAAACTCCCACCCGAACTCCTCCCGCCCGGCGCTCTTCGGAGGAGCCGCGCGGAAAAACGACCGACGCATCACTCTCGCCAGCACCGATTCAAGCACCTGTCCCCGAGCCGCAAGCTTCCCGCCCCGATCAAAAGGCTGGCTAAAAAACTCCTCGCTCAGGGCGTCGATCACCATGTTGCCCGGGCCCGTGTCGAATGCCAGCACCTGTTCCGGGCTGGCCCTCGCGGGGATTGCCGTCAAATTCGCGATGCCGCCGATATTCTGCACCACCCGTCCCACCTTGCTGTCGCGAAACAGCAGGTAGTCAAGAAAGGGCACAAGCGGCGCGCCCTTGCCGCCCGCCGCCATGTCTGCCGGACGGAAATCCGACACCACAGGGACGCCCACGCGAGCCGCAAGGATCGCTCCTTCTCCCGTCTGCCAAGTCGCCACCACGCGCTTTCCTAGATGAGGCTTCGCGCGCCCCTGGTGATACAAGGTCTGGCCATGGCATCCCACCAGTTCGGCGCTGGCCCGGAAGCGTCGCTGCGTTGCGAGAACCGCATCCGCATAGAGTTCGCCCAGCACAAAATTTAATCGCGCCAGGTCGGCAACCGAGGCGCTGCCCGCATTCATCGCCTGCAGGACCGCAGCCCGGACTTTCGCAGGATAAGAAAATTGCGCATGCCCCAACAGGGCAATCGTGTGGCGCGGGTACTCCTGCCCGCGGCCGTGGACACTCTTACGAAAATTTCGTGAAAAGGCGCCGATCTTCACCAGCGCAACATCGATCCCGTCAGCCGAAGTCCCGCTCATCACTCCGGCTACGATCATGTCTTTTCGTCTCATGCCCGGTGGCGTAGTTTGTGCTCCTGGCGGCTGAGGCTCTGCAGGCGTACCTGCTCGCTGAACTCCCACAAACGCCGCGTCAGTTTTTCGACCGTCTTCGCACCGGGAGCGTTCGCCGGCACGCGCAGCAAGCGTGCCCGTCTCTTCTTGAAGGCAAGCACGCGAGCCGCAGCCTTCGCGATCTGCGCGCCGAGGGCCGGATCGCGCTCGCTCGCGCCGCTGAGCTCTTCAAAAACCTGCAGCACTTTCTCTTCGTGATGGCAAACCAGGCAAAGATCGCTCCCGGCGCGAACCGCCTCCACGGCTGCCGTTCCAATCGGAGCGGCCGCGAGCACGCCGCCCATCTCTAAATCGTCGGACACGATCAGCCCTCGGAATCCGATTCGCTTCCTCAGGATGTCCGTCACCCAATACTTCGACAGCGAAGCCGGCACCGTATGCCCCGTGACCTGCGGATAGGCCGCATGCGCCACCATCACGAATCCCACCGATCCCGCGAGCTTTCGGTAAGGAAGCAGATCTTCCGCCCACAGCTTCTTCCATGTTTTGTCGATCACCGGCAACGCCAGGTGGCTGTCCGACTGCCCCTCGCCCAGCCCAGGGAAGTGCTTGCCGCAACCCAGCACATTCGCCGCCCGCAACCCGGAAAGAAATCCTTGGGCATAAGCGACCATCTCTCGCGGGTTCGCCGAGACCGTTCGAGAAGTCAGGATCTTCCGCGAAGCCTCGAACCCGAGATCGAACACCGGTGCGAAGTCCACGTTGAACCCGAGGGCCCGGCAACTCTCGCCGATAATCTCTCCATGTTTCCGGTAAAGCCGCCGTTCTCCCGAAGCGAACACATCGGCCGCCGCCGGCGCCGGATCCAGCACGTCCCGCAAGCGGTCGACGGTGCCGCCCTCCATGTCGATGCAAGTAAACAGGGGCGTGGCCACGCACCTCTGGCACTCGCGCAGCAAGCGCCACGTCTGCTCAGGACCTTTGATATTCCGCGCGAAAAGAATGAGCCCGCCCGGTTGCAGCCGCGTCAGCAGGGAACGGAGCCGCGGAGAAGTCTCCGTGCCGTCAAAGCCAATAATAAGAAGTTGTCCAACCGGCGATGCCTGATCACGCCGCCGCGAAGTCTTCATTCAATCTGCCTTTTCAACTCCGCCAGCAGGTTCAATGCCTCCAGCGGAGTGAGCCGGTTCAAGTCTACTTCACGCAGCTTCTCCAATACCGGCTGTGAAATCGGCGTGAAGATCGTGAGCTGTGCCGGAGGAGGCGTGCCCCCGGGCGACAGATGTGCCGTCGCCTGCTGTTCCGCGAACTCATGCTGCGTGAGCACTTCTCTCGCCCGCGTGACGACCTCATTCGGCAATCCCGCCAACTTCGCCACCTCAATGCCGTAGCTGCGGTCCGCCGCGCCCGGTTCCACCTTACGCAGGAACACGATTCCTCCGCCCGTCTCCTTCACCGAAACATGATAGTTCTTCACTCCCGGCAACTGCTCGGCCAATTCGGTCAACTCGAAGTAATGCGTGGCAAACAGAGTCTTCGCCCTTACTCGCGCGTGCAGATATTCCACCGCGGCCCACGCAATCGACAATCCATCGTACGTGGCCGTGCCGCGCCCGACTTCATCCAGCAGGATCAGCGACCGCGGCGTCGCCGTATGAAGAATCGCCGCTGTCTCCGTCATCTCGACCATGAAGGTCGAGCGTCCCCTCGCCAGGTTGTCGCTGGCGCCGATCCGGGTGAACACACGGTCGACGATGCTCAACCGCGCCGAGCGCGCGGGCACGAACGATCCCATCTGCGCCAGGATGACGATCAGCGCCGTCTGCCGCAGGTACGTCGATTTCCCGCCCATGTTTGGCCCGGTCAAAAGCAAAATCGTGTACGAACTGGAATTCAAATAGAGATCGTTGGGGACAAAGCGCTCCG
>Ga0335071_10003209_pt1 | contig 17325 bp, 15 predicted proteins | sample Lox_Sample_15_FD_206724 | JGI IMG/M metagenome (GOLD analysis project Ga0335071, IMG submission 206724) | Soil microbial communities from Loxahatchee National Wildlife Refuge, Florida, United States - Lox_Sample_1.5 | ecosystem: Environmental > Terrestrial > Soil > Wetlands | place: USA... | reverse complement strand
ATGTTCGACTCAAGAAGGATGTCCCTGCAAAGGTGCATGCCGATTCCCGAGGTATGCGTCACCTCCTTCAGGAAGATGCTATCCTTCTGCTCTTGGGGGATTCCTGGACCTTCATCCTCGTAGATCAGGAGAAGCTCCCCGTTGTCCCTCTTTGCAGTCAGCCGTGCGGTGGTTGGGTGCCGCGCGTACTTCACGCTGTCCTCCAGGAGGTTATGGAAGACCAGTTTCAGCATCGGGTCGGCCAGGATCTCGAGCCCGCGCACGCTGTCGCCGATGTCGAACTTCTCCACATCCTTCAGGATCGGCAGGCTCTCGATGACGCTCTCGACGTTCTGCCACCTCGGCCCCTCCTCACCCGAACCCTGACCGCGCACGAGCTGCAGCCGCTGATCGATCGCCTCGGTCGCCCCTTCCATCTTCGCTATCCTCGCCGCCACCTTGCCCTGCGAGGTCTCCTTGCCAAGAAGGAACAGATTCCCCTTGAGGACCGCCAGCTGGTTGCCGACATCGTGCCTGGTGATGTTGTTCAGAAGCTCCAGCCGCGTCATTGCTCGCCTGAGCGACAACTCGATGCGCTTGCGGTCGGTGACGTCCTGCACCACCCCGTGGATCTTCAAGACCTTGCCCGCACCATCCATTTCGGCGGTCGTAGTGATCGAGACAGTCCTCCTGGAATGATTGTCCAGGACCACGTCGTGCTCGATCTGTTTCGAGTAGGTCTTCATGCCTTCGGCCGAGGCCCTCCGCATCCTTTCGCCTTCCCTCTCGATCATCTTCGACAGCTCTGGCGGGAGGAATCTTTCCGAATATGTCGAGGCCCTCATGGAATATCCTCCCTCTTTCTGCGCTGTCGTGCCAAGGATGGCGTAGAACCGGTCGTTCAATAGGAAGGTGTTCGTCGTAGGGTCGAAGTCCCAGTGCGCCAGCTGTGCGATATCCATGGCTGCCTCGAGCTGCTGATGAGCCTCCCTTATCTCGTCCAGCATCAGCTGGTGCTCGGTCATGTCGTGTACGATGCCGGTGACTATCCCTTTGGTGCTATCGAATTCCGCCACGCCATGCAGGTCAACGATCTTGCCGTCGTTCTGTCGGCGGACCTTGATGCGGACGTCAAGTTTCTCCCCCCGATTGATCAATCCTTCGAGCGCCGAATCCAACATCGCTCGGGACTCGGGCAAAGGCATCCTCATGATCTCGGCAAGAGTCGCTTTCTGCATGTCCATTCCGAAGAGCTTCATCGCTCCGGACGAGCCCGTGACCGTCCCGTCCTTCAAATGGATCTCCCAGTGCCCCGCCCCCGCTGCCTCCTCCGCCCGACGGAGCCTTTTCTCGGCCTCCTTGAGAGCATCCTGAGCTCTCCTCCGCTCCGTAACGTCCCGCGCGATCGCGAGGATAGCTGGCTTTCCGCGATAGTCGATCAACCTCGCGTTAAGCTCGGTCGTGATCAGCTTGCCTTGCTTCGTTAGCTGCTCCGTCTCGAAGACCGCGTTGCCGTTCTTCAAGACCTCATCGCTGTGACGCATAACCAACAGGGACGATTCGGGTGAATCTATCTGTTCCGGGCCCATGGCCAGCATCTCCTCCCGCGAGTATCCGAGCATCTTGCAGATCGCGTCGTTCGCCTCGAGGAATCTGCCGCCTGGATAGAATATCAGGATCCCGTCGTTCGCGCTGTTGAAGATCTCGCGGAACTTCAGCTCGCTCTCGTTCAGCTCCGCTCTCGCTCTTTCCCTCTCGGTGACGTCGGTGTCGGCCCCACGGTAGCCGAGAAGCGTTCCGTTCGCGTTCACGATGGGAGCGCCACTCGATTCGAGGACAACCTCCCTACCATCCCGGTGCTGATTCTCGTTCAGAAAGCGGCGGAAAAGGCGCCCTTGCGCGAAGAGTTCCTTCGTAGCCTCGGTGAGCTTCTGCCGTTTGGATGGCACGAAGAAATCGTAGTAGTGGTAGTGCCCGACCACCTCCTCCGGCGAGTACCCCAGCATGTTCTGGACGGCGGGGCTCGAGTAGATGTACAGACCGTCGGTGTCGACCTCCCAGATCCATTCCTCGCTGCTGTTCGCCACCTGTCTGAAGCGCTCCTCGCTCTCCCGAAGAGATGCTTCCGCCTTCCTGCGGTCAGTGATGTCGGAGATAGCATAGATGGTGCCGTGGAACACCCCTTCTTGGATCATGGGACTAGCGATCACATGAGCCCAGAACTCCGTGCTGTCCAGCCTCCTGAGGCGATAATCCTGGTTACCTGACATTCCGCGTGCGCGGCTGGCGAGGTTGTTCTTGGCGCGCTGGGCATCCTCGTCCGCGATCAATCCGAGGACCGAACGCCCATTCAACTCCCCATCACCGGCTCCGATCATCTCAAGGGCGCGCTTGTTGGCGAAAACGATCTTGTGAGCGCGGTCAGTGGCGATGATTCCCTCGCCAATCCCGTTCAGGATCGCTGAATGGGGTAGATCGAGCTCGACCAGCATCTCCCGGAGGCCAGTCATCGAGGCCGAAGCCCCGAACGGGATATTTAAGCGATTTGTATCCTGGTCGTGCTGTGATAATGTGGCCTCTGTATGTCACCGAATCGGCTGATCTGGACCTCTGCCGATGTCCAGCGGGCCTCAGCCGCCCGCCATCGGTGGGAATAGAATGATGTCATCGCCTTCTTTGACTCTCGTCGCCAGGCCACCGGTCTCTTTCACGCTCTTTCCGTTCACCATCATGCTCACATATGGACGAAGGTCGCCCTCGCTCATCGCCGCTCTCCCGAGCTCTGGATGCGCCTGCGCAAGCGCGGCGAGAACGTCCCCCGCGGTATCGCCCTTCGCCTCGATCTCCAGCACTTTCTCGCCAGCGATGTAGCGGAATTGACCGAACAGCTTCACACTGACCTTCGTAGGGATCCCCCCTCGCCATGCGGTTCGAGAGAACAGCAGGCACTGCAGCGCGAATCGCGCCTGATCTCCAGCTCGTGGAACTCCATGTATTCGCCATCGTATACCAGGAGTCGGTTCTCGAGCGTCCTCCCCACACCCGTGACGACCTTCACCGCCTCCGTGACTTGTAGGGCGCCGAGAACGCCGGCAGTTGCCCCCAGGATCGGGAAGACCTCCTTCGGCGGGACGTGTGGGAACACGCACTCCAGGCATGGAGTCCTCCCTGGAACGAAAGTTGACATGCGCCCCTCCATACCCCAGACCGAGGCATGGATGAAGGGGATGCGGTGTTTCAATGACGCACGGTTCAGCAGAAACCTCGTGGGGAAGTTGTCCACCGCGTCGACGATCAGGTCGTGCCCCGCGGTCAGATCTAGAACGTTGCCTTCATCGATCGTGCCCTTGAAAACGTTCACCTCGATGTGCTCGTTGATCTTCATCAACTTGTCCCGCCCGCTCTCGACCTTCGGCCTGCCCACATCCTTGTCCCAGTGAAGGATTTGCCTGTTCAGGTTGCTGAGATCCACGACGTCCAGATCCGCGAGCGTTATGTGCCCGAAACCTGCGACCGCGAGGTAGATCGCGACTGGGCTTCCCAGTCCTCCGGCGCCGGCGACGAAGATCCTCGCGTTCTTGAGCTTCCGCTGCCCCTCCTCGCCGATGCCCTTGATCAAGATCTGGCGAGCGTATCGCTTGCGGTCGTACTCGTCCAAATCCGCGGTGATGGGTCGACTAGGCGATGCCGTCGTCATAGTGAGGCCTCCCAGGATGTGCCTTCCGGATGAACCGGTGCTCGAATATCTCTTTCTCTGGCAGAAGGCGCGAGATATAGCTCATGTCCTTGAGCACCTTCACGAACACCATGGTCGACTGGACGTACTGGGACGGCAGCGCCGCGCAGTACTTCGGCGACACCTTGTATGTCTCGAGCACGTACTCCGGATCGACGGTCTGCACGAGGCGGGAAACGATCCTAGCCGCCGCATGTGGGTCCTCCCGAACGAAGGCGCAGGCGCGCTCGTGCTGTTGAAGGAACTTGATGACGGTATCATCGTCCCGCATCAGCGACGCGCTCACCAGAATCCCGTAGCTCGGGTTGTATGGCCACAGCTTGCTCGGAGGCACGACGATCTTGGTGTTCGCAAACCTTCTCGAAGCGACTGCCAGAGGAGGTGTGCCAATGGCCGCCGGAAGCTCTCGGTCGGTGATCGCCTCGAGCACGAAATCCGCCCACTGGTAGTTCTTGACCTCGATGTCATAGCCAGATTCTCGCACTATGTCCCGCGCGATCACATCGTGGATCGAACCCTTTGGGGGGGTGCCGATTGCCTTTCCGTCGAATTGCTTTAGCACCTCGTCGATGCTCCCTAGCTCCTCAAGCCCGAGATATTCGGCCTGCGCGATCATCACCGTGCCTTCGACATGCCCTCCTGCCACGCACTTGATCGGCACTCCGCGGGCGATGCCGACCACGGCCGGCGGCAAGCCGAGGTATCCCAGATCAATCATGCCGCCCTCGAATGCTTTGACAATGTCGGGGCCTGAGGCGAACAGCCTCCATTGGACGTCGAGGCCTTCCTTCTGCAGCCAGTCGACACCCTCCAGGATGAAAGAGGTATGGTAGAAGGTCGAGAGATGGCCGATGCGTAGGGGCGCGTCGCGCATGCTGATTGGAGGCACTCAGGACGTTCTTCATTGTTTTGTTGCGTGGCCCGGAACCCTACATTGATATCTCCGCATCTCGCCGAAACTAGGTGGCCCAACCCTACTGCGCTCGTTGCCGTGGATTTGGTGGGAACCAGCCTTGGGCCATGAATCTAGATCGCTTTTGCGAACCTGCTGATGATATCCCTCGGCCCCATGGGCACCAGCGGAACATCCGCGTTGCCCGCCTCGACCTCTGCAACGATTGCGCCGGAAGGCATTTCCTTGACAAGCTTGTGAAGATGAGAGACGGAGGAAGTCCTTCGCACCGGCGCTATACCGGCAGCCTTCGCGAGCTCGCTCAACTTGATCCCGCATGACGATGCGCTCGGCTGGCAACCCGTCGAGCCATAGACCCCGTTGTCCATGATAACCAGAAGATAGTTGCCCCGGGCCTTGGCGGAGATCGTCGTCAGGCTGCCTAGGTTCATCAGAATCGACCCGTCGCCGTCGATCGCTATCACCCTTCTGTCCTCGCGCGCGATCGCCAGGCCAAGACCGATTGAAGATGCCAAGCCCATCGATCCGAGCATATAGAAATTACGATCGCGATCGGCAACGCGGAACAGCTCCCTCGACGGAAACCCAAGGTTGCACACGATGAGTCCATCACCAGCCGCTTCGGCCACCGCTCGGATCGCATCGATGCGTCTCATTGCGACCTCCAGAAGGCATTGTCCAGGAGTATCGCGACCGGCTTCCTCTCCCCTATTGATCGGCTCCAGCCTCCGACGATCGCCTGTTCCGCTTCGCCCGGCCCCGGCTTGATCGCCGGAATCCCCATCGATCTCAGCAGCGGCTCCGTCAGCAGGCCCATCGGCACCTGGGCTGAGACCTCTTCGCCCTCGACCCCCCTGTGACTGACGATTATCAACAACGGGATTCCATAGAGCAGATCGAGCGAGGCGAGGGCGTTGATCGAATTGCCTAGGCCGGAGTTCTGCATGAGCAGTGCTGGCTTCATCCCGCCCAGGTACGCGCCGGCGCATATCCCGACACCCTCCTCTTCCCTCGAGACCGCGAGATGCCGGATCGACGTGTCGGCCTCGATGAGAGCTATCAGATCAGTCAGGTTGACGCAGGGCACGCTGGTGACTATGCCTATGCCGATCTTCTTCATCCCGGAGAAGACCTCGTTCGCTTGAGCATTCACTTGCAGTCACCCGAGCCATGGAGTATCATGCTCTCATGCCTCAAGCGGCACACCTCCTCAACTCCCTTTGCACATCGGAGGCGAGCGCCTTGACATCTGCTCCTGCTTTCTTAACCTTGAGATCGAAATGCAGTTGCGTCACACCTCGCTCCGCCCTGAGCAACCTCTCTCCCCCACCAGTAATGTTCAGCAGCACGACGTCTTCCGGGCCGACGCTTCCAGATTCGGCCGACTTCACCAAAGCGGCGACCGCGATCGCCGCCGCCGGCATAACGTCTACGCCCTCCGCTCTCTCGAAGAGCCTACGAGCGCGTTCTGCCTCGTCATTCGTGATTCCCTGGACAGACCCATGAGTGGATTTGAGGGCATCAATCACCCCTCCCTTCTGCGTGATCGGCGGCCTGCGGTTGAACAGCACCTCATCGTACATCCCCTTCGGGCATGCGGGATCGATCACGGCGTCCTTCAGAGCGGCGAGTATCGGCGCACAAGGCAGGTTCTGCGCAAGGTCCAGTACCGGCATCGCGCTCCCGAACCGCCCGTCCCGAATCAACCTCATCGACGCCTCCCAAGCGGCGATCGCTCCGGTCGCGCTCCCCACCGCCTGAACGTAGCGGTCCGGGATCCGGCCGATGGTGAGCGCTGCCTCCAGCATCACCGTCCCCATCCCGTCCCTTCGCGCGATGTTCCTTGCCCCTCCCTCCGGGACGAAACCCTCTAGGCATGCGAGCTGTTCAGCGAGGACGATCGCGTCCGTGTAGTCGCCATCGACCGCAATCGTGCAAATTGTCTCGTGTCGTGATCCTTCGCCAGGCAACCATATCTTGTTCATCGCTGTAGCCGGCACCACCAGCGCCAGAGGTCGTCGGGTGACTGAGCAGGCGTGCGCGAATGCTCGACCGGTGTTCCCGGCGGAGGCGACGACGAGGATGTCCTCTTTCCCTTTTTCGATGAGACGCTCGACCGTCGGCGCCGCCTCCAGCTCTTTGAAGCTGCAGGTATGGAAAAGGGCGTTCTTGTCAGGCCAATAGCCATTGAACGATACGAACAGGTGCTTGATGCCGACCTCGGAGGCGAAGCCCTCGCTACGATAGGTCACGCTTCTTCCGTTCAACGCGGGAATGATGTCATTGGTCGGCAACCAGTCGAGGAACTTCCACATGCCAGGAAGATCCCTCGGAGTCAATCGGATCGCCGAATACTCGGCCCTGAGGAAGTGTGGATCGCTCGGACATGTGATCGCATGCTGGTCGCATTCGGAGCTGCAGCCCAGACAGCGCACGACGTACTTCTTCATTGGAGGATAGCGTTGCGAAGCCGCCGTAGAAATACCTTGTCGACCGCTGCGACGCTAGCGATACTCGGAAAGTCCGATGCGCTCCTCCACGCTCCAAACATAGTAGCCATGGCGTTCCTTCCTCGCTGCATTGACGGTGAGCTCGTCCTTCTTCCCCAGCGGCTCCCAGAACGAAAGCCCTTCGAGCATTTCCCACATCTGGTACGAACGCTCCGTCTCCTCATAGCCCAGCTTCCTTAGAAGCGACCGGGACTCGCTCTTCGGGGACTCGATGCAAATCGTTTCGTCCTTTGTGTGGGAAATGAAATCCTCGAACATGATCGTCGCGATGCCGTGGTGCCTCATCTCCGGGCGGACGTAGACCTGATGAAAGGTCGTTGGGTACCAGACGACCCCGAGCGCGGAGAAGTGCCGATGCGGGTGCCCGTCCTCATAGATATAATATCCAGCCGGCTCAAGCAGCTCGGTCGAATCGACCCAGACGATCTTGGCCTTCTGCTTGGATGGTTCAAGAAGCGGGAATCCAGGGTCCGCCCCCTTGGCCTCCTCCTGCAAAGCCCTGAGGATGTACCGGTCGCGGTAGTCGCGCACTCCAGTGATCTTGACGAATGGCGCTTCCACGCACGATTTCGCCCTCTCCATCGGCACTGCGAACGATAGCCTAGGCTCGTTAGCGAAAGCTTGCAGACTCATCCCCTCCGACTGTCTGACAGATATCAGACATCTTAGCTATAATAGCTTTCGGAGAGGGCTCCGAAAGTGAGATATTGCGATGTCCAGATAAATTCATCATCGCCGCAATAGTCGTCAGACACTTCGGCATATCCCGGTGCTCGATTCAAAATCTCCCGCACAAGGCGAACGTCTTAAGACCAACACGCTCCGCTGATTTCTCGATCAACATGAAGCTCATCGATGTCGGTGGCGTCAGCTTGAACTACTCGGAGAGCGGGAACGGGGAACCGGTCGTCTTCTCGCATGGCATTCCGACGGACTACCGTGCGTGGAACGCGCAGGTCCCTGAGTTTTCAAAGGAATACCGCGTGGTCGCGTACAGCCGCAGATGTTCCTGGCCGAACTCGTCGAAGGACTTCAAGTCAAGCACGCTTGAGAACAACGCGAGCGATCTCGCGGGATTGATCCAAACGCTCGACGTTGGTCCAGTTCACCTGGTCGGGCACTCGTATGGAGGAGGAGCTGCCATTCGCGTTGCGCGCCTTCATCCGGAACTCGTGAGAAGCCTCGTGCTGATCGAGCCTTACATCCCAACCGTCGTCATCAAGGACCAGTCAAGCATGTTGCAGCGACTCTCCCTCCTGCTCCGCAGCCCATCCGTCGCCCTCGACGCGAATCGATTCAACAAACAACACTTGGCACCTGGTGTTGAAGCGTTGAAGACGGGCGACAAGGAGAAGGCGGCAAGGCTCTTCGCTACCGGTGTCCAAAACAACCCCGTGGCCTGGGAGATGCTTCCCCCTGATGCGCAGAAGATGATGATCGAGAACGGTGACAACGTGCTCGAATTGACCTCGCCCACCTCCCCGTTCTCGAAGGAGGATGCCCGCTCCGTGAAGCCACCGACGCTATTAGTGAGGGGAGAGAACGGAACGAAGTCGCTGGCGGCGATCGTCCAGACCCTGCACGAAAAGATCTCGAACAACCGCATGGAGGTAGCGCCCCTGTCGGCGCACTTCCCGCACCTCGAGAACCCCACCTTCTTCAACGAGATGCTGATGAAGTTCCTGGTGGAGAATAGAAAGAAATGAGCGAGAAGAAGCCGGATCGCACCATCACGCCGCAGCTCGGCGCACCCATCCCTCAGAAGCAAGGGCCGAACAAAGCGCTGGTCGTGGGCGTGGTCTTGATCGCGCTAGTGCTGGTTGTCGCGCTTCTCGCGGTCATCTTCTATGGACTGAACACAAACGGGAATGGAGGCGGAGGGGGGAACGGTACACACGTCGCCGAGCTGAACATCACCGTCGGCAGCGACATGGAATGGACGATGCACAACGGCTCCTCGGTCAACGGAGGCGTGCTGGCCATGTACCGCTGGACCGTCCTCGCGATACATGGCACAACGATAACGATCAACGAAACGACGACGCTGGCAGGAGTGCCTGCCTCGACGACGAGCAAGAACGTCACGAAGAACGACTTCCTCATCGGCCCGACCCCCATAGGCACCCTGTACGCGTTCCTGCCCTCACAGGGCACGCAGAACATCACCACGGTGTTTGGGCCCCGGCTGTGCGACGTCTACGGGGGGACGAACATCCTAGGCACTGGCGAGAACGTCAGCGCCTACGTCGGCCAATCAAACCTGGTAGTCTACCTCTTCAAAGCCTCGGGCAACTTCATCGGCATCGGCGGCTTCGGAGCAAACGCCGTCACGTGGGTCGTAAGCGGTGGCAACATACAAGGTCTGTAGTGGAGAATGGCTTCACGCCATCAGCAGCGAGGCGACGTAAGCGAATCCCCGCGGCTCGTTGCTCTTTGCTGAAGGGTCCCTGAGCATCGCGGTCTTCCTGCCCGCGTGCTCCGCGGCCAGCCATAGGTGGCAGAGAGCGATGCCCGTGCTCACCTGGTTCATCCTTCCTACGACCATCGATTTGTCCGCGAAAGCGTTGACCCTCGCGGCGTCACCGGTGAACAACCACGGCTGGTTATTCATACCCGACGGGGCCAGGCGCGCAGACTCCATGATACCATCGGCGCCAACCACCTTAGACATCTTCGCAAGCGGGTCGCGCTTGAACTCCGCGACGCTCCTGCGGTGGACATCCTCCCCTGGTCTGCCGAACGCGAGCATCGTGACGTACTCCATGCCGGATGGAGCGACTACCGATCCCGTCACCTTCGGCCCACCTTGCCAGCAGCTTCCGATTTCCTTCGACGAGAACCATAGGTCCATCTGCTGCATCATGAAGCCGGCGTTAGCGTGGCATCCATCCTTCGGCTCCGAGAAGAAGGCGAGGAAGTGCGGCGCCCCCACCTTGAACATGCCGCGCACCTGGTTCGACTCCACTATCCTGAGTTCGACGCGGATCTCAGGGAAGAGAGGCGCAAGTTCGGTCGCTACGGAACGCACGGACTCAAGCGTCTTCTCATCCAGCCTCTCAATCGCGTATGTCCTCACGGACTTGCGCGCAAAGATCGTCTCGTAGAGAGATTCGTGGTCCAAGACAACCGCCTTACCCCGCCCGACGCACCATCCACTATATTATCACAGCGTGCGCTGGTTCGCCCCGTTTCAGCAACCTTCAAGGCCGGACAGCGCGATGCCGCCCGAGCGAGGGAGGACCTTGGCCAGGAGTGAGGGGGACGTCAAGAGGAACAGAGCGAACGACATCATGGTGGGATTGGTGGTCGTCTCGCTCCTGAGCATAGTGTACGATATCACCGCGATGCCGGTCGGCCCAAAGCTCTCGGACGGCAGCTTCCTGGAGTACAAGGACTACCTTGACCAGGTCGGCAACGATACGCTCCAGTTCACCGTCAACTTCACCGCGCTGAGCGTTCGCGGCGGGGATGTATGGGCGCGGGCGGTATTCGTCGGCGCCGGGAATGGAGAGACGCCATCGATCACCGAGAAGAACATTACGAGAGAGCAGTTCCTTGTGGGCCCGATGGGACCGGCGGATCTTGGCTCTCTCTCGAAGACTCGCACGGAATCGGTCTCCACCTACCTGGGCCAAAGGACCTGCGATGTATACGTTCTGGGAGACGCCTATACCAGCGAGGTCATCTGGGTAGGGAACAATGAATCGTGTACCAAATGCATATCACTACGTTCGCCGGAGAGGACCGACCCGCTCACGCCTACATCGTGCTCTTGAGCGACAGCAACGTACCTGACATATAGACCGCTAGATCGCTGAATCGAGCGACACGAACCTCGACGTGTGCGGGTCGTTCGCTGCGTAACGGAAAGAACCGCGCGGCACGATCATCTCAAAGGTCGCTCCCTGCCCCGGGACTCCCGTCTCTTCGATACGGATGCCGGTAATGCCAAGGATCTCCGAAACGAGCATCAGGCCTTGCGGGCCATCGTATTCCGGCCTCTTCTCGAATATCGCCTTCTTCTGGTTCACGGGGACTCCCACACCGTCATCACGATATGTGAGCAGTAGGACGCCGTCGTTCTCCTTTGCCGTCACCTCAATCCGACTCGCTTTCTGACCATGTTTGAGCGTGTTGTCTATGAGGTTGTAGAACGCCCGGTTCAACATCAGATCGGCGTAGACCTCGACGTCTTGCGCATCGACTGAGAACTGAACGAACTTGGACTCGAAACGCGAGACTAGGTCGCGCACCAGTGTGTCGACGTCCTGCCAGACCGGGGGCGAGCGGCCAAGGTTCTGATACTCCCTCGCGAAAGTGAGATGCATCTGGATCTTGTCGGCCGCGCCCTGCATTCGCGCGAGAAGCTCGCGCACGACGATCTGGCTATGCTCTCTTCGCGCTTTCTGGATGAGACCGCCGAGCACCATCAGCTGGTTCTGGATATCGTGCGATGTGATCCTCGCGAGAAGACGAAGCTTGCTCGTTGCTTCCGCGCTGGCGTCCAGCGCTCTCTTTCGATCAGTGACATCTTCACCTGAGCTCAGTGTTCCGATGACCTGCCCCTGTTCGTCTCTGAGAACGGCGTTGTGCCAGGCGATGAGCCTTTCCTCACCTGAGTGAGAGACTATCGGGTTCTCGAAGTACTCGACCGGCCCGATCTCACCCGAAATCAGCTTGCCGAACGTCGCCTCCACCTCCGGACGCAGCCGTGAAGGGATAGCGAGTTCCACCCAGTCTCTTCCGATCGCATCCTGGCACTCTATCCCGAGGATCTCGGATCCCTTTCGATTTAGGATCGTGATCTTGTGCTCTCTGTCCAGTCCGATGAAGATGAATCCTGCCAAGTCAAGATAATTCTGCGCCAAGCCGTGCTCGCGCGCGAGCGCCGTCTCGGCCCGCTTTATGTCAGTGATGTCGTGCATGATTGACCATCTACCGACTGGATGGCCGAGGTCGTCGCGGATCAGGTATGTGTTCATCATCACCGGAACGGTCGTTCCATCCCTGCGGAACAGCTCCTTCTCGACCATTCCCGAAGAACCAGTCGCGATCGTGCGACGCACCATCTCCTCCTGCACCTCGCGCCACCGGGGCGGTGTGATGTCTGTGGTCGTTAATGGCTCGAGCTCCTCGTCAGCGTAGCCAGTGAGACGCTTGAACCCCGAGTTGCACTCTACAAACCTGCCCTGCAGGTCTACTTGGATGTACGCGTCCGTGAGCGATTCGATGAGGGAGCGATATCTCCCTTCCGATTTCCTTAGCTCCGACTCCGCCCTCTTCCGCTCCGTGATGTCCCTGGCTATGCCCCACATGCCCATGGGCTTGCCATCGACATTCTTGATCACGAAGGCATGCAGCTCGACCGGGAACACGGTCCCGTCCTTCCGGATGTACTCCTTCTCGTAGACCTCGGAGTGCCCTCGGAGAAACGCATCAGCAACGATATTCTGTTCCATCTCGTGCCACTTCTGCGGCGTGAAGTCCGGATAAGTGAGATTGGCGAGCTCCTCAGTTGTATAGCCCAGCATGCGGCGGTATGCCTCATTCGAGTCGATGATGTGCCCCTCCATGTCGACGCGCACGTACGCGTCCTGCATGCTGTCGAAGAGGGAACGGTACTTGGCCTCCGAGCTCTCCACCGCCATCCTCATCACCACCTGCTCGGTGACCTCGTTCGCGACCACGAGGACGCCCTTTTCGCCCTCTACCTGGATCTGGTGATAGGCCATGTTCCAATAGGTTACGCCCCGCTTGAAGCCAGTGAAGCGGTACTCCTTTTCGACGAACGGGACCCCGGTGTCGGCGACCCGGTGAAGCAGTGCAGGCACTTCGGTGTTCTCGATGCCTGGGATGAACTCCTCCAGCCTCTTGCCTACCAGCTTCGCATCGCGATAGGGCTCGTCGAGGAAGTTCTGCTGATAGTGCTGGTTCATCAAGCGGACGCGCAGCTCTCTGCCGTCCAGGACGAGCACTCCCACGGGGGATTTGGAGAGGACCCGGTCCAGGAAAGCCTCGTTCTCTCGCATGGCGTCCTCGAGGCGCTTGCGCGAAGTCACGTCCCTGGCCACTCCCTGGATCGCCACAGGCACCCCATCTCGTTTGAGCACCGAGCTGCTTATCTCCACGGTTACATACTCGCCATCCTTTCGGCGTATGCGGTACTCGCGGGTCCCGACCGTCCTACCACTCTCGACCAGATCCTTGACCGCTGTGGTCGCGCGATGCCGATCGTCGGGGTGAAGAATATCGAGGAAATTCAGCTTCCGAGTCTCGTCCAGACCGTAGCCGAATTGGCTCACTCCTGCTGGATTGACGTCCAGGAAGTTGCCATTCAGGTCGTGGATGTAGTAGACATCGAGAATGTTGTTGTATAGCGAGGTGTACAGCTCTTCTGCTTGAGCGTGAGCGCGCTCCGCCTGGCGGCGCGCGATTGCCTGGTTGACGGCGTTCCCGAGCTCGGCGAATTGTGCGGTCGCCTCTCCGCCCTTCTTGATGTAGAAGTCCGCGCCGGAGTTGATGGCCTCGATGGCGACCTCCTCTCGCCCTTTTCCGGTGAAGAGAACGAAAGCGATGGTGGCATCGCTTTCGCGGACCTTGCGCAGGAATTCGATGCCGTTCATCCCGGGCATCTGGTAATCGGAGACGATGGCGTCATACCGCTCGTCTTTCAGCTTATCCAGTGCTTCCTGGACAGTGCTCGCGGTGTCAATGCTCGATGCTACTGTGAACTCCAAGAACTCCTTCGTGATCTCCAAGATGGCGATCTCGTCGTCAACGAGCAGGATTCTCGAAGCTCGGGCCATACGATTCTCTCTACGCCGTTTAGAGGCCATCCGTTCCCGTACTTAAATTATTAAGTCCCAGATTCTCGTTCGCGAGCGGTAACCGAGCAATCATTCGCGTGGCTAACCAAGAATTCTTAAGTAGGCGTGGATGCGAACTTCGTCATAGAAGAAGCGGAGGGCGGCAAGATGGCGAAGAATGAGCTTTACACGGTCGGCGTCTGGAAGGTCAAGAACGGGAGGGAGAAGGAGTTCATTTTGGCGTGGGCCGAGTTCGCTGACTGGAGCACGGAGAACGTGCCCGGCTCGATGACCGCTCGCCTGCTCCAGGACGAGTCCCAGCCAGGGAGGATGATCTCGTTCGGGCCTTGGGAGAACGCCGAGGATGTAGCGCGCTGGAGAGCGATGCCAGAGTTCAGGCTCTTCTTCACGAAAGCCAAGGAGATGTGTGAGGAAGTGAGTCCGGCAAACATGCGGTTGGTCGCCGAGACAGCACCGGTCGATAGGTCGCTCTGAACACTCGCCCTACTTCCAACGCAACAGTATCTTTTCGCGCTGGAACGTTCTGAGAGCCAGGTACATGACGAAGGCATCAATCAGGATGAGGGCTCCGGCGAAGAGAAGCATGTTTGTGATGCTAATGATGAGGAGGCCCGCGAGCCCGACGATGAAGAACGCCACTATCGGGAGTACGATGACCGACCCGATCTGTTGAGAGGTGCGAACGTCGGAGACGCGCGCGGAAACGATTACGTTGAAGAGCACACTGAGCACGCACACGAGGGGCGCGACCAGGAACACCCCCACGATCCATAAGGCGCTAGGTAGCAACAGGTACCCAAGGATGGGTTGGGTGATGACGTCAACGATCACGATCGCCGGGACAACCGAGATCCAGGTCACCAGCATCGACGGCACGAAGATCGCTAGGGTCTTGCCGAGGAGGAGCTCCAAGTCTGTTGTCGGCGTCGCCAGGAGCGGTTCGAGCGATCGGTTCAGCTTCTCCCCAACGAACGAATAGGAAGCGATGACCGTCGGCAGGATCGCCGGGATGAGAACGAAGAACATCAAGATCAGGTTCACGATGATGACGATGTACTGCGATGCTCCAGTCTCCTGCCCGACGAAGATCGAATCGCCAGTTCCTCCACCGATCATGTCGCTCGAGCGAATGTTGCTGTGCCAAACGGCCGAGTCCAATGCTGTGGAGGAATTGAACTCGCTGTCCCTGACGAACGAGTTCACGACCGTTGTGTTGTTGAACGTGCACCGTACAGCCACGCAATCGCTGAGCCTGCAGTTGTTGAAGGCGACGTTGTTGAACGAGAGGTTGTTGAGGTGGACGCCGTCGACGTGATTGACTATGCTGAGCCCGAGGTCGTAGGGGGTGCTCTGTGTCTGACCGCCGATGCTTGAGGCGGGCGCCAGGTACGCCGCCGGCAGGACCACTGACATGATGATGGGCATGAGAAACAGGGAATAGAGGATGTACTTGTTCCGGCGGTATTCGGAGAACTCCTTTCGCACTATCGTCCAGGCCTTGTCGAAACGCATCTACTGGCCCTCCATGAGCTTGAGGTAGATGTCCTCCAGGCCGTGCCGGACCTGCTCCACGCCGACGATCCTTGCGTTCATCGAACTTAGCAGCGAGACGATTGCCGGGTTGCTGCTCCCTGGGTCAACCAAAGAGACTAGCAGAGAGTTGTCCTCCTGCTTCGCATCGAGGACGGATGATAGTTTGCGAACCTCGGTCAGGAACTCCGGTCGGATCTCCTTGAGCGTAATGCGGGTGGTGCGACCGAAGAACCTCGAGGAGAGCTCGTCCGGCGCGCCCACTGCTAGCAGCTTCGAGCGGATCACGCCGATGCGGTCCGCGACCCGTTGCGCTTCGTCCAGGTTGTGCGTGTTCAGGAACAGCGTCGTGCCCTTCTTCTTCAGGTCGATGAGGAACTCGCGCACAGTCTTCGCGCTCTCTGGATCGAGGGCGGCGGTGGGCTCGTCGAGGAAGAGGTAGGCAGGGTCGTGAACGAGAGCCCTGGCGATTGCCACCTTCTGCTTCATCCCCTTGGAATACTTCCCGACCGCCTCTCTGCGGCGGTCGTACAGGTCAAGGGTCTTGAGCAGGTCGTTGATGCGCTTCTCCCTTTCCGAAGCCGGCACGTCGTACAATTTCGCGAAGAACTCGATGTTCTTGAACGCGTCCAGCGATTCGTACAGGCCCGGGTTCTCCGGAAGCAGACCGATGCTCTGGCGAATGCGCACCCGCTCGGTTGGTTCTCCGATGTTCAGGCCCCCGATCGACGCGGAGCCAGAGGTGGGCGTGATGAGGCAGCAGAGCATGCGCACCGTGGTCGTCTTGCCCGCCCCGTTCGGACCGAGAAAGGCGAACGCCTCCCCATCACGGATGCTGAGGCTGATGTGATCAACGGCGGTCAGACCGTCGAAGACCCTCGTGAGTTCGCGCGCCTCGATCATGATCGACCGGCATTGAGAGCCCGAGAGATAAGACCTTTGCCAGCGCGTCTCGAACCGATAGCGACATTTGCTCCTCTGTCCGGGTGGATCATCGGCACAAACGGTATGAACCGGCAGATGCATTGATTCTACAATAGTGAATCTTCGGACTGCGTCACCGGAGGTCCCTCAATTGACCCAGGCCAGAGCCAGACGTAACGCAAGGGGAACTTCGAAAGGGACTGTGGAGTCTACCCCAAAGGACGAGCCGGCTATGCTCGATAAGGCGGAATTGCTCGCTTCCGCTGTATGTGGTTCTCAAGACGCGATCATCACCAAGACATTGGATGGGATCATCACATCCTGGAACCGCGGTGCGGAGAAGGTCTACGGCTACCGCGCGGAAGAAGCCCTCGGCAAACCGATCTCCATTCTCCTCCCACCGGCTACTCGTGACGAGGTGCCTGCTATCCTGGAACGAATCTTGAAGGGCGAGAGCGCCCACCACTACGAAACCATGCGTCGGCGGAAGGATGGCCGGATGGTGCACGTTTCCATCAGTGTCTCCCCGATCAACGACCAGAGCGGGCGCGCCATCGGTGCCACTACGATCGCCAGGGACATAACCGAAGAGGTCAAGGAACGGAGACGCACCGAGGATAGACTTGCCTCCGCCTCACAGTACGCGCGCAGCCTCATAGAATCGTCGCTCGACCCACTGGTCACCATCAGCGCTGACGGCAAGATCACCGATGTCAACGAGGCGACCATCAAGGTCACAGGAATGCCGAGGGGGGAGCTCATCGGCACCGACTTCTCCACCTACTTCACCGAGCCGGAGAAGGCGAGGGAGGGCTACCAGCAGGTGTTCGCGAAAGGCTACGTCACCGACTACCCGCTAACGATTCGGCACAAGGACGGCAGCCTGACAGACGTGCTCTACAATGC
>Ga0335071_10003207_pt1 | contig 17332 bp, 15 predicted proteins | sample Lox_Sample_15_FD_206724 | JGI IMG/M metagenome (GOLD analysis project Ga0335071, IMG submission 206724) | Soil microbial communities from Loxahatchee National Wildlife Refuge, Florida, United States - Lox_Sample_1.5 | ecosystem: Environmental > Terrestrial > Soil > Wetlands | place: USA... | reverse complement strand
TGGTCTACGCGGGCTTCTCGTACAACGTGGACACCACGGACCAGGCGGCCGCGGGGATGCATGACCGCGCGCAGGGCGCGCTGGGCCGGGTCAACGCGGCGGTCTCGTTCGTCGAGCCCGAGCTCATCGCCATTGGCAGCGCCACGCTCATGTCCTGGGCGGGGAGCGAGCCGCGGCTGGCCGTCTACCGCCACTGGTTCGAGAACCTCTTCCGCCGCCAGCGCCACGTGCGCTCCCAGGAGGCCGAAGAGCTGCTGGGCATGCTGGCGGACCCCTTCTCGGGTCCCACGACCATCTCCAGCATGCTTGCCAACGCGGATTTCCGCTTCCCCCCCGCGGTCGGCTCGTCGGGGAAGCAGCGCGCGGTTTCCCAGGGCACCATCGGTGCGGTCCTGGAAGACCGCGACCGGGCCGTCCGGCGCTCCGCGTGGGATGGGTACATGCGCGTGCATGCCGAGCATCGCCACACCCTTGCCGCGACGCTGGGCGCCTCCATCAAGCAGAACACCTTCAAGGGCCGCGCGAGGCTCTTCGGCTCCACGCTGGAGGCGGCGCTGTTCCAGGATGACCTCCCCGTGGAGGTGTTTCACAACGCGGTCGACGCGTTCCGCACGCGCCTTCCGGTCTGGCATCGCTACTTCGAGCTGCGCCGCCGGGTTCTGCGCGTGCGCACCCTGGGTCACTTCGACATGTGGGCTCCCCTTGGGCGCTCGCGCACGCGGATCAACTACGAACGGGCGGTGGACCTCATCTGCGAGGGGCTGCAGCCCCTCGGTCCGGAGTACGTCTCCACGGTCCGCGGAGGCTGCGGCCGCGAGCGGTGGGTGGACGTTCCTCCGAACAAGGGCAAGCGGGAAGGAGCCTTTTCCTGGGGAAGCTTCGGGACACTCCCGTACATCATGATGAGCTTCACGGGGGACGTCACCAGCCTCAGCACCCTGGCCCATGAGCTGGGGCATTCCATGCATTCCCTGCTCACCTGGAAGACCCAGCCCTACGTCTACTCGGGGTACTCCACGTTCGTGGCCGAGGTGGCCTCCAACCTGCACCAGGCGCTGGTTCGGGCGTCCCTGCTGGAAGGGGATGCACCGCGCGGCTTCAAGGTGGAAGTCCTCGAGGAGGCCCTGGCGAACTTCTTCCGCTACCTGTTCATCATGCCGACGCTGGCGAGGTTCGAGCTGGAGACGCACCAGCGCGCCGAGCGCGGTGATCCACTGACGGCGGAAGACATGATCCGGCTGATGAGCGCGCTCCTGGAAGAGGCATACGGGAGCGCGGTGCAGGTGAAGCCCGAGCGGGACGGCATGCTGTGGGCGGCGTTCCCGCACCTGTACGAGGACTACTATGTCTTCCAGTACGAAACCGGGATCGCCGGCGCCCAGGCCATCGCCAAGAGAATCCTCGGCAGAGAGGCCGGCGCCGTCGACAACTACCGGCGCTTTCTCTCCCTGGGCTCTTCCCGGTATCCACTCGAAGCGCTGCGCATGGCGGGTGTCGACCTGTCCCGGCCCGAGCCGGTGCAGGCGGCGTTCGACGTGCTGGACGACTGCGTCGGGCAGCTCGAGCAGCTGCTGTAGCGGCCGGGACGCCCCCGCCGCGCAGGGCTCAGGCGGGTATCAGGATCACCTTGGTGGCTTCCTTCGAACGGGTCAGGGCGAATCCTTCTTCCCAGCGCTCGAGGCTCATCGCGTGCGAAATGAGGGGCCCCATCGCGAGCGAGCCCTTCTCGATCAGCCGGATGCAGTTGGTCCACGACACCCAGTCGTACCCGTAGTGGCCCCGCAGAGTGATTCCCTTGCCGACGAGAGGGTCCATGGAGAAGGAAGCGGGCCCGGGGTCGAAACCGATCTTCACGATCCGGCCGGCGTTCCTGGCGAGCAGGAAGGACAGCTTCAGCACCGGGGAGGGTCCGGCGGCGTCGATGACCAGGTCGGCACCCGCGCCGGCGGTGGCGGCGCGGACCGCTTCGGCGGCATCCTCCGCGTCGGAAGAGATGCACTGCGTCGCGCCGAGCGCGGCAGCCGCCTCGAAGCGCTGCGCGTCAGAGGAAAGACCAATGGCGATGATCTTCGCCGCACCCGCGATCCGCGCCACCTGGATGCAGAAGAGCCCCAGGGCACCCACGCCGAAGACGGCGATATTCTCGCCGGGAAGCAGCGCCCCGTCCTGGACCACGGCGCGGTACGCGTTGGCCGCCGGATCGAGGATCGCGGCGTGCTCGAAGGGGATGCCCTGCGGGATCCGGAACAACGTGGTGGGGATCCGGGCCAGCAGGGCGCCGTCGATCTTCACCAGCCGCGTGAATCCCCCGTCCATCCCGTAGCCCAGCCCCCGGTGCTCGGGGCACAGCAGGTAGTTGGCGGTCGAGCAGGCATGGCACCTGCCGCAGACGTACCCCGTGTTGTCCGACACGACCCGGTCGCCCGGCGCCCAATCCTTCACCCCGGGGCCCACGCGGCTGACCACCCCGGCGAACTCGTGCCCCAGCACGACCGGGGGCCGGCAGACCTCTTCGTGCGCCCCGTCGTAGAAACCGATGTCGGAGCCGCAGATGCCGGCCGCCTGGACCTGGATGATCACGTCCCCCGGACCGGCGTGCGGCTCCGGGACGTCCCGCAGCTCCACCTGGCCCCTCGCCCGGCCGTATTTCACCAGTGCTTTCACGTGCGGGTTCCCGGGATGGCAGCGGGTGTGCCTGCGCGGCCGTCCTAGGCCCGCTTGCGATGGCTCAGCATGTCGATGGAGACCGCCGTCAGCAGGATCGCGCCGGTGATCAGGTCCTTCAGGTACGGCGAGATCTCCAGAAGGTTCGTCGCCGTCTCGATCACGGCGAGCATGGCGATGCCCAGCACGGCGCCGAAGATGGTGCCCTCGCCGCCGTTCATGCTCGTGCCGCCAATGACCGCGGCGCAGATCGCCGTCATCTCCACCCCCGCGTAGCCGTAGGGCGGCGCGGAGTTGAACCGGGAGACGGAGAAGATGCCCGCGACCGCCGCCAGGGCGCCGGACAGGACGTAGATGCCCATGCGCACGCGGTTGACGTTGATGCCCGAGAAGCGTGCCGCTTTTTCATTGCTCCCCACGTAGTAGATGCGCCGGATGACCGTGGAGCGACGGCTGAGGAAATCGAAGACCAGGGCCACGGCGAGGAACAGCACCACGATGAACGGGATGCCGGTGCTCCCGATGACCCCACGCCCGATGAACTTGAAGCTGTTGGAGATGGTGTTCAGCGGGAGCGGCATGGCCTGGGAAAGAACGAAGGCCAGCCCGCGCGCCATGAAGCTGAGCGCCAGCGTCACGATGAACGGGGACAGCCCCACCCGCGTCACGAAGAAACCGTTCATGAAGCCGATGACCGTGCCCACCGCCAGGCCGGCGAGGGAGGCCGTCCAGATGTCCCAGTGGTACACGAGGAAGAGCTGTCCCGCCACCACGCCGACGAGCGCCATCACGGCGGCCACGGAGAGGTCGATGCCGCCGCCGATCATGACGAGGGTCATCCCGATGACGACCAGCCCGTTGATGGCGAAGATCTTGAACATCGTGCTGAAGTTCTCTCCCGTGAGGAAGACGGGGGAGAGGATGGACATGATCACGCCCAGGACCAGGATGATGAGGATCGTAGTGCCCTCGCGGAAGCCGCGGAACCTGCCCATCCCGCGGGCCAGTCCACCCGCGGGCTTCTGCGGCGCCTGTACGTTCATCGTGCTCATCGGCGGTACTCCTTGTCTCTCAGCTCGTGCTCAGGCACGCCATCTGGATGATCGACTTCTCGTTGATGTGATTCCCCTCGAGGATCCCGCACATCCGGCCCTCGTACATGACGGCCACGCGGTCGCACACCCCGACGATCTCGGGCAGCTCCGAAGAGATCATCAGCACGCCGACCCCCTCCGAGGCCAGGCGCCGCAGGAGGTGGTAGATCTGCGTCTTGGCCCCCACGTCGATGCCCCGGGTGGGCTCGTCCATGAGCACGACCTTCGGGGAGATCGTCAACAGCTTGGAGACGAGCACCTTCTGCTGGTTGCCGCCGCTGAGGCTGCGAAGGCGCGCCAGGGGGCTGGCCACCTTGATCTGCATGTCGCTCACGAACTTCTGGGCGAGACCGAGCTCCTTTCTCTTCTGGATCAGCTTGAGGCGGGCAACGTCGTCCAGGCTGATGACGGAGATGTTCGCGGCCACGCTCATGTCCAGGAACAGCCCGTCCTTGGCCCGGTCCTCCGTGAGATAGACAATTCCCTGGCGGATGGCATCCTTGTAGCTGCGGATGGAGATCCGTTCTCCGTTCAGAAGCACCTCGCCGCCGGTCTTCCGATACAGGCCGCAGATCGTGCGGGCCACCTCGGTACGGCCCGAGCCCACCAGGCCGGCAAAGCCCAGGATCTCTCCCTGCCGCAGGCTGAAGGAGACCTCCTCGAACTCCCCGGCCAGGGAGAGCCCCCGCACGTCCATCAGGACCTCGCTGCCGTTGCCCCGCGCCTTGGGCGGGTAGATGTCTTTCAGCTCGCGGCCCACCATGCTGTGCACCAGGCTGAGCTGGTCCATGGAGCCGACCGGCTTCGTGTCGATGAGCGTGCCGTCTCTCAATACCGTCACCGTGTCCGCGATCCGGTAGATCTCGGCCAGGCGGTGGCTGATGTAGATCACCGCGATCCCCTTCTCCTTGAGGCGCGTGATGATGCGGAACAGGGCTTCCGTTTCCGACTCGGTCAGCGCCGCGGTGGGCTCGTCGAAGATGATCACTCGGCAGTTCACCGACAGCGCCTTGACGATCTCCACCACCTGCTGCTGGGACACCGAGAGGGCTTCCACCAGCTGCCGGGGGTCGATGGGCGAGTGCGCGTCGAAATCCGTGAGAAGCTTGCGCGTCCGGGCCTGGATCTCTGAGAAGCGTACCAGCGGCCTGCCGGAATCGTTGAGGGAGTGCATGAAGACGTTCTCGGCAACGCTCATGTGCTGGCAGAGGGTGATCTCCTGGTGCACGAACCCCACTCCCATGCGCAGCGCATCGTTGGGGCTCTGCAGGGTGACCCGACGGCCGTCCAGGAGGATCTCCCCCGAGTCCGCCTGGTGCACGCCGCCCACCAGGTTCATCAGCGTGGACTTGCCCGCCCCGTTCTCTCCCACCACCGCGTGCACGGTACCGGCATGGAATGCCAGGCTCACGCCGGTAAGAGCCTGCGTGGCGCCGAAGCGCTTGCTGATGTTCCGGACTTCCAGGATGGGCGTTTCCATTCTCGGCTCTCCGCAAAGAAGGGAGGCATGGCCGGCCGGCCATGCCTCCGGGGATTACCTGGGTCCCAGGGCGCCTACCAGGGCTTGAAGTTCGAGGAGCCGCGGCGCTGCTGCCACTTGTCGGTGTAGAAGTATTTCGCCGTTTCCGGGGTGATGATGTCAAGGCCGTTGTCCACCACCGGGAGGTTCATGTCCCAGCCGCCGGTGGCCAGCGAGCCGTTGAGCGGGTCCAGCATCTCGTTCTTGATGAGGAACAGCGTCAACATGCACAGGTATCCCTGCGCGTAGGCATTCGGCTGGATGGAGCCGAACATCTTGCCCTCCTCCAGGAGCTGCAGGATGGTGGCGTCCATGTCGCAGCACAGGACCTTGATCTTGGGCGTGCCGCCGCCCGCGAGCTCCACTGCCGCCTGCGCCGCACCGCGGCCGGACGGTCCCTCGGGAGAGAACACCGCGCCGAGGTCGGGATACTTCTGGGCGGTCTGCATGACCGCGGTATAGGCCTTCTGGTTGTCCTGCTGGGTGAGGACTTCGGCGACCACGGTGATGCCGGGGAACTCCTTCTTGATGGTCTCCACGAAGGTGTTCACGCGGATCTGGTGGTTGGACTGGGTGTTGCGGGTGGCCATGACCTTGCCCTTGCCGCCGAGCGCGTTGCCAATGGCGCGAGCCGCGGCCTGGCCTTCCTTCACGTTGTCCGAGGTGATGAACGCGGGCTTGGGCGTGGAGGTGTTGCTCGCGAACGTGACCACCGGGATCTTCTTCTCCTGCGCGGCCTTCACCGGCTCGACGAAGCCGGCGTCGTCAATGGGAGAGAGCGCGATCCCCGCGGGGTTCTTGGCGAAGATCTGCTCGAACGCGGTCACCTGCTCGGGAAGCTTGTACTCGCCGGTCCCGGTGTACACCGCCTTCACTCCCAACTGCTTGGCGCAGTCCTTGAATCCTTCGAATGCCGCCACCCAGTACTCGACACCCATCACGAAGGTGCACATGTAGTAGGTCTGGTTGGCCCGGCTGGGGTCGTTGAACTTCTTGTTCTGCACTTGCTGCGCGAACGCCGTCCCGCCGATGACGCACAGCGCCACCAGGATCACCAGACACTTCGACCATTTCCCTCTCAGCATTAGTTCCCCCTTCTTCGTTCTTCATGGGCCTCGCGCTTGACAAGCGCGTTGCGCGGAAGAAAGCAATCGTCATGCCAAGCAGGATTTCCAGTGTGCGGTTCTCAATTGACGCGGAGTCAACAAGTTAGGACCTGTTCGCGGCGAGTGACCGAAGCCGGTCCATCAAAAGCATCACGGCGGTTTCACGAGTGGGACTGTGCGCTACCCAGATGTGCAAGTCACGTCGGCGCAGGGAATATACACGGTGAACGTCGTCCCGCCGCCCGTGCTCGCCACCTCGATAAATCCACCGACCCCGGACAGCAGGTCCCGCGAGAGGGAAAGCCCCAGGCCCCGTGCCTCGCTGTCGGATTTCGTGGTGAAGAACGGCTCGAAGATGCGTTCCAGGTTCTCGGGGGGGATCCCGATCCCCGTGTCGCGCACTTCCAGGGTCGCGTAGCCCAGCCCGTCCCGGGCGACGCATCCCTGCCGGATCGACAGGGAACCTCCCCCCGGCATCGCTTCGACGCCGTTCAGAACGATGTTCAGGATGATCTGCTTGAGACGGTCGGCATCGATGGGAACCCGGAAGTCTTCCTCCGCGGTGACCGAGAGGCTGATCCGCCGGTTCAGGTCCAGCTTCAGCAGGGAGAGAACCTCTCCCACGGCGTCCTTCAGCGTCGCCCGGCCCTCCGGCCGCGCGGCCTCCGCGGTGCCTCCCGACAGCCGGCTGAAGATCCTGCGCACACGCTTCAGCTCCCTTCCCATGACCTCGGCGTTGGAATGGATCTCCTCCAGGGACGAGCTGGACCTTATCAGCGTGAGATAGTTCAGCATGATCCCCAGCGGGTTGTTGACCTCGTGGACCACCTCCCAGATCGTCCTGCGGTTCTGCTGGTGGTTGTCGAACAGCTCCATCTGGGCGGCGAAGAGGCCCCGGGACTCCTGCACGTCCAGGAGGTAGATCGTGCCGATGAACGACTGGTCCTCGTCCAGGATCGGGAACACGTGAAGGTCCACGGGGGCGGTCCCGGCTTCCGTCGACAGCGGCCAGCCGCGCAGCTGGTGCCGGCGGCGCCCCTCGATATCCTTGTGGAGGGCATCGGACTGGTCCCCGGTGAGCGCCAGGAACGCCCCGATGTCGGTGCCCAGCAGGTCGTCCGGCGAGACCCGTGCAATGCTTTCGAAGCAGCGGTTGGCCAGGATGATGGAGCCCTGGGAATCGGCCACGATCACGGGGATGGGGATGTTGTTGATGATGTTCCGGTTGAGGTTGTTCAGGTAGAACAGCTCGAGGTTGCTCTTCTCCAGCTTCTTGCGGGAGAACAGGGACGCGTAGGTGAGCTGGACCAGCTGCCTCTTGTCGATGTTGGAGATCTCCGTCGTCTCCACGATCTCCCCGCGGTCGATCACGGTCACGCGGGAAGCGAAGTGGAAGACCTCCTCGGTGCTGTTCGTGGTGTACAGCACCGTGGTCCCGTTCTGGCGCAGCACGGACAGGAAGTACTGCAGCTTCTCCACGTCCTCGGGACGCACGCGGGAGGCCGGCTCGTCCACCACCACCAGCCGCGAAGGAAAGCACGCCAGCTTGGCGAACTCCACTAACTGCTGGACCGGCGCGTCGAGGAAGCGCACGGGACGGTCCATGTCCAGCTCCAGCGGGATGGACCGCAGCGCCGAGGCGAGCTGCTCGCGCATCCTGCGCCAGTCGTTCAAGAAGAAAAACTTCCTCAGCTCCCGGTTCATGAAGACGTTTTCCACGGCGCTGAGCCCCGGGAGGAGCCCGGGCTCGTGGTGCAGGGTGAGAATGCCCAGGCGCATCGCGTTTCCCGCCGAGTGCCGCTCCACGGGGTGGCCGTCGAAAACGATCCGCCCCGAGGTCCGGGGGACCAGACCGGCGATGACCTTCACCAGCGTGGACTTTCCCGAGCCCTGGCTTCCTACCAGGGCATGGATCTCTCCCGCGGAAACGCTCAGCGTGACGTCGTTCAACGCCGCGCGCCCGTCCACGTTCGCGCTCACCTTTTCGAGGAGGAGGATCGGGCCGGCCGCCTCAGGCGAAGTCATGGCGGATGCCCAGGTCCTTCATGCGGTTGTACAGGGTCTTCCTGCTGATCTTCAGGAGGAGGGCAGCCTCGTTGCGGTTGCCCTTCGAGCGCTCCAGCGCCTCGATGATGATCTTGCGCATGTAGGTCATGCGGTAGTCCGCCGCACCCGGGCCGGCCTCGGCGGCCGCGGGAGCCGGTTCGACCCCTCTCTGCGCGGAGCGCAGGGAATCCGGCAGGTGCTCCCGGAGCAGCACGGCTGCGTCGCACACCACGACCGCCCGTTCCATGCAGTTCTTCAGCTCCCGGACGTTGCCGGGCCAGCGGTATCGGCGCAGGACCTCCAGCGTGTCCGGGTGCAGGTCCATCTCGGGTTTGCCGTACTTGCCGCAGAACTGCCGCGCGAAATGGCGGGCGAGCGCCTCCAGGTCCTCGGGCCGCTCCCGGAGGGGCGGGATCCAGAGGCTCAGGCCGTTCAGCCGGTGAAAGAGGTCCAGCCGGAACCTCCCCCCCTCGATGAGGGCATCGATGGGCTGGTTGGTCGCGGCGATCACCCGCAGGTCCACGCGGATGTTTTCCTTGCCGCCCAGGCGCGTGAAGACGAACTCTTCCAGCGCGCGCAGCATCTTCGCCTGGACGGCGGCCGGCATGTCGGCGATTTCGTCCAGGAAGAGCGTTCCGCCGTCGGCTTCCTCGAACCGGCCGACCTTGGTGGAGATGGCCCCGGTGAAGGCCCCTTTCTCGTGGCCGAAAAGCTCGCTCTCCAGCAGGGACTCCGGGATGGACGCGCAATTGATGCTGATCATGGGACGGGTGCGCCGGGCGCTCGCCCCGTAGATGAAGCGGGCGATCACCTCTTTGCCCGTCCCGCTCTCCCCCGTCAAGAGCACCGGCATGTCGGTCTGGCTGAACTTTCGGGCCAGCGCGATCATGGACTGGAACTCCGCGTTGCGGGATTCCAGCAGGTGCGGGCCCGGCGCCGGGGATCCCTGCTGGGATGCGTCCAGGTTCTGGTTCACGACCACGAGCAGCTCGTCGAAGTCGAAGGGCTTCACCAGGTAGTCGCGGGCCCCGAGCTTGAACGCGCGCCGGGTGGTTTCTATGGAGGCAAAGGCCGTCATCATGATGACCGGGACCTGGGGCGAGACCTTGGAGAGGAAGAGCAGGCCGGACATGTCCGGCATGGCGATGTCGCAGAGGATCAGGTCCGCGCGCCTGCGCTGGAGAACGTCGAAACCCTCCTTGGCCGACAGCGCGGTGGTGACGGCGAACCCCTTGTCGCCGAGGAGCTTGCGCAGGGACGCGCACATTTCCACCTCGTCGTCCACGACAAGGATGTGGTGGATGCGCGGCGTTGACGGCCCGGGTGCTGTTTTCACGTTTCTCCGATCTTACCTCAGAACGGCGAATGTGCAAGCGTGGTGCGGGCGATGTCGGCATGCCCTTGCCACGCCCACCGGCTCTCCCCTATCCTGCAACCCGGCATGGCCAGCGCCCCCTTCTTCCCGTCCCTCGAAGCGGAATCCCGTCGGGTCGATTCGCTCCTGTGCGTCGGCCTGGATCCTTCCCTCGAGCTTTCCGTGGACGACGTCTTCCCCCGCATGCGGGACGTCATCGATGCCGCCTCCGCGTACGCCTGCGCCTTCAAGCCCAACGCCGCCTTCTACGAGGCACGCGGCCTTGCCGGCTGGATGGCGCTCAAGCAGGTCATTGCGCACGCCCAGGCCGCGGGCAAACCAGTGATCCTGGACGCCAAGCGCGGGGACATCGCCAACACCGCGGAAGCCTACGCCGCGGCGTGTTTCGACGCCCTCGGCGCGGATGCCGTGACCATGAACCCGCTCCTGGGCGGGGACACCGTGGCGTGCTTCGCGAGGCCGGACAAGGGCGTGTTCGTGCTCTGCCACACCTCCAACCCCGGGGCGACCGACCTGCAGGAGCAGGAGGTGGGCGGCAGGCCGCTCTTCGAGCTGCTGGCGGAGAAAGTGCGCGGGTGGAACCGGTCCGGCAACCTCGGCCTGGTGGTAGGGGCGACGTATCCCGGCCAGCTCGAACGCGTGCGGGCCATCACCCCGGGGCAGTGGATCCTGCTGCCGGGAGTAGGGGCGCAGGGAGGCGACCTGGAAGCCAGCCTGGAGGCGGGCCTGGACGCGGAGGCCAGCCGGCTCCTGGTGAACGTGTCCCGTGCCGTCTGCGGCGCCAGGGACCCGGGTGCCGCTGCCCGCGAGTTCCGTGACCGCATCAACGCGGTCCGGCGGCGTCCCCGCCAAGCGCGCCCCGCCGTCGGCGCCGCGAGCCTGCGGGACGACGTGGCACTCGGGCTGCATGCGCTTGGAGCCGTGCGGTTCGGCGAGTTCACGCTGAAGTCGGGGAAGAAGTCCCCGATCTACATCGACCTGCGCCTGCTGGTGAGCGACCCGTCACTGATGGGGAAAGTCGCGCGGCTGTTCCAGGAGATGCTCGCGCCGCTCACCTACCACCGCATCGCCGCCATCCCCTACGGGGGCCTGCCCATCGGTCAGGCGGTAGCCCTGGCGACCGGGCGGCCGCTGCTGTACCCGAGGCGGGAGGCGAAGGAGTACGGCACGAAGAAGCTCATCGAGGGCGCGTTCTCCGCGGGAGAAACCGTGGTCGTGCTGGACGACCTGGTGACCACCGGTGGGAGCAAGCTGGAGGCGCTGGAGCCGCTGGTGCAGGCGGGGCTCAAGGTGACGGACGTCGCGGTCCTCGTGGACCGCGGGCAGGGCGGGGCCCGGGAGCTTGCCGCCCACGGCCTCACGCTGCACGCCGCGCTCACCCTGGGCGAGATCCTCGAGTCCCTGGTCCGCCACGGCCGGATCACGGAAACGGTGAGGGCGGAGGTCCATGCGGCGCTCGCCGGGGCCTGACCTTTCCTGCCAGGTCGCGGGAGTCCGTCTCCCCACTCCCCTCGTGCTGGCCTCCGGCATCTGGGGAACCTCCCCGACGCTCCTGGAGCGCGCGGCCCGCTGCGGTGCCGGCGCGGTGACGGCCAAGACCTGCACGCCGGCCCCCCGGCGGGGGCACCGCAACCCCACGGCCATCGATTGGGGCCACGGCCTTCTCAACGCCATGGGCCTTCCCAACCCGGGTGCGGAGGAGGAGGTACGGCTCCTGCGCGAGGCGCGCAGGCTGCTCGACCCGCTTCGGGTGCCGCTCATCGCGAGCATCGCGGCGGACACCGTGGACGATTTCGGCCGAGCCGCGGCAATCGTGAGCGACGCGGAGCCCGCCCTCATAGAGGTGAACATCTCCTGCCCGAACGTGGAGTCCAGCGGCGAGATGTTCGCTTCCTCCGCGGAGGCCGCCGCGGCGGTCACCCGGCGCGTCAAAGCCGCCACGCAGGTGCCCTGCCTGGTCAAGCTCTCTCCCAACGTGCCCGACATCGCCGCCGTGGCCCGCGCCGTGGCGGAGGCTGGCGCGGACGGGATCACCGCCATCAACACCATGCCGGGCATGCTCATAGACGCGGAGAGCGGCGTGCCCGTGCTGGCCAACTCCTCGGGGGGGGTGTCGGGAGCCGCGCTCAAGCCCATTGCGCTGCGCTGCGTCTTCGAGATCGCGGCCGCCGTATCGATCCCGATCGTGGGCACCGGCGGCGTGCTCACGGGGACCGACGCGGTGGAGATGCTTTCCGCGGGGGCCGCCGCGGTGGGAGTCGGCACGGTCATCGTGCAGCGCGGACCACGTGCCATCGCGCTGGTCCTGGAAGAGCTGCACCAGTGGATGGCGGAACGAGGGCTCGCCGGGGTGGAGGCGGTCCGCGGCCGCGCGCATGGCCGGGGCAGCACGGTGGTCACCAGCCCGCCGCCGATCCCCGCGTGGGAGAAGCAGCATGCCCGCTGAAGGCTCCGCCACCCTGCACCGGGCCGCCCGGGTGGTGGACCGCATCACGGAGAACCCGAAGACGGTCACGGTGGTGCTGGACTGCGCCCTGCCGCGGGCACGGCCCGGCCAGTTCTGCATGCTCTGGCTCCCCGGCGCGGACGAGAAGCCATTCAGCATCGCGGGCCCGGACCCGCTCATGTTCACCGTCTCTCGCGTCGGGCCCTTCAGCGACGCGATCCATGCCCTTGCCCCGGGCGATCCCCTCTGGGTGCGCGGCCCGTTCGGCACGGGCTGGACCGTCGGGCCGGGCCGGGCGCTCCTGGTGGGCGGCGGCTACGGCGCGGCGCCGCTGTACTTCCTGGCCCGCGAGCTTTGCCGCGGGGACTCCGGGGTGGAAGCCGCGCTGGGCGCCCGCACGTCCGCCGACCTCCTGTTCGTGGATCGCTTCGGCGGGCTGGGAGCGCCCGTGCACCTCGCAACCGAGGACGGCTCCCGCGGAACCGCGGGAAGGGTCACCGAGGTGGTGCGGCCGCTGCTGGAGTCCGGCCGTTTCGACCGCGTGTGCGCCTGCGGTCCCGAGGGACTGCTGGAGGCGCTGGCCGGGCTGTGTGGCAGCGTCGGGATTCCCGGCGAGCTCTCGCACGAGGCCTACATGCGCTGCGGGGTGGGGATCTGCGGATCGTGCGAGCACGAGGCGCGGCTGGTCTGCATGGACGGTCCGGTGTTTGCCGTGCCCGGGGACACGCGCGGATGAAGCGTTCCGACGCGGCCACAGACCGCAGGTTCTTCGAATCCGACCGCCTCCTCGTCATCCACGGGGACGTGCGAACCACCACCGCCCTGGAGCGTGGAAGCGTGGACCTCGTGGTCACCTCGCCGCCGTACAACGTGGACATCGACTACGGCACGCACGATGACCGGCAGAGCTACGCCAGCTACCTGGAGTTCAACGCCCGCTGGCTGGCGCGCTGCCACGAATGGCTGCGGGACGATGGCCGACTGTGCCTGAACATCCCCCTGGACAAGAACAAGGACGGGCAGCAGAGCGTGGGGGCCGATCTCACGGGCCTCGCCAAGCAGGCCGGGTTTCGCTACCACTCCACGATCGTGTGGAACGAGGGCAACATCTCGCGGCGCACGGCATGGGGGTCGTGGATGAGCGCATCGGCCCCTTATGTCATCGCACCGGTGGAGCTGATCGTGGTCCTGTACAAGCGGACGTGGAAGAAGCTCGCGGCCGGCGTCTCCGATATTTCCCGCAAGGATTTCATGGACTGGACCAACGGGCTGTGGACGTTCAACGGGGAGAGCCGCAAGCGCACCGGGCACCCGGCCCCGTTCCCCGTGGAGCTCCCGCGGCGCTGCATCCGCCTGTTCAGCTGGGTAGGGGACACCGTGCTGGACCCGTTCATGGGGAGCGGGAGCACGCTGGTGGCCGCCGCGGAAACCGGGCGGCGGGGAATCGGGATCGAGATCGAGCGGCGCTACTGCCGCCTGGCCTGCCAGCGGCTTGCCGCCGCGGCAGCCGGCGGCCTTGAACAAAGCGCCGCCGCGGAACACGATGGCGCATCGTGGCCATCCGCATCATCATCACCGGCGGGACGTTCGACAAGCACTACGACGAGATCCGCGGCAGCCTCACGTTCAAGGACTCGCACCTCCCGGAAATCCTGAAGTTCGTGCGATGCACCGTGCCCATCGAGCTGGAGCTCAACCAGCTCATCGACAGCCTGGACATGCACGAGTCCAACCGCATCCGCGTGCTGGAGAGCTGCCGGCGGGCGCCGGAGAGCCAGATCGTGATCACGCACGGGACCGACACCATGGCGGAGACCGCGGCGGTCCTGGGCGGGGCCGCGCTGGACAAGACCATCGTCATGACGGGCGCCATGGTGCCCTATATCTTCAGCAACAGCGACGCGGTGTTCAACCTCGGCGGGGCGCTCGCCTCGGTGCAGCTTCTGCCGCGAGGCGTGTACATCGCCATGAACGGCCGGGTGTTCCCGTGGGACCGTGTGCGGAAGAACCGGCAGCTCGGCGTGTTCGAGCAAACGGAGGCGTGATGGCCGCGGAACGGGCGGATGCAGCCGTGGAGCTGCACGGCAGGGGCTGCAACTGCGCACAGGCGGTGCTGGCCGTCTTCGCTTCCGACCTGGGCATGGCCCAGGAGGAAGCCCTGCGCATTGCCTCGGCGTTCGGCGCAGGCATGGCACGCACCGACGGCACGTGCGGGACGGTGACCGGGGCGTGCATGGTGCTCGGCCTGAGGTCCGACATGCGGCGCCCCGAGGACAAGTCCGCCAAGGATACGGCCTACGCCCGCATGCAGGAGTTCGACCGCCGCTACCGGGCCCGGCATGGAGACAGGTCGTGCACGGGTCTCCTGGGTGTGAATCTGTCCATCCCCGACGGCCTGCGGGCCGCTCGGGAGCGCGGCCTGTTTTCCACGCGCTGCAACGAGCTCATCCGAAGCGCGGTGGAAATCCTGGAGGACATGGCCAGGAGCTGAGGCCTCGCGCCGGCTGTCCTTCCCCGGTGCCGCGTGATCCGTCCTCGCCGCGCGCCTCGACCTTGCCACGGGCGCCCAAAGCTGGTATCCCGTCCGTACGGGGGAACATCATGCCTGACCTCTCTACCACCTGGATGGGGCTGCGCCTGCGCAATCCGCTCGTGGCCGGGAGCTCCAGCCTCAGCGGCACGCCGGACGGGCTTCGCGCCCTGCAGGACGGCGGCGTGGGCGCCGTGGTGCTCAAGTCCATCTTCGAGGAGGAAATCGCGGCGGAATACGATGACGCCGTCTCGAAGGCCGCGCGAAAGGGCATGAGCCTGGAGTCCTACGACTACTACGACTACGAGCTTCGCGGGGAGCGGCTCTCCGAGTATGTGAAGCTCATCCAGGAAGCCAGGAAGGCCGTCTCCATCCCCGTGATCGCGAGCGTCAACTGCACGTGGTCGAACGAGTGGACCTCGTTCGCAAAGGACATCGAGGCGGCCGGCGCGGACGGGTTGGAGCTGAACATGTTCTTCCTCCCGTCGGACGTCTCTCGCTCCGCGGAGGAGCAGGAGAAGGACTACCTCGCCGTGGTGCAGAAGGTGTGCGCGCAGTCGAAGGTCCCGGTGGCGCTGAAGATCGGCTCCTCCTTCTCCAACCTGGCCCAGATGATCGTGCGCCTGTCCCACAGCGGCGCGGCCGGCCTGGTGCTGTTCAACCGCTTCTATTCCGTGGACTTCGACATAGAAAAGATCGCGGTGACGGGGACCGGGACGCTCAGCAGCCCGGCCGAGATCGCCGGGCCCCTGCGCTGGATCGCCCTCATGTCGCGGCGCGTGGGCTGCGACCTGGCGGCCTCCACGGGCGTGCACGACGGGGCGGGAATGGTGAAGATGATCCTCGCCGGCGCGCGCGCCGTGCAGGCTGCCAGCTGCTTCTACAAGAACGGTCCCGGGTTCGCCGCCACCCTGCTGTCCGATCTCTCGAGCTGGATGGATCGCCACGGCTTTCGAGCCATCGAGGATTTCCGCGGCCGCCTGAGCCAGGCGGAAAGCGTCAGCCCCGGGGTCTACGAGCGCGTGCAGTACATGAAGCACTACGCGGACGCCGCCGGCCGATGACCCGCCCGGCGGACACCCGGGGACTTCGGGCAGGCGGGTGATCTGCGGGATACTCGCCGCACCCGAGAACAGCGAGCCGAGATCCCCCGCCGACGTCGAGGCGGTAGCGCTACCCGGTGAGAGGCTCGGTGAAACCCGAGAACGCTTAATCCCCCACGTACGCCATGCCCAGGTGCGCCAGGTCCAACGGGACGGGCACCGCCAGGCTTCCCTGCGCCTGCCCGATCTGCGCTCCGTTCTGTAAGGAGTGGTGACCGATCGTGGGGGTGCGCACGGGACAATCTCCAAGATCTGAAACGGAACGGGGCGGGTCAAGGAGGCCGAAATTGAGTACACTGTAGCCAATGGCCCATGCCGCGATTTCTCCCGAGCAGGTGCGTGACGCATTGCGCACCGTCAATGACCCCGAGCTCCACCGGGACCTCATCACCCTGGACTTCGTGAAGGACATCAAGGTCCGTGGCGCGGACGTCAGCTTCACCGTCACGCTGACTACCCCGGCCTGCCCGTTGAAGGACCAGATCCGCCAGGAGAGCGAGCAGGCGGTGAGAAAGCTCGTGCCCGGCGTGGGGAAGGTGGAGATCGCCTTCGACGCCCGGGTGCGGGCGGACAAGCGCATCGAGGAAAAGATCAAGCTCCCCATCAAGAGCATCGTCGCGGTGGGCTCGGGCAAGGGCGGCGTGGGCAAGTCCACGGTGGCCGTCAACCTCGCCGTGGCCCTCGCGCAGGCCGGTGCCTCCGTGGGCCTGCTGGACGCGGACATCTACGGTCCCAATATCCCCACGCTCATGGGCGTGGAGGATCTGCCCCCGCCGCGCGGGGAGACGCTGGTGCCCGCGGAGGCCCACGGCGTCCGCCTCATGAGCATGGGGTTCCTCATCGGCGCCGAGGATGCGCTGGTGTGGCGGGGGCCGATGATCCACGGCGCGCTGCGGCAGCTCCTGTCCGACGTGGCCTGGGGCGAGCTGGACTACCTGGTCGTGGACCTGCCGCCGGGCACCGGGGACGCCCAGCTCAGCGTGGCGCAGCTGGTACCGCTGACGGGCGGCGTGGTGGTGACCACCCCCCAGCTCCTCTCGGTGAGTGACGCGCGCCGCGGCGTGGGTGCATTCCAGAAGCTGGGCGTCCCGGTCCTGGGCATCGTGGAGAACATGAGCGGAGAGGTCTTCGGGCAGGGCGGCGGCGAGCGTGCGGCTTCCGAGCTGGGCGTTCCGTTCCTCGGCCGAGTTCCGCTGGACCCCCGGGTCTCCCGCATGGGAGATGCGGGGACGCCCCCGGTCTCCAGCCGGGAGACGTTTCCCGCCGCGGACGCCTTCCGCCAGGTTGCCCACCGCGTCGCGGCGGGTGTCAGCATCCAGCAGTACCAGGGTGAGGGCGCCCCGGCCGGGGGCAGGAAATGAGCGAAGCGGCCCCTGCGCGTCTTCCACCCTGGTTCAAGGTCAAGCTCAACCCGTCGGAGAGCTTCGTCGGCATCCGCAAACTCGTGAA